>Ga0182004_10000549_pt1 | contig 23550 bp, 8 predicted proteins | sample Sormic07211540_1_FD_120479 | JGI IMG/M metagenome (GOLD analysis project Ga0182004, IMG submission 120479) | Endophyte microbial communities from Sorghum bicolor roots, Mead, Nebraska, USA - 072115-40_1 MetaG | ecosystem: Host-associated > Plants > Roots > Unclassified | place: USA: Nebraska...
AATTATAGAGTAACTGGACTTAAAAGATTCGTCTCGCGATTTACATATGAACTGTGCAATTAGTTTTTGTTTTCATGTATATTTAATGCATCATACATGTGCCGTAAAATTCGATATGATGGAAAATCTTGAAAATTTTTAGAACTAAACAAGACAGCAGCACGGCAGCAGCTCAGCAGCACGCAGCTCAGCAGGGCAGCAGCAGGCAGCAGCAGCATGCAGCTCAGCAGAGCAGCAGCAGCAGCACGCAGCTCAGCAGGGCAGCAGCAGGCAGCAGCAGCAGCAGCAGCACGCAGCTCAGCAGCACGCCAGCAGCTCAGCAGCAGGCAGCAGCAGCAGGGCACCAGCAAGCACGGCAGCAACTCGCAGCAACGAACGGCGCGCGGACGAGATACGCGGCGAGTCCGCGCGTGTAGAAGTCCGCGCGCGGATGAGTAGGATAGCAAGTCCAGGTTTTTGGCAAACATATTTAGCAAACTGTTGGAGAGAGTTTTTATCATTGATTTGCCAAAATTTATGAGATAGCAGAATATAATTCTCACTTTTCAAGAGGTCAAATAATTTAAAGTTTAACCCAAATTATATACAAAAATTTAACATTTATGATATCAAATAAACATAGTTAAACTAATCATATTTTATAATAAAAACCTAGTTAAAGACTTAAAGAGACCATCCATCAATTTGAATAAATAGAATTATATCGATTATCACAAAAGATTTATGTTTTCAGATTCGCTATAAGAAATACTTTCACAATATATAATTCATGTGTCATGAAACTATAACATCTTTTTTTTCAAAATAGATAGTCAAGGCTTGTTCGCTTGTTTTATGAGTTGTACTATTTCAACGAACAAATAGTGTTTTTTTCTTTCACAGCAAATCAGCAAACAGTACTTTCAGACATAATTTTTCAGTAAAAGCGAAATTTAGGACAAATATAATATGATGTGTAAAAATGGACATAGCAAATTCAAAATGAAGCTAACTTTAATTACATAAATTATATAGTTACTTTTTTCCCGAATGTACATCTATAGCTCTCGGTCAAGGTGATGTCACGTGACTAGGCATACAATTTTCGCCGCTCACACCTACCCAGATCGAAAACGTATAAACAAATGGGGCCTTGTTTAGTTCAAAAAAATTTGCAAAATAGGAATAGTACTACTTTCGTTTGTATTTGACAAATATTATCCAATCATGTACTAACTAGACTCAAAAGATTCGTCTCGTCAATTTCGACCAAACTCTGCAATTAGTTTTTATTTTCGTCTATATTTAATACTTCATTCATGCGTCTAAAGATTTGATGTGACGGCGAATCTGAAAAATTTTGCAAAATCTTTTGAGAACTAAACAAGGCTTGGACTATGGGACTGTAGCAACTCCAAATCTGCTGATATAGACAACCCCCTAATGGCGAGTTCTAAATCATGGTTGTCCCTTAATTGCTCGCCGTCGCATCACCGTTAAGCAAATTGACGAGCAGTGAATGAAAGCTCCACGACCGACACGCCCAGATCACTCTGTACATAGTACTGCCAAGAACACGCACTCTGCTCCCCGGTGACAAGTGGGACTAGGATGGCATGGAGACCCACATGTCGGCGGGGTGGGTGGAGAGGAAGTTTACCGTGGAGCAGGGTGCCGGAGGACGTGGGCCCAGATGGAGACGAGGGTAGATTTGTCATTGTCATCTAGACGTTGGCGAAAAAAGTCACCGCGTCATGTGCAGGCGCAATCTCCCTCTCTGGCCTGTCTACAACTGGCTGCCACCGAGCAAACGAGCGAATAGGGATGGCCGCCCACTGCTACTAGCCTTTCTCCGCTGCGCGTCTCCATCGCAGCAAGTCATTTTCCATGCAACGCTACATACTCACTGCAACACATCTATAAACTGTTGTACTTAAGTTTACTTTAAACTTGTAACGTAGTACTCCTATGCACGTTACTTTTGAGCTTTGACAATTCCAGAGCCTGTTCGCTAGTCTGATGGCTGAAATTACTATAAGAAAAAACACTACTAACCGTTAGAAAAAATATAATTGATAAGACAAGCGAAAAGGCTTAGTTGAACGCCATCGCCATCGCCATCGCCATCCATGACTGTAAACATCATTGCTCTTTTTCCTTGTAGTACTACGAAAAGTAGGAGTAGTACACAGATGCCCCCGACTGGTTCTGAGTTCTGACAAGTCACACGGTAAAATGCATTGCCCCACACGCTAAAAACTTCATCAAAAGTCAAAACCCGACACCCATCAATCGATCTGCAAACTCGGCAAGTTTTTTTCCATGCCACAGTCAAGACGGAAATCAACGGATTAATAATAATCCAAACAAATTAACCGACACCTCCATGGTGCCTGTACTCCATACACGTTCCCCCGGGGCCCACTCTCCATGGACCCACCACCGCATGAAGGGAAACCAGAAGAAGGTAAACAGCGATCAATTCCTTAATTAACCAACCGTGTTGAGGCAGGCGAGGCGACAGCGGGGGTGGTGAAAAAGGTGTCCTAGAAGCATCGCATCTCGTGTCCGCGTCGTTCTGCGCTCCGCTTCATTCCACACCTCCCTCTCTCTCTCCTCGCCTTCTTCTTCCTCCCCTCCCCCTTCTCCCCCCATCTGCGGCGGGGTTGATTCGATTTCGATTCCCTTCCCCCATCCATCGCCCACCTCCCCCAGACAGCCAACGCAATCCGCTCCCCGAGGCGCGCCTCCCTGACCCTGACTCCCTCCCCCCACAACGTGCGCGCTCACTCGCGGGCGGGCGTGCGGGCGGGGCCGGCACCACTCACCGTCACCACCCTTATTAATTCCTCTTCCGCGTCCGCGCTTCAAAACCTCCTCCTCCGCCTCGTCCCCCCCTCTACCACTCTCTCTCCAGCCCCGCGGCGGCCGCATTGCTCGCCGCCGCACCGAGTCCGGCTAGGTCCCCTCTTGGCTCTTGCATTTCGATTTCGCCTCCCCCTGTCCCTGTGTTTGGTTTGGGTTGGGTTGGTTGCAAGGAGGGGACGGGGAGAGTTTGATCGGAGGGCCAAAATGTGGGCGGAGCGGGTGGTCGGGGAGCGCCGGATGCGGCAGATCCAGCGCTTCGCGCGGAACGCCAAGCTCACCGTCGTTTGCCTCCTCCTCACCGTCGTCGTGCTCCGCGGCACCGTCGGCGCCGGCCGCTTCGGCACGCCGCAGCAGGACCTCATCGAGCTCCGCCAGCACTTCGTCTCCCACCCGCACCGGGCGCTCGCCGAGCACCACGACGCCAGGTCCAGGGCCTCCACCACCACCACGTCGTCCTCCTCCTCCGTCCGCCGCGACGACGAGCCCGACCCGCCGCCGAGGACGCTCAGGGACCCGCCCTACACGCTGGGCCCCAAGATCTCCGACTGGGACGAGCAGCGCGCCGCCTGGCACCGCCGCCACCCGGAGACGCCGCCCTTCCTCAACGACATCAAGCCGCGGGTGCTGCTCGTCACGGGTTCCTCGCCCAAGCCCTGCGAGAACCCCGTCGGGGACCACTACCTCCTCAAGTCCATCAAGAACAAGATGGATTACTGCCGCGTCCACGGCATCGAGGTCTTCTACAACATGGCGCTGCTCGACGCCGAGATGGCCGGCTTCTGGGCCAAACTCCCGCTCCTGCGGGCGCTGCTCCTCGCGCACCCGGAGTTCGAGTTCATCTGGTGGATGGACTCTGACGCCATGTTCACCGACATGGCATTCGAGCTCCCTTGGGAGCGCTACGGGCCATACAATCTGATCATGCACGGCTGGGACGAGATGGTCTACGACGACAAGAATTGGATTGGGCTAAACACCGGCAGCTTCTTGCTGCGCAACTGCCAGTGGTCACTTGACATGCTGGATACCTGGGCGCCAATGGGGCCAAAGGGCCCTGTCCGCATTGAGGCTGGCAAAGTGCTGACCAAGTCCTTGAAGGATCGGCCAGTATTCGAGGCCGATGATCAGTCGGCCATGGTGTACATCCTCGCAACGCAGCGCGAGAAGTGGGGTGATAAGGTTTACCTTGAGAATGGGTACTACCTTCATGGCTACTGGGGGATCTTGGTCGACAGGTATGAGGAGATGCTTGAGAATTACAAGCCAGGGCTCGGCGATCACCGGTGGCCGCTCGTCACACACTTTGTCGGGTGCAAGCCATGTGGCAAATTTGGAGACTACCCTGTCGAGCGATGCCTCAAGAATATGGATCGTGCGTTCAATTTTGGTGATAACCAGATCTTGCAGATGTATGGATTCACTCACAAGTCACTTGCAAGCAGGAGAGTGAAGAGGATCAGGAATGAGACCAGCAACCCGCTTGAGACAAAGGATGAGCTTGGGTTGCTTCATCCGGCATTCAAGGCTGTGAAGACTTCCACATGATAATTAGAGTACAATTCCACTTGTTATTTTGTTGGTTCGTTCTAGATCCTGTTGGGTCTAAATCCAAAGTGTTCTTTTTGTAGAATCTGGTGGTAACAGAAGTTTGGGTTGGGATCATGGGATGGATATCTTTGTTGTAATGTGAGGTATTAGGAGAAATGATGTTATGTTTATTTATTGGCATAAGTTATGTCTTACACTCGTAGAAATGAGTTAAATGGATGGACTCAGGTTATTGGTCGCCATGATAGATTTCAATATAGTTTCCTGTTTTTCTCTTATTGCGGGGATTTCTTTTATGTGTGCCAGTACCATGTAGGTGTCCTTAAATCAAGCCTCGAAGGAATTATTCTTGTGATATTGGTGTCTTCTTTCACAGGATAGGATAGCATATCTTGTGAGCCAATTGTTTTGCTCTCTTCTTTGCCTTACTATTAGTGGTTGTTGGGTTCCTAGATACAGTTTTGGTGTATATACAAGCTCAAATTTCTCATTAAAAAATTATATATATTATGCAGAGGCGGGAGTTACTTTCAGTTTCCATTGTCATGATTTGTCCTTAGCTTTATCTTTAACTTATCCAATATATATTATTTAAGTGGGATTGATGCTATCCACCATTGAGCCAATTATGTTGTCCTTGTTGATAACATCTTCCATTGACATTGATGGCTAACTGTGGAGTTATGTGAACTTGGTTCTTGGTTGATGGATGCTTTGTAACTGGGTTAAGGCATCTCACCATTGTTGAATATTTTGTGTTGCATACCATTCTTTTTGTACTCGTTGTTGATGTAAACTCCGGTAAACATGAAGAAACAAAAGCTTGCAGGATGCATTTTGTTATCATACTGGGCAAGATTGTTCTTCTAGAAATACTATTATGCTGACTTTTGTATTGCAAGCTTCCTGCTTCCATTACCATCGTGACGAGTTTACCTTAACAGCGTTTCTCACAGTGTAATGCAACTGGTTGTAGTCAATGTAGTGGCATGATGCTGTTTGTTTTCTGGAAAGCACGGGGTCCAGAACCCTTTTTTTTTTCCCTAGCAGGACTTCTTTGGTATTGTTGTCAGAAGTGACACCAGTTCCTTGGTTTCAAAATTGATTGCTACTGTCGATGGAATCACTACCAATATTAGCAAGGTCAATAATAGAGCCAAGTGCTTGGCTATAAGTCAAGTGATTAGAGTCAAGTTATACAATAAGTTGTTTCATACTTGTCTCTAAAACACATTCTCTTTCCTATTCCTTCTCACAACACTTGCTATTTGGGCCCACTACTACCTATGCATCCGTGCCCAGCTTGGTGCTTACATAAGAGCCAAGCTATCATCTCTCTCCTCTCTTCTCTCCTCCACATCAGCATGAGCTTGGCTATAAGTCCATTATTGTACCTGCTCTTAATGTGGGTTGTGCAAATAACTGGAGATACTATGGTCTTTCCTTTACCGGGCATTGGCTTGCCTATCATGCTGCCTTCTATAGGATCCCAGCAGAATTACGCATCCGTGTAGTGTGAACAACATCGCTGCAGAAAATTGCATATGGATCTGGAAACTATATGATTCTTCAGCATCCTGTGTCAGGAAAATTACAAAACTGATCCTGCGAGGTCAACGATTCGCTTCTCTCCATGCCGAGGTAATTAGGGCTCTCACTCCAATGAATCCTCTTCTCTAGATGGTCAACTTCCATAGATACTGGTGTACCACCGCCAGTAATAATTATTTAAATGCAAAGAAACGATTTGAGACATTTTTAATCAATTACGTGTACTCTGCGTGTATAACGTATCGACTCCATTCGGTACTCCCCCATTCCAAATTATAAGATATTTGTCTTTTTTATCTCAAGTTTAACCACTCATTTTATTCAAAAACTTTATACAAATATAGTTAAATTTAAATTATTTTTGAAGAACTTTTATTAATAAACAAAACCATGACAAAAGAAGTAATATTCTGCATAAAATTTTAAATAAGACGAGTGGTCAAACGTCATATAATTTGATATGGATTAAGAAACAGCAACAGCAGGGCACAAAAACGAACACAGACGAGATAAACACTTCGCCAGTGATTGAAGAGTCTCAGGACTACAACAAGCATTGTCTAGAGTTGGAAATGGTTTGAATGTAGTACACAACACGAAAGCCTACTAAAAGAAAATCATGCTCCCAAAAAAATCATGTTCTCACTTCTAACATCTTCTAGCAGCTTCAGCGAGCGAATTTTGGTGTCCGAAATGCTGCTGTGTTCTTATTGATACCATCTTTCGAGGGCACAGAAGCAGCATCGGTGCTCACTTGTACAGCTGCTTTAATCTCCTTGCAGCTTCAATGATGTTATCTCTGTGTCCGAATGCGCTGACCCTCACAAAGCCTTCGCCACCCGGTCCAAATCCACTGCCAGGAGTAGTAACCACATTCGCCTTCTCCAGGATCTCAGCAAACACGTCCCACGAATTGCGGCCAGGGAAGTGCACCCATACGTAAGGAGCGTTCTTCGCACCATACACGTTGAATCCAAGTGATGTAAATGTGTCAACAATTATTTCAGTGTTCTCCTTGTAGAAGCCAACAACATCATGCATAGCCTGCACAGGAACAATTGGATAAAACAAACAATGTAGAAGAGCAATATGCGAATTCCAAGAACCAGGAATCCTACCTTCAGACCCTCTGGAGAGAGGCAAGCTAAACCACCAGCTTGTGAAATGTTTGATGCACCATTGAAGCAAGTGCAGACTATGCGATTGAAATCTTTAGCAACTGGATGTCCATCAGAGAAAAGGAGCTCCTTGGGGACAACAGTCCAACCTAGACGGACACCAGTGAACCCAGCATATTTCGAGAATGACGCTGTCTCAAGAGCAACCTGCACATAAACAAAACCACAATGAAAAAGGTGCAGTTTTATTTACAAAGGGGAATACGGTGTTCATAGCACTGGCACTGTAATTTTTAGGATAACCATGCGACCAAGACATTTTAAACACTGCAATATGCAGTATGATATTGGAACATATTGCCTACCTCCTTTGCTCCAGGAATTTCAAAGATAGACTTTGGGCTGTCATCTGATATGTACATTGCATAAGCAGAATCATAGACAATGATGGACCCATTGTCCTTTGCAAATTTTACTAATTTGGTCAGTTGGTCCCGAGATGCAGCAGCACCAGTAGGATTGTTGGGTGAACAAAAGAAAATAATATCTGTCCGAGGGATAGTTGACAGATCAGGGAAAAATCCATTTTCTGGACTGCATCTCATGTATTGAATGTTTCCGTACTTCTGAACATCTTGCTGATATAAGTCAGTTTGGCCCATGATAACACTTGAATCAACATATGCCTGTCAAAATGAAAGGCCTGCTTTAATTTCAATAGACAATATGTAAAATGGTAGAAGTTAATCCATAAGTAATATGACAAAACAACATATCACAATTACAATCATCACACATAAGTTTAGAATCATTAATATGAAAGTGTAAGTAACTGAGAGTTATAATTAATTCAAGAGTTCTCTTACAGGGTATGAGGGATCTTGGACCGCAATTGTCACATTAGATCCAAAAAGGACCTGTAATATTGAATCAGGAAAATTATTAACAAACAATTTAAAATGAATTGTAAACTTAAGAAGGGAAGAGTCAAATCTTTTTGGTACCTGCAAGCGAGATATGTCACACTTGGCACCATCAGAGACAAAAATATCTGAATCTTCAATACCAAGGTCCGCATAGTAGGTTGCAGCAATTGCTGCTCTGAGTTTCTGCATTAGCAATCAGCACGACATTTTATGACGCTGAAGGATCTTATACAAGAACAGAGCAAAGAGAAAACTACAAATATGATTGAAAACTTAAAAATTAATTCATGTAAGCAAAGTAATTCAAATGTGCAACTATGCAAGCATTTGGAAGGATAAGTCTAAGGAAACAACAATTAATCAGAGGGATTTTATGTGATTGGTCTTTAAACTAAAAATTAATACATTATGAATTAGAGAATCAGATATCATAACAGTAAGGAGATAAAAACAGTTATCCTTTAATCAACAGATCGTCAATCTGCCTCAAATATTTTTTAAATAAAAGGCAACCAATCTTGTATCCAAATTTCTCCATGAAATATATTTATGTAAAGCTTCACACAGTATAGCTGTTAAATAAGTATCTGAATTAGCATGTTAATGCAATGAAAATTGCTGATAACACCACAAGGTACCTTTTCACCTTGCTCGGCTCCATAACCGCTGTAGCCATCAATTGTTGACAAGGCAAGTGCTCTCTGTGTTTACAAATAGACAGATAAAAAATAATGTAATTGTAAGAGAGATATTCAGCAGCAACAAATGCATAAGTGATTTTTCAACCATAAAACTGAAAGTACTGGAACACTTGGATGTTTTTGTGGGTTGAATATATATATGATTGAAAGGACAGTAGTTTGACATGAAGATACCTCTGCCATGGCATTTGTTATGACATTTGGAATGGGCTCGGTAGTGTCACCTATCCCAAGGCTTATTATCTTGGCATCTGGATACTTCAGCAAATGAGCTGCTCTTCTCCTGGCAATCTGCTCAATAGTCAAGAATTGATAATATCAGAAGCCAAATCTCCAACAGAATAGCATCAGTAACAAAAGGAAAAGATGGGAATGATGTGTAACCTCAGGAAACAGATATCCTGCTTGGAGCTTGGCCATGTTAGCATTGCGCGGGACATTAGTCTTGTAAGCTTCAAGACAGCAGAAAGAAAATGTTAGCAAACAATATTCATATTTCTGTTCCTACAACATCTTCATGCAACTCCTTAACGAATGCAACATCGACCAAACAAGAAGTTACTAGGGGTATAAATGGTATGGATATTTCCCAACTGACCATCCATCCGAAAATGGTGGGATAGTATTTGGATATCAGCAATTTTCTTTGGATATCAAATACAAATATGGTTATTTATTGTGGATACCAAATACAAATACTCCCTCCTTACAAAAAAATGAAGCCGTTTTGGGCAATTGGGTCAAACATTGGGAATATAAATCATGAATAACCTTTAAGTTGTTGAGTTTGGAAATGTGAAAACCATATGAATAGATTTGTCTTAAAAAATACTTTCATAAAAATATACATATATCACTTTTCGATAAATATTTTATAAAATAAGAAGTTAAATTTGTACTTTGGAGACCGTGTCGATGTCCAAAACGACTTTATTTTTTAGTATGGAGGGAGTACAGTTTAACCATTATCCGTCCTATATCCGATATCTGACAACTTAGTCAGATATATCAAATCAATATCCGGCTAACATTTAGACTTAAATATTATACATTATACCAGGACTAACATACAAATAGTTACAATTATACAAAAGAGCAGCCCATCCTGAATTCTCAGACGTTGACTAACATACAAATAGTTACAATTATACAAAAGAGCAGCCCATCCTGAATTCTCAGACGTTGGGCGTTGCTTCCTGCACCCTATGCTGTTGCTGTGGACCCCACATTAGATATGGATTATAATCCCTCAATCCTTTGTTAGTCCCCTTATTAGATTATAATCAAGGAACACTGCCAATGTTTTCTGATCGCCCGATTAATCGCGATTAATCATCCTTATTGGTACTTAGCAGTTAGCACTCGATTAGGGCCTAAGATTCGATCAGAAACCTGATCGTCCGATTAATCGTTCATTAGCCGTGATTAATCGTCCGATCAAGCCTCTTGGCCGATCAGAGCTAAATTGGCAGATGGGCTGCTTTTGGCCTGGGCTATATTTATTTGGGCCAGGCCCATTAGGGTTTCTCTTATATACCTCACCCCCACTCTCTCTCCTTAGTCCCCACTCCCAACTTCAGCCGTCAGCTGCTGAGCTTGCTGCTCGTGCATCTGCTGAGCAGCTGAGCCTGCAGCGTGCATCTCACTCCCTCCCAGTTCCAATCCAAGCAGTCCGCTGCCGCTTGCTGCTTGTTTGCTGCTGCTTGCTGCTTCCTCCTCCCTCTTCCTTGCTGCCTGCTTCCCCCTCCCCCTTCTGCTCCAACTGCAAGGTCGCCTCCTCTCTTCCCCACCTGGAGGCTGCGGGTCCAAGGGAGCACGAAGATGAGACCGATTATATGGTATATATACCATACATATATATATCATGATATATATCCGAGGGAGCATGAAGATGGTATATAAACCATACATATATGATATAGTCCTGCTATATGCTGGACAATTATATAGACGATTAGACTGATCAGAGGTCCATTAATCGTCCTGACCATCGATTAATCGTCCTGATAGTCCTGATCGCTACTAGACCGATTAGAAACGATAAGCCGATCAGAAAACATTGAACATTGTACATGGAAATACACAAGAAAGATGTTACTATGTATCAATAATTTTTGGGCAAAATGCAAAAGATGGAGTGATCAAATTAGTGCAGTGAATGTTGTTTTTACCCAATATCTGAAGAAATATTTATTACTGACATTATTCACACCTGACTCGTCCCGTATTCGATACACACTTTTTCGTAATAGTAATCAAGACAATCCGTATTCGTATTTGTATATCCATAGCTATCCATGTCAGACTCCAAAGTCCAAATCCGAAAGAAAATATGAAAAGAAATATGAGATTGGTAATATCCGTCCACTCGATTACGCCCCTAGAAATTACAATGTACAGTACTGTTGTTTTGTTCAGAAGAAGAATCTGTGCAGCATCTGTTTTTTGAATGTGTACTTGCAAAACAGTGCTGTTAATGATTTCTGAGATTTTCAATATCAAAGTGGGAGGTAACTTAGTTGAAATAGGGAAATTTTGGCTTAGCAGTAAGAAACATGGTTTGCTAAATATTATTACCTCTGGGGTGCTTTGGTGTATTTGGAAACATGGAAATGAAATTTGTTTTCAGAATGCTGAATGGAGAGGCATGGAAATGCTACTCTTCCAGATAGGTGGGCTTCTTCAGAACTGGGTGGTTTTATGCGCGCCAGAAAAGAAAGAGCGGCTGCTGGAATTCCTGAACAAAATCAAGGCTGCGGCGAGGACTGTGCTCTGGATCTCTTATGCAGCACTGGAAGACACTTGAAGTTCTCTGGTGATGAAGCTATCAGGGACATGGAATGGGGTGTTGCTCAGCCTGAGAAGATGGAGGTGGGCGAAATGTCGTCTTTACGACCATGGTGGTGGCCGTTTAACGCTGCTTTGGAGATGGTGTAATGGTAGTGTGAGTTGTTTCTGGCTCGAGTAGGGTGGTCTGCTTTTGTGCTAGTTTGCTTTTTCCGAAACTCTGTTTTGCTGCTCCTTTTATTCCTCACTTTGGATGTTGAGTAGTTATCCCTGGTGCTGGCGAGTGCTGGGGTTTGGAGTTATTAAAGTGCTGTAACAGAATGTTTTAGGCCTTTTATGAAAATGAAAGGGCGCGGGCGATCCTGCCCTCTAACTCTAAAAAAACCTAGAAGTTACTATAGCGTATCACAACCAAGAATACTGCCGCATATTCCGAAATAGCATCTGAAGCATTAGATTGGATGCCTAAAACGAAAACTAGTCTAGAGCTTAAACATGAATTTCAAAGAACTGGATGGAAACCAATAGTACATGTGTCGACGGCCGGCGGGCTACTGACGCAGCGGATGTTGACGGAGACTCTCCCCGCAGGTCGGCGGTGGCTAGTCGTCGATGCCCTGGAAGCGAGTCACAGTTAGACGTAACCATCGGGGGAAAAGAAACGCATGCTGCGACGGGAAGAAGGGAAGGAGTCGGCTACTTGAGAGCGAACGGCGGCGAAGCAAGAAAGGAGGATGAGGCGGTGATTGCGGGGGCACCGGCAGGGGCTGCTGCCATCGCGACGGCTCTACGGACGGCAGGAGAGGAGGCGGCGGCGGCTGGGTAGGGACGTCGAGCTTGGGCGACTGGAGGGACACGGAGGGAGACAGGGAGTACGGAGCGATGTGGCTTTTTTACGCGGGCCGTGGGCTTACCCGTATCTCTTTGGACCCAGGGTCCATGTAATTCTTTTACACGGGCCGTGGCCTATGCAAATGAACTTGACTTGATAGTTCATGGGCTGTGCTATCCTGTTTGGCTCGGCTGGGCCTTCCCGAGAGAGAGAGAACAGATCGTCAGGGAACGTTTCTGGCGTCCATGGCACACCTGGACCTGGAGCTGAACAATGGTGAGTGAAATGCTGTTGCAGTTGGACTCACAGCCACAGACACCGCGATGGAGGCTCCCTGCTTTGCGCCGGTGCTGGGCCGATCGACGGAGAAACAAACGGGTCGGATGTACCGGTGCTCGGTGGAGAGGACGGACACATGAGCGACCACCCAACGACGATCCAACGCACGGCAGCGCCCGCAGCGGAGAGCCAGCGATGGAAACTGGATGGTCGCTCACGTGTCCTGCTTCTCCACCCTGCACAAACACACCATAGTACACTACATCTACATGTATATATATCATCGTCGAGTCTGAGCATCAGTAAGGATCTCAACTCTCTCAGTTGCATTGCATCATCCAGCGTAACAGACCAGTGCACACGGTTCAGTTGCGCTTGCAACCCAATTTTATAGAAAGGAGTCAGCCTCCTGCATCGATTCACAAGGAAACGTCAAGAGTGCATGGTTTTTGTGCCTAGAAGCAGGAGGGAAACGAGCGCTAGGGACGCCAGAGAGTTTGTCCGGGAACAGACGGGGGCTGCAGTTCAGAAACACAAGTGGCAACTTGTTTGGCTCGTAGCTTTGATATACGGGGGGAGCAGCAGCCTAACAATTTGAAGGACGTGTTGTCGCTCGGGAAATCTGGTGGAGGTCCTAGCGGTGGGCCTGACGAAGCCTGGTGTTTTCCCCCACGATTCCGGCGAAACTGCGGTGGTATCAGACAGACTAGACGGCGAACGGTTCCAGCAAAGGGGGACGCGAGTCGGCTGAGCTGATCGGAACGGGTCTCACGTTCTGGTGTGGAACTGTGGATGCGTTACTATTTCACGCCTAGACCTGATGCTGTCTTTGTTCGCTTAAACTTATAGTCGAATATTCAACATTGTTTTTCTCGCAATAAAGCAGTCAACAGTACTTTCTATTATGGTTTATCAAGCGTTCAACATGGCATGTCTTTCCTTTTTAAAACAAAGGAAAAGTCCACTTTGGATCCTTCAATTTTTGCGAAAGTTTGTTTTCATCACTAAACATCAAAATTAGATAAAATACATCCTTCAACTTTTGAAACCGTACATATTATGTTGCTGACATGGTTATGAGCGATTTTGAAGAAAATTTTATCTTTTTCTTTTTTAAATATTTCGGTTGAATCTTTGAAAAATCACATTCATAAAGTAAAAAATATAATTTTGTTGGACCCTAGATAAGTAGATCTACACAATGAACATATAATATAGTATGTTATAGTACAAAGTTTTTGTTGTAACTTTAGATCTATATTTTTCTGTAATTAATTAGAATACTTCATAACTACAGTTTCTATATCCAATTATGGTGAATCTTTATGTTAGGCTAATTGTTGTATGTTTAAACTGTGGTAAAAGTTTCATACTCATTAGATCATATATAACGTAGTTATAGATTTATTCAGATTTAACAAGCATAAACCTAAATAAATCTATAACTAAGTAATACTTGATCTAATGAGTATGAAATTTTTATTATAACTTAATCATACAATAATTAGCCCACCATATAAATTGCCCCACAATTGGTTCATAGAAACTGTAGCTATAATTTATTCCAATTAATTACAAAAAATATAGATCTAAAGTTACATCAAAAACTTTATACTAAAGTATAAAATATTATATGTTCAATGTGTAGATCTACTCATCTAAAGTCCACCAAAAATGGATTTTCCATTCTATGATTTTTATATGATTTAGTATGATTTTTTAAATATTCAGCTGAAATAAATAAAAAAGAAAAGGATAAAACCATTTTCAAAACTGTTCATAACTATGTTAGGGATATAATGTGCATGATTTTAGAAGGTAAATGATGTATGATGTATTTTATCCAGTTTTAGAGTTCAAACATAAAAAATAGACTTTTATAAAAGTTGATGACCTAAAGTGACTTTTTCCTAAAACAAAACATCATCACGATTTTACTCCGGGCCGTTTTTGTGCCAGCTAGGGTGTGGGCTGACCCAGAAATACGACCACCTCTAGGCCCGTGTATGCACCCTCTTCCCAGATAAGCTAAGCGAAAGGATCATGTTTCTCTCCTGAATATATTTAAACGATTGTTACTACTAAATCCAAATAAAAAAACATTTTTATAATATTATACTCTGTATGATGTTTGGTTGTATCTTGATTTTCTTCCTTCCTTCACCAATGTTAGTAATAGTAAGATTATTCATAAGTATTATATGACGTTTGGTTTGAGGAAAATCCATCATCTTCTTACTCTTTAGGGCTTTGGTTGGAACGCTTGAATTTCACAGTAATCACATAGGAACTTCACATGAATTAATTCAATTTTACACGAAAAAAACCAAAAAAATATAGGAACGAAGATTATTTTTTCCCGTGTTCCAAATAACCCTTACCTTTTTGTTTTTAATAGTTTGTAAAATAAAATGGGTTGATGTATCATCATCTTATTCCTCCAAGGTAACAATCAGTAATACCGGAAGGAATGAAGTTATTCCACTCAAATCAAACACACTCCCGTCTAAAGCTGCGACGTGAGTATTTGCTGTATAGAAATACATGCCGTACAGTGTAGATGGTTTTATATTCGAGCGAACCCGAACCTACATTTTTGTATGATGGCGAAGTCCTACCCACGCCACTACGGGCACGTGGTACGTTGTGGTCAGACGTACATAGCCGTCGCGGAAGGAAAATTAGCGGAAGGAGTGACACTGGACAGGAGGAAATCACGAAGTCGTGCGCAGAACATGCTAGCAAGACACTAGTTTCATTTTTTTTTTGCAAAATGAGCATTATATTATTTTCATTTGTATTTGACAAATATTGTTCAATCATAAACTAACTAAAGCCTTGTTTAGTTGACCCAAAAACCAGAAAGTTTTCAAAATTCTCCGTCACATCGAATCTTGTGGCACATGCATGGAGCATTAAATATAGACGAAAACAAAAATTAATTGTACAGTTTGTCTATAAATTATAAGATGAATCTTTTGAGTCTAGTCTATGATTGGACAATAATTATCAAAAAACAAAAATGTTATAGTACCGAAAATTAAAAAGTTTTCAGAACTAAACAAAGTCTAGATTCAAAAGATTCGTCTTGCAAATTATAGGTAAATTATACACTTAGTTATTTTTTATTTATATTTAATGCTTTATGCATGTACCGTAATATTTTATATGACGAAAAATCTAAAAAAATTTGTAATTTTTTTTAAAAACTAAACAAGGCAAGCAGCGGCATAAGAAATTCGTAACTGGCCAGCCTGACGGTGGAAGTCGATGCGCACCTTTCGCACCCTCCGCCGGTTAGGTCCAACATTTTGACAAGAGCAGCAGCTTCTAGACGGGCAGGGCAGGTCCAGTGCGTGTGCGGTGTTACGCAGCCCAGGTGACCGGCCTTGTTTTGGTCAAGTTGAGTGGGCGCGTGCCTAAGCCTTGTTTAGTTTTTTGGATTTATTTTTATTTTATATCACTTTCGTTTATATTTATCAATTATTATTCAATCATAAACTAATTAGACTCAAAAGATTTATCTAGTAGATTATAAATAAATTATATGATTAATTATTTTTTATCTATATTTAATACTTTGTACATGTGTCACAAGATTTGATTTGATGAGGAAATTTGAAAAGGTTTTTTAGTTTTTAGAAGGAACTAAACAAGGGCCTTGTTTAGTTCATCCTAAAAACCCAAAACTTTTCAAGATTTTCCGTTACATCGAATCTTGCGACATATGCATGAAATATTAAATATAAATGAAAATAAAAACTAATTATACAGTTTGTCTGTAAATCGCGAGACGAATCTTTTAAGTCTAGTTACTCCACGATTGGACAATGTTTATCAAATAAAAACGAAAATATTACAATGTCGTTTTTCTAAAAAAAATTGGAACTAAACAAAGCCAAGGCCTTAGCCATCCTGAACTGCAAATCTGGAACATAAAATGGTCTGCGTTGCGCTTGACCTTCGTTCTGAGCCCGGGGCCTGGCCGTGGCCCCTGGGTCGTCTCTCTTACTATTCTTCGGTGTGAGCCGAGTCACGGGCACGCTGTTGAAACGGGAGAGCTCAGAACTCGGAGAGCACGCGGGCACGCGGCGCAACAAAAACTACTGTCCGGGCTGTAACTGCAAACTGCATGGCAGTAAACGCGAGGGGTGATCAGCCTGCAGCTTGTGGCACGGAGCTTCGTGTACATGTGTCCGGAGGCTATGCCGAGGGAAGTGTGCAGATGTGCACACTCTACGTGAGTACTCATGGCAGTAAATTCGAAAATCAGAAAGAAAAACTAAGGCCTTGTTTAGATACACCTAAAAACCCAAAACTTTACAAGATTCTCCGTCACATCGAATTTTACCACACATGCATGAAGTATTAAATATAGATAAAAATAATAATTAATTGTACAGTTTAACTGTAAATCACGAGACGAATCTTTTAAGCCTAGTTACTCCATAATTAGACAATATTTGTCAAATAAAAACGAAAATGCTACCGTGTCAAAATCCAAAAACTTTTTTTTATCTAAACGAGGCCTAAGCACCCAACGGGAACTGTCGCGACCCCTGCACTCAGCGTCCCTTAAGCATGACGCATCGCATACATCAGCGCTGCCCGCAATCTGGTTGCTGCAAGTGCAAAGGCCATGCGCACCGCCGCTCCGGAACAGTGCCGCGTGCGCGTGGTCCGCCACCGCCCCATTGCCAGTTGCCACAACCACAAGCTGAGCAGTGATCCACAGGCCACAGCAATTTGCGGCCGGCGCACAATACTCGTCGGCCAGCTTCGGGCTTTCAGCGGCGGCGCGTCCGTCTTGGAGTGCGGGACCTCTCGACGATCTGAAACCGTGCCTGGCTTTGTTTTAGTTGCCAAAAAATTTTGCAAAATATTTCAGATTCCCCGTCACATCAAATCTTTAGACGCATGCATGAAGTATTAAATATAGACGAAAATAAAATCTAATTTCACAGTTTGATCGGAATTGACGAGACGAATCTTTTGAGTCTAGTTAGTACATGATTAGATAATATTTGTCAAATACAAACGAAAGTGGTACTATTCTTATTTTGCAAATTTTTTTAAAACTAAACAAGGCCTAGTTGGAGTAGTAGGTGACATCATCGTTTGCACTTGGATACGTTTAGATTAAGGCTAATAATACAGATCGGTGCTAGCTCTAAAAATCTTTATAACCTATATCTCTCAGTTCACTCATATACTCTCCCCTCCATAAATAAAACAATACAATTATAGGATGCCAGTGAATTAAGCTCAAGTTTAACTAATTTTATAGTAAATAATATTTGTATTTATATTTCCAGATAAATTTATTATAAAAATATATTATATAACTAATCTAAAACTATTTATTTTATATTAAAAATATTTGTACTTTTACATAAAAATTTAGTCAAAGTCTAAATCGTTGACTCCTTGAAATACGAAAAATGTATTTTTTTTATAGACAAAGGTAGTAATAATTATATCTTCACTATTAATACTTGACCCACTCTAAGCTTACAACTTGCTACCGTCTCTCTCCCCCCCTCTTTCATTTCTTCTACCTCAGCATTCAGTTTACTTACATTCTGTTATTGTACTTGTTCTAAGCTGTCTAGAAGTAGCTTTGTAACTTGATAGAGAATTGTCGCTTGGATAAAAAAAACTACTCCCTCTATCCCTAAATATCTATCGTTTTCACTTCCTAAGAAACAACTTTGACTAAATATATATTAAAAATATTAATATTATTATACATAATTATTATTATTGAAAAGATGTTTGAATCTACTTTTTTAACAAATTAATTTGGAGACACAAATTTTGCACATATTTTTTATAATTTGAGTCAAACTTGTAGTATGTTCATCAAAGATGTTAGTTATCTAGGGACTAAGGGAATATGTCATTTAGAATGGCAACAACACTTGGAAACACACGTACATTTGCATAATTTTAACTAATAATAAGTCAACCGGATGCATAATGAGATACATGAGGATAAGGCCTTGTTTAGTTGCATTTTTTTTTTGCAAAATAGATATTGTAGTATTTTCGTTTGTATTTGACAAATATTGTCTAATTATGAGCTAACTAGACTCAAAAAATTCGTTTCGTAAATTACAGATAAATTGTGCAATTAGTTAATTTTTTATCTATATTTAATACTCTATATATGTGCCATAAGATTCGATGTGAAGGAGAATCTTAAAAAATTTTATAAAATTTTTGGAAAGTAAACAAGGCCTAAGTTTATCACAATCGGATAGAGAATATGCATATCGTGTCTGAAATGAATAGAGGATGCTTAGGTAAGTAATTTTTTTTTGCTATAGGTATCAAACACTGAATTTCTAATGCTTGACTTCGGAGAATCTAGCCTAGGGATATACTGATACGAATGCATCCATGGCTGTCTCTGCGTCATGCACAGATTTAATAAGCTGCCACCTGTGTATGTCGTCTTCCCTCCTTCATGCACATCCATCTCTATTTTCCTTAGCATTTAGCCTGCATAGCATTAGTTTGGTTTTGGAATTTTGTGGAAACGAACACCTACTAGCTTGCAATTTGGCACTATAATAATTTATTTATTCAGGAAATCTTTTCTGTGTAATCGAAAATCTTTTTTTTTTTTGAGGTTTGTAATCGAAAATCTATTGCGCGGCATGCGCCGAACACTCAAGCTATCGTGGGCCGTCTGATCAATGACCTGAAACTACAACCAAACCGCGGAATCAGGAGCTTTTCCCCGTTAATTCCCCTGTACCTGTACGTAGGCCACCAGCTGCTCGCTCGCTCTTTTTCTTTTCCAAATTTCCCTATCCCTGACCCGCCAATGCTGACTCTGACTGCCTGACTGGCTGACTCCCCCTCCCCCGGGCAAGCAAAGCAAGCTCCCCTCTCAACAGGAAGAGAGGCTTGACCTCCCTCGCGGACTGCGGCCAAGAACCGAGACTCGCCCCGCGAGGCACGGGACGGGAGCATAGCTGGAGGCTGGAGCTGCGCCCCGGCCCGTCGACCTCACCTGCCTCCGGCATCCGAACCCACCCGGCGCGGGCAGCAGCTGCTGCGCGCGTATAAGCCGCGATCCGGAGAGTCTGTCAGCGGTGGTGCCTTTTGCCGAGAGCCAAACAAGACGGAAGTTTTGCTCTTGTTAAAGCTGAGAAGAGAAGTCTACTCTACTGGGACACCAGAAAAGATCTTTGAGCGCGTCTAGATTCCGGGCATCGCGACGAGGACGCGGCGGGGATGAGGTGCTGATCGAGCTCAGGTGTGTGTGCTTATTCCCTTCCTGCTTTGTTTTGATCCAACTCCAACTCTGAATTTCTGCTGGGCTGGTAGAAATATGGTTGGGTTCTCTTTGCAGTTTCAGCTGAAGCTGGCAACGTTTGACGTCTTCTTTTGACTTCTCGCGATGGATTTATGAGTATCTGGAAGTTCCATAACCCCCTTAACACTAGTTAGTTTTTCTACTCGGCCAGTCTTGAAATATACAATATATATTCTATAGTAGAAATCTAGAACAGATTACGTAGTAAGCCAAGTATGCAGTCTTCCTCATCCTTTAATCGTGGATAGATATCGTGATTATCATAGTATTTTATAAGCTTAATAGTTGGGTTGAAATTAGACACTAATTAATGGTATGTAAGTATGTGACTGGTCTATATAAATGTTAATAAATGAGCACGAGAGTTAATTCTCTTGGAATGGCGTATTTGAGACAAATTTTGATCACTCCGGTACTTTTTATTTTAATAAAGGACGGGATGATTAATCAGTTTCATAAACGTTTGTGCCGTGATTTGAGTGAAGGAACCAAACAAATCTAGCATAACCCTGTCAGACCATTCCACTCAATGATTTGAAGGGGCACATCCGTATAGTAGCGTGAGATCTTCGGCAATCGGCAGAGCGACGTGCGTTCGCTGTTGGATTCAGCTTTGCCCTCTTCTTTCATGGCTCCCTTTCCACCCGCGTTTTTTTTAAAGAAAAAAGCAATTCCACAGAATGTTGTTAACTGGCCACCGTACCTCAAGCGATACTGCGATAGTGACGCCCCATTGCTTGCCAAACAAAAGCGCTAGCTAGGCCGCCTAGTAGATTCATTCAGCCACCCACGCGGCCACGCTAGCTGAGATCCGTGTGCATGGTGACATTTAGCTAAGTAACATGGATGACAGCAACCAAATCGTTAAACTTTTGGCCATTCATACTGTCAACACCTGTTCTATGCGTTCTTTTGTGGCAGACCAAAGCTGCTTTCGCGTCGTCGTATATATAACCGAAAAGAGTGAGAAATAAAAATTTACATGAAGGTAGCTTTGCTGCAAGTGACGCGGCTTAGCCATCTCACGTCAGCTCAGCCAGGCAGCCTCATCCAGCACTGGGAGAGCTGCCTGCATGCACCAGGCAGGAATCCCACTATGCTTTATTTGAATGCTATTCACCTCAATCCATATTTTCGCTCTAATATGCCCTAATCCATGTGCATTGATGCGATATCCAAACAAGGGCAATATAAAGCAAACAGCCCCCCGGCCGGAGCCGTGGATGCTTCATGAATCTTGATGCATCAGCTAGGTTCTCCCTTGTACCTTCAGACAGAGTTCAGAGCTTCTTCAGGCCACGGCTGTTGTTGCACCCTGGGCTGTGTGCCACGATGCGCCGTGGTCCAAAGCCGGCATTGAAATTTGTAATTCGGTTTGCCGAACTGCACCCTATTCTGTACTATCTCAGTAAATGAAATTGCAGTACATTCCTTCCTTCCAGGTCATGCATGGCACCGTCATGGCCCTTGCATGTTGCATCCATGAAATTTTTCACTGTACAGATCAAATATGGAGCGCTACATGTCTGAAGCAGAACTGTACACGGGTCGGACCATAGATAGATATATACTGTAGCAACGACTCCGACGTAGTGGGAAAAAAGGGTAGGCCAACCATGTTTGACCCTGCTGAATCACAGAATCAGCATTCAAAGAAATCAAAGGAACAGTTAGTCAAGGTCGAAGGCGGTGACTTGGTCATTATGGTTGTGCTGCTGTGCGACTGTTGACAACCTTTTGTAGTTTATTACCATTCAGATTTAGCTTCTCACTTGTATCTGAATGACTTTTTGCAGTTGCAGATAGCGCATACGACGCCATGCTCTGAAATCTCGAGGCAGCACTGCTACCGTCTGGCAGAGGAGTTCGACAGAGATGCCTCCGAACGCGAATGGCAGCTTCGACGGGCATGAGATCATCGAGGTCGTCGGCCACGGCGAGCCTGACATGCCGTCCGGGACAATGAGGCTGATCGACTTCATCCCCATCGATATCTACATCCCGTCAGTGGAGCAGGGCGCGCTGAGCAAGAGCCGGCGCAAGCGGCGGTTCTTGGACTTCCTTCGCGCCCACCCATCCAAGGACTGGTTCCTCCGCTCCACCTTCGTCGGCCGCCTCCGCCGGAGGAGGAGCAACAACCAGGAGTCGGTTGACTCAGACGACGGCGACGGCGACAGCGGCGGGCGGCGCCGCCCGCGGAGGCGGTTCCGCGTGCCGTTCGTGCGGAAGATCAAGTGGGCCAAGCTGTGGACCTACGCGGTGAGCTGGTGCAGGAAGCCCGAGAACTTCGCGATGATCATCTGGCTGGCGTTCGTGGCCGCGGGTTTGCTGCTGCTCTTAATGCTCATGACGGGCATGCTCGACGACGCCATCCCCGACGACGAGCGGCGCAAGAAGTGGACGGAGGTGATCAACCAGATCCTCAACGCGCTCTTCACCATCATGTGCCTGTACCAGCACCCCAAGATCTTCCACCACCTGGTGCTGCTCCTCCGGTGGCGCCCCGACGGCGACCGCGAGGAGATCAGGAAGGTGTACTGCAAGGACGGCGCCGCGCGCCCGCACGACCGAGCGCACATGTTCGTCGTGGTCATCTTGCTGCACGTCACCTGCTTCGCCCAGTACTACTGCTGCGCCCTGTTCTGGAGCTACACGAGCAAGGACCGCCCGGACTGGGCGCTCAACATCGGCTACGGCCTCGGCACGGGGAGCCCCGTCATCGCCGGCCTCTACACCGCATACAGCCCGCTTGGACGGAAGGAGCCCGACGCGGAGGAGTCGACGGCGGCGGCGGCGGCTGAAGGCGCTGCTGCGGCGCAGGACCACAGCAGCCGTGCCGAGAACGGCGACGTGGAGATCAAGATATACAACCGTCGCGTGGTGGTGAGCAGCCCGGAGTGGAGCGGCGGGCTGTTCGACTGCTGCGACGACGGGACGGTGTGCGCGCTGTCGGCGACGTGCACCTTCTGCGTGTTCGGCTGGAACATGGAGCGCCTCGGGTTCGGCAACATGTACGTGCACGCCTTCACCTTCATCCTGCTGTGCGTGGCGCCGTTCCTCATCTTCAGCGTGACGGCGCTGAACATCCACGACGACGACATCCGCGCCACGGTGGTGGGCGTGGGCGTGCTCCTGGGCTTCTGCGGCTTCCTCTACGGCGGGTTCTGGCGGTCCCAGATGCGGAAGCGCTACAAGCTCCCGGGCGGGCGCTCCTCCGCCAGGTGGTGGTGGTGGTGGTGCGGCAGCGCGGCCGTGGCCGACTGCGCCAAGTGGCTCTTCTGCTGGACCTGCGCGCTGGCGCAGGAGGTGCGCACCGCCAACTTCTACGACGTGGAGGACGACCGGTTCGTGGCCGTCGTGGGCGCGCGCAACGGGGAGGGCCGCCCCGTGCTTGTGCCGCTCCCGCGCGAGGCGTCCACCACGACGCACACACGGAGCATGTCGTGCCCGCCCTTGCTGGACGACGCGGCGCGCGGCGGCGGGTTGACGAGTCCGCTGGGACCTGGGACGGTCCAAGCCGCTGTCATGGAGAGGTCGGCCACGTACCACCCCATGAGGCCACCGCTGCCTCCACTGATGCAAACGGAGCGAGAAGACTAGGACCGACTGTAGGCATGCACTCCACCTTTGTACT
>Ga0182004_10000550_pt1 | contig 23546 bp, 11 predicted proteins | sample Sormic07211540_1_FD_120479 | JGI IMG/M metagenome (GOLD analysis project Ga0182004, IMG submission 120479) | Endophyte microbial communities from Sorghum bicolor roots, Mead, Nebraska, USA - 072115-40_1 MetaG | ecosystem: Host-associated > Plants > Roots > Unclassified | place: USA: Nebraska...
ATAGACAAATATTTGGGTAATTCGGGTAGTTCGGGTACCGGGGGATATTACCCGAATTACCCAAACTAATTTCGGGTAATCAAAATCGCTATCCGAATTTAGGATCGGGTACCTCGGGTTCGGATCCGGGTAATTCGGGTACGGGTAATGGGTATCGGGTAATTTGCTCAGGCCTACTCAACACAATCCACAACAATACAATCAGACGCAGGACGTAGGTATTACGCCCACACGGCGGCCGAACCTGGATAAAAACTTTGTCCGTATCTTGCGTCACCATCAAGTTCGTATACCCTAAGGTAGACTGCCGACTAGCTTTCGTCGACAGGTATCTCACAACAAATTTTGCCTATCAACCATGGCCACTCTCTTGGCCAAACAGAGTAGGGACAAAGCACATACCGTGGATGGATGGATTAGAGCACCTTGCAGGGCCCCTACTTGAGCCTCTATGGATGTGTTTGGTTGTCTTTTAAACCTGGCTTTTTGTTTGGATGGACAAAGTTTTGATTGTTTGGTTGTTCTGGCTAGCCTCTGAAGTTTGGAGCCGGGCTCTGTCTGGCCATCCGTACAGCCAGAGCCAGGCCCAAGTAGAAACACCTCTGGAGCCAGGCTCCGTGTCAGCTCATGTGCTGCTTCTCCTCACCTCCCGAACGCAACACCTCCTGGCATCATTGTCTCACTACACTCCACGACTGAAGACGACGATGCAAGCCGCGAGTTTCTTCCTCACCCCGTTGTTGGTCACGGGCCGATATGGAGGCCCTGCCGGAGCACCTTCTCCTTTGCTGTAGATTCTGCCGTGAGCACGCTCAAGTCCACTCGTGAAGGAGAAAAGAACGGTAAACTCTCACCAGCTTAAAGAAAGAGGTGATTATATCCAAACCAAACCAACCAACCAAACAAGAACTCATCTTAGCCAGGCTCAGGAGTGCACGCAACCAAACAAATATGTCTTGACTTGCTAGGGGCAGACTTGGGCTAGTCTGGCTTAGTTTTGCTAGTTAGACTTATATAGGAAATGAACCAAACACACTCTATAGTTAAATATGAGGGCCCAGGCCAAAAAAATATGCTCCAGCAGAGCTCCTACTAGCCCTGAAATTTGGTTGGGCACCCATATTCACCCTCCTGACCCCATCCGTGTTGGTACAACCGCCTGGCTCCCATATTTGTCCCCACTAACCCTTTGTTGTGATAACATATATAGAGCTTATTATACACTTTAACAGATCCAAAAATGCAATTTACTCCTTCAAGGAGGAGTACTGAAAACACACATTTGGTAACAATTAATTATCGTTTCTTTTCCATAATGTGTTACTCCTCCAACTTCCTCTGCATCCCCTTTCTATGAACACAACTACAACTGCATAGATATACACACATATGCATGCCTTCTTGGGAGTTGGGAGCTAGGAAGATGCCGGCAGCTCTCGTCCATCAGTCCGGCGTCCCGGATTGGAAGATGAGGAAAGCCGTGAGCACGCCGACCACGCCGGTGAGCGCCAGCGCCAGCGTCGGCAGCGGCGCGGTCAGTCCCACATTCTGCGCGGCAGCCAAAGATTTTCAGCGGCCAATGCCAAGGATCAAAACTGTCCTGTCTCTGTCAGTCAGCCAAAGCAAGCAAGAACGAGAGGCAGTTCCACACCTGAAGCACGCCTTTGCCGGTGGTGAGCTCCACGGCGACCGCCCCGACGAAGCCCAGCATGGCGCCGCGGCTCAGCCACACGTCCAGCCCACCGCCGGTGCCGCCCTTGGCTCCCTGCTCGCACCTCACGCTCAGGGACCTCGCCCTCCCGCCCGCTGCACATACATGATGCAGCGCATTCACGCGACTCCGTAGTTAGTAGGAGAACAAAAAAGATGGAAGAAATCAATGCGCGCGCGCGGAGCCGGAGAGGCGCGGATACCTCGAGCAGCTGGGCGTGCCGACGTCGTCACGCACAGCCGGGGGACGCGGCTCCTTTCCCCTACAGCGCCTGCAGGTGCAAGACGGCAACAAACCAGCGCCGCGGAGGAGAGGAGGGGATGAGCCGCCATGGATGGAGGCTGGAGACGGAGACGGAGACGGAAAGGGCAGACGAGAGGAGAGAGCGCAAGCTTCTCGATCCTTATCCACGGTGGTGGTCTGCGCGCGTGCCTTATCGTCTGCCATGGAATGGGCAAGGCCTGTTGGACCGCTTTTCCTAGCTCTGTCATCATCCCGACTCTGTTTCAGGTCCATCCTCGGGATGCAAGCGGGCCTGTCTGCAGACGGCCTGCACGACGCCGCGTCACCTGCCTCAAAAATCTGCTTGCTCTGCAGGACCCGCCAGCTCCTGCTTTGCTAATCACCAAATCCTGTTAGGCTTTGCAGTAATAAACAAGGAGACCTGCAGGTGCCTGCAGGAGCCCGTATGCCAGCCCACAACGCGAGTATACAGATGGATGGTTGTCAGTTGTTACCGGAGGAATGCCAGGGTCGCTGTCCTCGCTCTGAAGACCGGCGCTTCCCTAGTGCTAGTATGCCACGGCGGCAGATACGGCACTCGAGCTACTCGCACGGTGGATGCTTCGCGGTAGGTTCTGCAGGTCAAAGCAGGGCCAATGCAGGAGCCTTGTTCTAACCTATTAGGCATTGCAGGCTTCACTGCTTAAGCCCGCATCAACTCAAGCAGGCGCCCGCAGTGTCCACAAGGTCAGTTTTTGCAGGCGGGCCAGGCAGGCGAGCAGGTTGGCCTGCACCTGCTTGCATCCCTAGTCCATCCGAACGCGGCCTACATTCTTCTTGGCACCTGTCAATGAGGTCGCTCTTATTCAGGAACCCCTTCATCTCAAACCATAACAGCAATAAAGCCAGTCTTAACATATCAACACATTATCAAGATTGAAATGAAACCATCTATAAAATAACCCTAGCAATGAAGCATTTCACTTTGTTGTTTCCAAGACTAAGCAAAGCATTTAATTACTGCAAAATAATTGGATCGTATGCAAGATGGTAAAACGATTTAGCCCTCAATAGGGATTTCATCTCGTTTCACCGCGTGGGCCCGCAGAATTTCACCATGGTGAAACTACTTCCTTCTCTCTCCTCTTCGTTTCATGTAAAAAGTTCATTTTTGCTGACATAGCGCTCTAATAAATATGCATGACATCCTGATGAAACCCCTAAGATACTCAGATAAGCTCACACATATGATTCACACATATGATGGACCAGTAATTGTATATTTAATATACACATGACTAGTTATTAGTTGGGCTAAAAGCTAACCTAAATTAGTTATATGTATAGCTAGCTAGTTGGTTAGCAACTAATTAGATACTTGCTAAGAAATTTGCCTATCTATTAGCTCTCCTGTTTGGATGAATTAGAGCTAATTTAAACTAAAATTATCCAGCTAAAAATTAACCCATGATATTCAAACATGCCCTTAAGTTAGACACTGCTCATCCTACTCGTATAGTTTTAGCCTTTAGATACTACTTATCTTACTCATCATATTCAAACATGCCCAGTATAATAGACTAAATTAAAGTTGTTTAGATATTATGTTTGGTCATAACTATTAATGGAAACAAACCAAAAACAAGCAAATAAGACGCAAAAATAGACTATGAGCTATTAATGACGCATGAATCTTCATTTAGGACAGTGAAAGCCAGCTGTCCATGCCTACATGGTCACAACGAACAAAGCTCTCAACTGAAAGTGGCCAGGGGCGGCTCGAGAGACTTGTAGCGGTTGAGAGCTCATTGGAGAAGGGAGAGTAATGGAGTGCTAGGGTGTGGCGAAACGATGGAAGATGTGGAATGGGCAGCGAATGCTCCTTCAGTGGCCTAGGGCAGGTGCCGGCAGCGACCGTCTGCACTTGGGGTGAGGAAACAACAAGCAAAAGTCACCTTGGTGCTTTTCAGTGAAGAGAAGAAGGAAGAAGCTTCATTGTACTGAGACCTGGCTAACAACTAAAACAACTTCAGACGTCATGACCCTAAAAACTAACTAGCAAAAACAACTAACTCTAGCAACCAACCAAAAGCATTGATACCGAACACCATCATGGTTAGACGACAAGAGTGAACAACGGAGTAGAGGTGGAAAAAAAGCCTTGTGACACCTCCAAGAAGGAATGTCAAAGAAACCGATATCGCAAGCCCAACATGGAAATGTTTTCATCCACAAATCCTAGTTGGGCGGGAGAAGTATGAAAAGAACGCCTTCAAGGAGGAAGCAACGTCCTCAAATGTCATCGTCCAAGCTTTCACCATGATCTCTAGCACCCACTTACAGTTGCCCGCCATTACCCACTGCAAAAGGGGTTTGTCTTGTAGGAAGGCGCCAGTGATGATTGCGGGCATCCCCACTGACACCCCGCACCACCACATGTACAACCAGCATCCTCGTTGCATGTGTGGCCATAAGATGACGCCCCTGGCCCACCAAGGAGATGAGAGCGGAGAGCCAAATGGGTCGCCACCCCACCGAGAAGCCAGAGAGAGTTGCCATGGTGACCTAAGCCAACACAGGGAGTTGCAACAAAGGCACGACCATCGCCCAATAAAGGATGACGGGCCGCACTAGCCACCAGTCGGCTAAGAGATGCACTATGCGAAGCCTGCCGTACAGGATCGCTATCACCGGATCAAGTCGAAGGTGGGCAGCAAGTAGATATGCCCAACAACAAGGGAGAAAGAAGATGGCGGGAAGGATAGGGCCAGGGAAAAGGGAGGTAAAAGCCCCAACCGCTCAACTACAACACCCACACCCTAGCCGCACCTGATCGCCTTGCACGTGGTTCCCGCCTCCAACAATGCAGATCTAGCTGCCCCCACGCGGATCTAGCTTGTGTTGACACGCGACAAAAAGACCGCACCACTATGAGGGTAATGAAGTCCCTACGGACGCGGTTGAACCGTAGCGGGCAATATGCGGAGCAGCTCGCACACCATGGCCCCGCATGCAGTTGTGAACTTGAGCCCGGTGTTCATGCCACCACTGACATCCATGGTGCGTCGTGACCGGGGTTGAGAGTGGCAGGATGGCCCCGCCACCATCCTCCTTATTGCTCGTCGAGCACTCGATCGACAGCTCCACTAGTGATGAGGGCGAGGTCGGTGCTATGGGAGGGAGTAGGGATAAGACCCTATTCGCTAATTTGAAAAGTTATGGCTGAAAAATAGTTCGCTGATTTATTGTGAGAGAAAAACACTATTGGTTGGCAAAAAAATACGACTTATAACACAAGCGAACAGGATCCTACTAATGTTAAGCATTTTTTTTTAAAAACAGAAACCTCTAGGATCACATAAATATTCTAGGAGTAATAAGAAACAAACTCCCCATAAAAACAAATAATAAAAAATTGGATGAAAGAAATGACAATCTATCCATGTGCCGGCCCATGTCAGTCGCGGCTCGCGGGCCCTTCAAAGTTTGGGCCATAAACCCCCTGGGACGCGGTCGGCTCTGCTTCACTCTCCTCTCTTCGCCTCGCCGTCGCCGCGGCCGCCTCCTCATCGCCGACTAGGGTTCCCGCGACACCGCCGCTCGCATCCTCGGGAGGTGCGTGCTCTTCACCGTCTCGGACCTCTCGTTCGTGTACACCGCCTAGCATTCGCGGGGAGTTGCCGAGTGGGGCTCGTCTCGCTTTTCCAGTTGGCGCTTTGTTCTCCGTGGCTTAATTTTCCGCGGATTCGTCGTTGGTTGGTTGGTAAATTTTTTTTTGTTACCTTTCAAGACCGTGTTAGGATGGAGGGAAATTTGTCTCTGGTAAGGGCCTAACTATGACAGGGGATCATGCAAAATTAGGGTTTTGATTGCATCATTTGTTGGTTTTGCCGCTTGTCTTAGGGTCTTGTACGTGAATTTGGTGGATGTTTGAATGTATGATCATTGTTCCACTAGTTTTGGCACGGGCTTGCGGCACGTGTAGTCTTTGCTGTTTCTTGAATCATCTGAAATGAGAGTTGATTAGTTTCTGTGCTGTACGTTTTATTTGTGTCTGATCATTCAAAGTTCGTCTTTTGGATTGATTTGTTGTGGTCTTTATGCTGCATTCTCTTTTCCTGTTTTTTTTCCTTTGCCAAGAGCATTCTGGGATTGATGCAAATTTGTTCCTAGCAGGGATACTAATTGTGAAAGGGGGCCTTTCAAATTTATAGAAGTATAATCATGTGTGTTGTGTATGGATCTTCCACGGTAGGAGCATGATTAGGGGAAACTAGTCCAATATTGAGGTCTATTGTATCAATCAGGTCCATGCAAGTTTATTTGCATGTTTCGGTGACAAAAGATGATCTCTGTGTAGGTATTGCAACCTGACATTTTATTGTCTTGCAGTGCATAATGCCTCGATACGATGATCGATATGATTACAACGATCGATATGATCGCCATGGTCGATATGGAAGTAACACCAAGTTGTACGTGGGCCAAATTTCTCCACATACCCGGACACAGGATCATGAGGACCTTTTCAGCAAATATGGGAGGTGAGTAAAGTAGTTCTGAGCTTTGCCTTTTTGTATTTGTAGCTTTAGTTGCTCCTGAATGTCATTCAACTGCTTGGTTTTGTCTGTCTTTTGGAAATCCATCATTATATGCAAATGATCTGCACCAGTTGGAACTGATTCTGAAAGCGAGTCACATTATTATAATAAACCCTACCAGATTTATTAAATATATGACATTTAGGATAAGCTGCTTTTGAACTAATTATTAGTTTGTCCTAAACATCATATATTTAAGAAAAGAGGGACTGATATATGTACTCTCAAGCTTCAAGCAATTGGCTCAGGCTATTTGTTCTGTGACTTGCAATTTGTATATTAGCTAAGACTACAGCTTTTGGTTCTTCATCATTGGTGTATACAAAATTATAAACTGCTACTTTTTTATTTACTATAGCTAATAGTGTAACATTTTAACTTTATGCCTATTCATGTGCGCTATTTAGCTCACTAATAGAAAATAAAAAGGATGTTTCCTGTAGCTACATATATGTCCCTTCTGGTCTACTGGATATTTTCCTCTTAAAAAAAGGACCAGCCTAGGAGGAATTGTGGCTTTATATTAAGAAGGAAAAAATAGGCACCCAAGTTCACCTCGACGAAGACTCTTCTTCCTAATAGAACTCTAGTGACTGTGGGCTGTGGCTGATGCCTGTTATGCCTAGCAAATAGGTTTTAACTGTTTATTATGAATTGTGGCATGAATGCACATCATCGTGTAAAGTGTATAAACAGAGCTGATTCTGCTTTGTTTGTCTTTGCTAATAATTGGAGAATAAAAGTTTATGGTTTTGGTATTACTTTCCTGGATGATTCTGCTGATACGTGGTGTTACTAGGTGCTCCGTTTTTTTTTAATTAATGCTGCTGCATTGCTATGCTGTCTGATCAATTTTGGTTCTGCTTGGCCTTTTGTTTCCCTTTTTCCATTGTCAAATTTCCATCACATACAATAATCTCTTATGAGTTTTAATTAATAATCTAGTTGAAGGTTTGTGGGCTGTCACCCTACTTCAGTGTCCGTGGTGAGAGTGTGCCATTGGTGGAATTGGTGTTGCTGGTTCACATTTTAGGCAGATTTTGGCAATATTTTTAAAGTTTCTGCCATCTATTTTTTATGAAAAGAACACTTGGCAAAGTAGTGTTTAGTTTGACAATTGGCTGTTGTTACATTTTCATTAATTTTCATTACTTGAATCATGATGTGTTACTGTTTCTGCCAACTATTCTCCCAGATTGCGTAATGTGGATCTGAAGAGGGACTTTGGCTTTGTTGTAAGTAAAATTAGCTACTCCCCTGCTGCTTCCTTTAAAAAAAAAGAATTCGTCACTCCCTAAATTTGCAAGATGTCCTGTAACCTTTCTGATTAATAATCAGTACTTAATTATGTTTTTCACATTTAAGTCCACCCCTGTGTCTTGGTTTGCTGGATCTTACTGCAGGAGTTCAGTGATCCTCGGGATGCAGATGATGCAAGGCATGACCTTGATGGCCGAAGATTTGATGGGAGTTACATCATTGTTGAATTTGCTAGAGGGGTAAGCTGCTACTGTTTATCACTGTTCTCTTACTACAAAGTGAATGTTTTACTAAATTCTATGCCTTTGTTTTGTGTTTTGGAGCTAAACTAGAGCCGCGGCCTTGTTTACTTGCAAAATATTTTGCAAAATGTGAATAGTACCAATTTCGTTTGTATTTGACAAATATTGTCCAATCATTGACTAACTAGGCTCAAAAGATTCATCTCGTCAATTCCGACCAAACTGTGTAATTAGTTTTTATTTTCGTCTATATTTAATACTTCATGCATACGTCTAAAGATTTGATGTGACGAGTAATCTGAAAAATTTTGCAAATTTTTTTGGAACTAAACAAGGATATCTTCCCTAGTCTAAGTAACATGTTTGTTTTGATTTCCCTAGGCCCGACGGGGTCCAGGAGGTGTTCCTCTAGATGTCAGAGGACCACCTTTTCCTGGACGCTGCTATAACTGTGGAATGGATGGGTGGGTTCGTGATTGCAAAGCTGATGACTGGAGAGATAGGTGCTTTCGGTGTGGAGAACTGGGCCATATAGAAAGAAACTGCAAGAACAGTCCTAAGGATCTGAAGTATTTCCTGGAATTCCCTAGCTACCATGCATTTTCCCTTCTCTTTAAGTATCTACACGTTTTCACTGTAAGGTTCACCAATACAGGCGCGGGAGGAGCTACTCGAGGTCTCCATCTCCTCACCATGGGAAGGGCCGAGGGAGAAGCTACTCGAAGTCTCTATCTCCTCACCATGGAAGGGGCCGAGGGAGAAGCTACTCAAGGTCTCCATCTCATTGTCGTGGGAGGGGCAGAAGTTGGAGTTACAGGTACTGCATTAAACCTTGGTTGGTTATCGTGCGATTATATGCTGCAATTGTGTAATGCATAGTTGCTTGGTGCTTGTTATGGATGCAATTGAAGTGTAGAATATAATGTTGCTGTGAGGCCTGCCAAGAGGGAAATTGCAGTTGTTGTGTTCCACTTGTGCTATATGTCGATGTGTTGGGAAATATACATCGATTTGACCAACCTTCTCAATTTTCTAATGGGTATCTAATGCTCTTCCAAACACACCTTTAAGTAACGCTGAAGTTAACGGATTATAGTATTATACTTGTTGCCTGTTAAACACAGTTGCATTATATGTAAACAAAAGTTTCCAAATAAAAACCTGTCCTGCAAGTTAAAAAGGGCTGCTGAATTACTTTATACAATGCAAAGTATAGGAAAAGATGTTTCCTAGAATTCCGTTCTGATGATGTTTGATTTTGACTAAATATTTCTAACTTTATTTTTTTTCCCACTAACAGTCGGTCGCTTTCGCCAAGGAACAAATTTAAGGCTGATGGTGAAGAATTGCCACCAAGAACCTCTGGTTACAGCCGCAGCCCCAGGAGGAGCTCCCCACCAAGGGAGCAAGGTTCATACCATGGTGGTAGCCCCATGAGAGGTGAAGCTCAGGGGAAGTGTCAGTGACCTGGAAATTTAAGACTATGGGGTTGTGAATTCTCAAACATTTCTTCTGAACTTTTTCGGTGACTATGTGCTGAGGCATGAACTTGATACCGGAAGAATGTTCAGAGCGGTGTGTGTACCTTCCTTTGAAGCTGGGGTTATGAATTCTCAGTGAAGCTTCCTGAATGTTGTTGGTTATATGCCGAGACAATGATACCTGATGTCTGAAGGAGCTTAGCGGGTTGGTGTCTGTGTGTAGAATCTTGCTAGCACTTGATTAGGTTTCTGTAACCTTTGATGATGGTTCCACACTAAACTAATTTCCATGCAATCGATGACATGCACTCAACTAATTCCTCTATTCAATCGTATGCATTTCTTGAGACCCTGTTTAGTTGCAACCAAAATCAAAAAACTTTTCAAGATTTCCATCACATTGAATATTATAACACATGCATGGAACATTAAATATATAGATAAAAACAATAAGTAATTGTACAGTTTACTTGTGATTTGCGAGATGAATCATTTGAGCTTAGTTAGTCTATGGTTGGTCAATAATTGTCAAATACAAACAAAAATACTACCGTACCTAAAAACTTTTCACCCATGAAACTAAACAAGGCCTGAGTTGTGAGCATCTGTGCGTCAACTTTAGCTGAATATGTAAACTGAAACTTTGGGGCATCCTGAGTTGCGAGTCTCATAGCCATTGGCCTACGGTAGGTAGTGTGCTGTCTTTACGTTGACGCATATTGACGAACTATCTTAGCGAATGAAGACCGGCGACCATATTGAGCAAAAGATACCAGCTACCGATCAAAAACATATATTGAGCAAAAGAGACAGTTACATGAGCAAAAGAATTAGACCAGCACACTGAGACTGCAACAAAGCTACTCACCCTTCAACAACACAAGTACTTACAAGAGGCAAGCAATAACTTGGTGTTGTATATGTGAGAAGGGATAGAAAATAGTCAAGCAAGAGGCATCTCTCTCTAGTTTTTGTAACTCAACATTTTTTAGTGACTGGAACACTTCTATCCAGTTCACCTTCCTTCTGTATTTTTCAGTGACTCTGGAACACTTCTATCCGGTTCACCTTCCTTCTGCATTGATTAGCTGCGAGAAGGCGTTACTTGTCGACATGTCGGAGTACTCAATCGGCATACGGCTTTGATCTGTAGTGCTGATATCCAAGGAGCTTACTCTGTTTGCATTTGAAGGGAGTTCAGAGATCTGATTCATACTGTCGATGTTGGACATGTCTGGACCTGCCTCCTGTAGCTGCAGCACAAACTCCAGGTTCCACAGCACATCACCCATTGTAGGACGCTCGACACCATACTCTGCAAGGCATTTCTCCACTGTCTCTCCAAACTTCCTCAGTGCTTCAGGCCTGACTGTCCCAGCGATGCGCTGGTCAACAATCTGATCAAGCTCTCCCCTCTTTTGCCACTTGATAGCCCACTCCGCAAGGTTAATCATGTCCCTTGGAAGAGTCGGGTCAATAACCGGCCTCGCACAGATCACCTCAAGCAGCACCACACCAAAAGAGTACACGTCTGATTTGTCAGTCAGCTTCTGTCTCCGGAAGTACTCAGGATCAAGGTATCCGAAGCTCCCTTTCACTGCTGTGCTGACATGCGTCTGGTCGAATTCAGGCCCAACCTTTGACAGGCCAAAATCAGAAACCTTGGCCAAGAGATTTTCATCGAGGAGGATGTTTGCTGACTTGACATCACGGTGTATGATTGACTTGGCAAAACCAGTGTGAAGGTAGTGGAGCCCTCTTGCTGCTCCAATGCAGATTTCCAGTCTTTTCTTCCAGCTGAGAGGCGGCATATCACCGCCATACAGATGGCTCTTCAGAGTTCCTTTCTCCATGTATTCATACACCAAGATCATCTCATTGTGTTCATCACAGTAACCAATGAGCGACACGAGATGACGGTGTCGCAGTCCTGACAGCAGTTCGATCTCCGTCCGGAACTCCCTCAGCCCTTGGTGAGACTTCTGGTTGCCCCGCTTTACTGCAAGTTTGCTTCCATCCTGCATCACTGCTTTGTAGACCTTCCCAAAGCCTCCAACTCCAATGACCATCTGCTCATCAAAGTGATTTGTCGCATCTTGCAGCACAACAAAAGGGATTCGGTAGCTCGTGTCACCCGAAGTTCCAGATGTCAGAGTCGTCCGGCTGGTTCGGCTGCCTGTGGTAAGGAAGCTAAGACCATTGAGGGGTGTCCAAGAACTTGAGGTCCGACTTGGTGGTGGATGCGGCTTGTTTTTTCTCCTGAAGAAGATGCAGATAACAATAGCAATGACGATAGCAGCCAAAACTCCGAGTACAGAACCCAATATGACACCGAGATGACTCTTTCCCCCTAGTGATGGTTTCACAACGGAAACAGACCCTGTACTGATGTTCATCTTCATGATCTCCAGTCCATTCAGGATACCATCCGGCGCTGCTATCTGTACGGCAGAAGGCCCAATGCTGACACTGAGCTTACCAGATGGATCACTTGATAGCAAGACAGCATCAATGTAAAATGGCGCAGCCAAGTTGCCGAATGCTTTCTCAGAGAGATCTAGATTTTTCATCACCGACCAGCTATCCAGATATACATCAAACAAGAGCTGATAAAGGGCCTTGCTCACAATGTCACAGAAATGGAACCGAACGAGATAGCTTGAACGGCCATCGACATCAAATTGCCATGTCATATTGGACATGGAGCCAGTAGTATTTAGCAACCGCCTCGCAGTATTGTAGACACTGTCCGGTGCATCCTCCTCTGTTGCCAATCCGTTCTGGAAATTCAGCTTTCCTGAGAAAGTGTGAAGTGTAGTGGGAGTGGAATTTAAGAAGGAGCTCTGATCAGTAACCCATGTCCGCCAGAGCGTGTCATTCTCAGGAGTCACCTTCGGTCCCCCCACATTGATCCTGTAGAATGTCTGCAGCGGCTGTGTTGACAGCCCGAGATACTGACCGACAGGTTCCAGATTCAGTGCCGAATCAGTTATGAGATCATCAGGGACAGAGATGACCTCGATAGCATTGACGAAGGCCGGCGTGTTGTTCCCAAGAGGCACAAATGTCAGGATGAGCATGTCCCTGGTAATGTTCAGGGAATACTCCTTGAACACCGGCGAAGAACTACTTGGCACAGTGAAATTGTCCAGGAGCACAACATCCTCCGTGGACACCTTGAAGGTTGCCGTGGTGAGATCATAGCTCTGGTATTTGAATGGGAAGAAATGAAGGCGGACAAAATGCCGGCCACGGCTCTTGAGCTTGAAGGCATAGGACGATGCCGCGGGGAATATCCTAGCAGTCTGATACAGCATAGCGCCGTCGAACCCTGAGACCGAATTCGGTGAGGTGGTCGCGGCGGTGCTCAGATTGGTGGGTGTCGTCAGTATGGCCGGCCCGGAAGTGTCGGCCAGGAAAACCCTCTGGTCGATGGTTGCGTCGACCGTGGAACCGCAGTTGATGAGGTAATTGTCTGCTGGGGTGAAATTGGCATTGCAAGCGCCAAACACCCAGATGGCCACAGAAAGGGCTAGCACAACCAGCTTGAGCCCAACAGCTGTGCTATCCATGGCGTGTTGTGATGTGGAGTTGCAGGTTTGGGCTAGAAGGATGATGGGGTCATGAGTTGCACGAAGATGCAGACAGGCAGGCTGGAAGGGCTCTATGTAAGAGGAAGCAGAGAGCAACAGCTTAGTTCGTTTCAGAGGCGCAAGCAGAGTGCTGAAGCAATGAGACGATTCAGGATTGCAAGGACAGGCGGAACCGGAGGGAGAAAGGCAGGCGGAAGCTGAAATTTAGCTGGTGCTTGAGGTGAAGAATGGAAGGGAAGGAGCAACCTTGCTCGTCAGGTGAGAACCTGGTGAAGAACACGCACTGAGAGGACAGCTTCCAGTCCAGCAACAAGAAGTCGTCGATCTGCGCAACAGTTGGGCAGGAAATTGTCAGTTTCTTCTTGTCCAGCAGACCAGCACAGGGACAGGGGGTTCAATTTCAATTCAAACAAAGAGGAACTGCAGCACAAGTTGAGAATCGCAGTCATGAAATGGATGACAGAAATTCACCTCCGTGGAGCGCGCGGTCCGCTGGCGGTGCGTCCTTTCCTCCGAGCTGGAAACTGAAGAAGCAAAACCCTCCGGTCGGCGGCGGCGCCACGCCGCCACGCAGAGCCGAAGCTTTCCGGCGGCGAGCGAAATCCAAGCGCGCGCGTGGTTGCACGGCCGGCCCGGGGAACGAATCCGGCCGGACGACCCGGAGGCCCGCGCGCCGCTTGTGGTGGTAGCGGGGAGAAGCGAAAGGGAAATGGAAAGCGGCGGCTGCCAGGCGGGCGGGCGGTCGCGACCTGTGCTGTGGTGTGCTGCAGACTGGCTGGCGTGGCGGCGGTTTCTTGAAGCCGGGAGCACGCAAGGCGAAGGCGACAGGTGGAGGAAGGACGCGGACGCCTCGCACCGCGCGCCTGCGCTCGTGCCTGCCTGCCTGCGCTTTTGTTTATGACGGTGGTGGTGGTGGTGGTTAGGCTAAGGACGGGCGAGAGGAGGAAGAGGTCGCGCGGTGGGAGGGACGGGAACGGGTCAGCCCTCCTCCTCCCCTCTCCGGCTGGCTGCCGGCCGGCGCATGGGGCCGGCGGTGGAGAGGGTGACGAGCGGCGGTTTTGCGGGAGGTGGCGTGTCGTAGCAGGGGAGAGAAGATGGAAGGTGAGAAGGCAGTAGTACAAGAAATGAATGCGGGGCCGGGGCTGGCAGGGGGTCATTAATTAATCTGGCACGTGGGCCCCACGCGTCAGAGGCGTTGGACCCGCGTAGCAGTAGATGAATGGAAGAAACAAGAAAGTTGGTGGGGGTTAGCTGTGGGTGGGCCCGGGCAATCTCTGAGTCATGGGTGAGGCCAGCAGTTGGTTGGTGCTTTGCTACCAGTAGTCCTCCGTCGCTATCGAAACACTAGACCCTCCGTTTAAAGAAGAATGTATAACTATAGATCTAGGGAGTTGTTTAGTTTCCATTAAAAACCAAAAAGCTTTTTAAGATTTCATCGTAACAAATCTTACGATAAATATATAAAGCATTAAATATAGATGAAAATAAAAATTAATTACACAGTTTGTTTATAAATCATGAGACGAATCTTTTAAGCCTAGTTACTCCACGATTGAAAAATATTTGTCAAATAAAAATAAAAGTGCTACAGTAGAAAAATCTAAAAAAATTTCACAACTAAACAAGGCCTAGCTTAAGTTTGACTAAGGCTATAATAATAAATAATAGTATTTATATCTTTAAATAAATTTATTTTAAAATATAATTTATAATTTATAACTAATTTAATAATACGTATTTTGTATAAAAAATGTTAGTATTTTTTATAAATTAAGCCAAAATTTAACATATTTAATTTCTTGAAAAATGAGGATTACATTATTTTATGCACTGAGAAAATACTTATGTATGTGGATTTTAAAAACTAGATTTTGTTAGCTCTAAGCCAATTTTCTTCAATAGTACTAAATTTCAGCACCTATGAACGGCCTCACATGACACTCTTAAGTAATCTTGAAATATGTGTAAGATCTAGCTTTTCTCTCTTCTATTAATATAAAAGAGGTTATATTAGAATTGTATTTAGAAATATTTCTTCATGATCAAGGTCTTAATTTATTTAATAAATTATTATTATTATTATTATTATTATTATTATTATTATTATTATTATTATTATTATTATTATTATTATTATTAGGTTTTAAAGTTGTTATGTCATAAATTATATATTGTTATTAAAAAATAATGATCGAAGTGTACCTTGAGAGGTCATATCAAATCAAATCAAATCGACACTGGGCAAACCTTCCTTTTTGCAATATATACTACCGTGTCACCCTCGCGCGGGCGGCTTGGGGCGAAACCCTAGCCGCCACTGCCTTCCCCTACCTCTTCCTCTCCACCTCGCCATCGCCGGAGTGCACCACCGGGAGGCCTAGATGGCAAACGAGGATGGTGGCGGTGGCACTCGCTTGCATGGGCGGCCGATCTACCTACGGCTCGTCCAATTTGGCCCTCTGCGACATGATGTGGTGGAGTCCGCAAAAAATGGATCGGCCCCCGCGTCAACTCGGGTGGCGTCTCGTCACGCCGCCGCCGAAGATGGGTTCGGTGGAGCCAGAGGCGTCGCGTGTCTAGGTATCAGCGGCTTTACTTCAACGGTGGCAGCCGACCTAAGCGTGTACGATGACGGCCAAATCAAGACGGAGGCGGTAATCAATGACGTAACAGTTCAGCAATTGATGAGCAATGACAATACTACCAAGTTTCAACGGCGGTGACGCCTGTGGGCGTCACTTTCCTTGCTGGAGGTGTCGTCTTGTCCTTCATGAGGATCTCTCCGGCGGAAAACCCATCTCCAGTTCTCTAGTGGGGCGATGATGGCATCTACGGATGTCATTTTTCTCGTTGGAGACATCGCTCTTGGAAGATCCCTTGGGTTGTCGACTTTGGTGCCGGCAACGAGATGGTGGCTCCCTTACATACACACTAGGTGCTTTGTGCTGTTGCTAGGATACAACATCCGGTGTCTTCAATACAACGATCTTTCAGGACCCTTACTAGATCGATCTGACAGACGTGTTTTGGTGACATTGTCTTGACGTTGATGGTCATATTCTTGTGGAGTTGGCATAACAAAGTAAGTCAGTTGTCGTGTAGGAATAATGGAGTTTCTTATTGGAGATGTATTTTCTTTCCGTCAGTTTCTTTTATTTTAATTTCTCCTATTATAATAATTTAGCCTGATGCGTTCTTGAAGGAGGATGACTGAAGCTGAAAATACAATTTTCTTTATTAAAAAAACCGAATATTTAGAGAGTGTAACGGTTTGCTGCCATTCCAGGTAGAAAGAAAGGGAAAAAGAAGGATCTTGGCCAAAAAGAAGAAGATAGACCGACGATCCCGTCGCCGCGCCTGCATGCTATAGCGATGCCGTCGACGACGACGCGGTTTGTACTACAGCTACGAGCCATGCAGGCAGCGATGCCGATGCTTCATGCGTATGCGTACAATACAGCTAGCAGGCTGGGTAGGAATGAATACCTGTACTATAGCAACAAGAAGGTCAATTTCCAGCCGGCGTTGTGTTGATCTGAAAACGGCCGGACGGGCCTCGACGCGAGTCACACGACGTCGACAGTAGCCGTAGTGGACCCAGCGGCAATTCTCGGCTCCGTTAAAATATCGTAGCTAAAAACAATATTTACTAATTTATCATAATAGAAAAAATATTAGACCTTGTTTAGATGTGAAATTTTTTTGGATTTTGCTACCATAGCACTTTCGTTTGTTTGTGATAAATATTGTTCAGTCATATACTAACTAGGGTCAAAAGATTTGTATCGTGATTTATAGTCAAACTGTGTGATTAGTTTTTGTTTTCGTCTATATTTAGTGCTTCATGCATGTGCCGTAAGATTCGATGTGATGGGAAATCTTAGAAATTTTTGAATTTTTAGTGGGAACTAAACAAGGCCTGAATGACTAACGGATAGCTAATATTTATTGATTTATTATAATAGAAAAATATTAATGAATCACTAACGAGATAACCACAAGAGTCCGCGAACACACGAGTCTGAGTTGGTGAGAAAACAAAGCGTGGATTGGATGGACATCCGCCCGACTTGCCAGGTCTCGGGTCGGGGCGTCGTCAAGGAGCCGCGGTTTCACACGGCACGAATGCTCGATGCCGGCGGCCATAGTGCTGTGCTCTGCTCTGGACCCCGAGACGACGATCGCGCTATGCATATGCACGCTGGACGACGACTCGACCCTTTCCTCTAGTGCGCATGCTTTTTAATTTTCAATTCGGACCGGAATCGGATGTCTTCGGGTTTTTTTTTTAAAAAAAAAAAGACTAGAGGTCTTCGTTTTTTTTAACCCACGCTCTTCTTTCTTTATTTATTGGTTTTTGGGCGATGATATGATCCAACTGTCACGATGATAGGCTTGTTTCCTTTGTAGAAAAGTTATAGTTAAAAATAATATTTTGTTAGTTTATTACGAGAGAAAAACACTGTTAAATAACTATCAAATTTAATAGATAAACTCAAGTGAATAAACTCGATGACTGAACGAACGAATGAATAAACAGAAATGATACCGACGTGTCTAGTGTGTAGTGACTTCTTGAATTTTCATGATTTCTGTGCTCCATCCTTCAAAGATATTTATATAGATAGATTTTACGTATATATATTTATAGAGATGAGTATGCATACGTTGTGATTGTCTATAAAAGTAGGCTACTAGAAGCGGAAAGAAACAAAGCAGTGTGCGCGGCTGCCCCTTTCTTCTCCTCGGTGAGCCTCCTACGCTCTCAGGCACCAACCAAAGTCGTCTACACTACACTTCAGTGTTGCGCATCATCTTTCTCTTTTCTTGTACCTTCTGCACTCTCTGGTAAAGGTTTTTTCTTGTGCCTGATGAGACATGCTCTCACATTCTCGTTCGTTAAATTCGCATTGAAAAATATACAAACACATATGTTTGCATATTTTTTAATGTGAATCCTAAAAGAGTACTTCCTCTATCCAAAAAATATGTCACTATAATTTCACATCATATCAATCAAAATTTTTAAAACTTAACTTGTACATAAAATTTTAGCAACATTTATGTCTCCAAATAAGTTAGTTATAAAAATATATTCAACAATTTATCTAATAATACTAATCATACACCATAAATATTACTATTTTTTTATATCTTTGGTTAGGCTTCTCACTAAACAAGAATGACACTCTTCATGGGATGGAGGGAGCATAATGTTTCTATAGCAGCACGATACTTTTGATATATAAATTTAGTTAAATCTAAAATAGTTTGACTCGATCTACACATTAATTGTATTATTTTAGAAAGGATAACAAAAGAGATCAGTCAGGGTGGATCTGCTGATATAATATCTGGCAATTCTTGGATGGCAACAATAGCATGCTTCTTTTGGCGCCAACACCATAAAAATTAAAAGATGCTTATCTTTTTCCTTGTTCAGGTTGTTGTTGCTTTGCAAGGTACGAGCTCACCATTGGCGGATCTAGAGGGTCATGCCCCTCCGGGTTGATGATTTTTTAACCCTTCTACTGTAGCTTCTTTGTGTTGGATCTAATTAATTTGATTACTTGCTTTTAGGCCTTGTTTAGTTCCTAAAATTTTTCAAGATTCTCTGTCACATCAAATCTTATGGCATATGTATGAAGCATTAAATATAAATAAAAAAGATAACTAATTGCACATTTTATCTGTAATTTACGAGACGAATCTTTTGAGCCTTGTTAGTATATGACTGGACAATATTTATCAAATAAAAACGAAAATGATACCGTAACAAAACCTAAAATTTTTCGCGAACTAAACAAGACCTTACTTACATGGGTCTACGTTTTAGTTGGACCTGGTTGCTAGTTTCGTGAGGTCTAGGAAGCACGTAACTCGCTTGCCACTCACGAGTCACCACAAGTTTGCATTGGAAGATAATCCTTCATAGCTGCCTTTCTCCTCCTCTTCTCAACAGCTAAGGCCTTGTTTAATTCTTAAAAATTTAAGATTCTCTATCACATCAAATCTTTAGATACATACATAGAATATTAAATATAAATAACTAATTATACAATTTATTAAATCTAATTAGTCCATGATTGAATAATAATTACTAAATACAAACAAAAATATTGTAGTAGCCAAATCTAAAAATTCTCACAAACTAAACAAGACCTAAATCAATTCCCCAATTCAGAAATCAAAATTCCCTAATCCTCGTGGCCTCTTCACTCATCCCTACCGCACAACCGCATAGCTTCATGGTACGTGTGCAACCGCAACCTGCGACGAACAGGGAGCCCAGCTTGAACTACAATTCTACAAAGACCTATCATTATTAAAGCAAGTGTTAAGCAAGTGTTATAATACAGCCAGCTGCTAGCGGTAAGATTTCTTTATTGCCTTCTTGCAGTCCACTCATATAATGGTTAGCTCATTACTATTAACTAGTATAGTGCCCGTGCTAACGCTACGGGTTCATTCTAGAGATGCACTTGAAAACATCCATTTTTAACGAAACAACGATAGTTTTTTTTATAGTTTTTAGTCTCAGGCAATTGCATATAATCATTCATATAATATAATCCGTAATACACTCATGAATAAATAGGAAATAATAAAGCCATGTCTCGGATACTACAAATAAGTTGCGAATTGTTTAGAAGCAAGGAATGGTTGACAAGTTTTCTGTAGGTCCAACAACAAAAACTGTTAATATGGCAGTCACTCCAAATGGTTACAAACAATAATGATAATTTAAGTAGGAGTTACCTTCACCAAGAATCTGCATTGTCTCAAATTTTTGGGGTCCTCTTCTGCAACAAATTCCTCTTAGGAATAGCATGATCAGTTCAGATAAGGAATACCATGATTAGGAGTCGTTGATATTGCCAGTGTTTTCTTCCTTGCACGATATTCACATTGCTTTCTATTATGTTCTTCTCTCTGTTCAATGGTTTGTTCAGCCCTTTTCCGTGCACTGTATTCACATTGTTTTCTATTCCTCTCTTCCCTCATTTTTGTCTCTTCATCTGCATATGTTGTGATATATAATCTGTGTCACAGCTTTGCTAGACAAAAATCTCTGAATCTGAGCTAGAACGATATCAATGAACGTACCCTCTCCAACAGTGTTTGATATGTCGCTAAATGCACAACGACATTGTTGCCTATCCACCATGCCGGGTCAGTTCTATGTGAACCTTAGTTGGAGATCAATTGGAATCAGTTGTATAGAAATATATGATACCTCAATCGATATCAGATGTAACCAAAGAGGGAGTACAGACATGGATATGATATTGACATGTATAAATCTACTGAGTCGTTCCAAAAGGAAAAGAACAAGGATGTACTTAGCTGTCAAATCACTCAAATAAATAACTGGGTTTATAAATAACTGAGTTTGTAAATCATCGGGATCCCCTAATGCAGGATAAATAAAACGAAGAAAAATGTAAGTTGTTCTGCTCCTAGCCTTGATCAATTTAACTGGGTTTGTAAATCATAGAGATCCCTTTGTTCTTAATTTAGCTCTATTTAATTAGATATATGTAAATAAGACAAAACCCAGTTTTTTTTAAATCAATCGAGATCCTTTTCTTGTAAATTTACTTGGCACGCGCATCTAATTTCAGTACTGAAAAATCACTACGAGTAGAATCATCCAATGCTAAACAATCTATTTATTCACGATTAAGCTGTGTGCGGGCGTACCTCGACGGTGAAGCAGAAGGATGACGGGGCGACAGGACTTGGCCTTGAACTTGGACAACTGTCCGTGGCGGCGTCCGCCGCAGCATGCTCCGGCGGCGTGCCTACGCGTCGTCACCGGCGCGCGGCGTGCCCTGGCCGTGGCGTGCGTCCGCAGGGTGCCTCCCTGTCCGCGACGTGCCTCCCGTCCGCGGCGTGCCTCCACGGCGTCAGTGGCGCATGGCGTGCGGCGTGCTTACCTCCACGGCTGCATAGGGTGTGCGGCCGCGGCGGCGTGCTGCCCTGCCCGGGACGGCGGTTGCGCGGGGCGTGTGTCTGCAGCGTCGTGCTGCCCTATCCGCGCGCGGCGTGCGTCGGCGGCGTTGGCTGCTGGGGGCGTGCGTCCGCGGATGCCCTGGCGTCGACGTGCAGCCTGCGTCCCTGGCTGCGTCGTGGAGGTGGAGGCGGCGTGCGTGATGGAGGTGAGAGGCGGCGTTAGGGACTGGGAGATCGTCGTCGCAGCGTCGTCATTGAAGGGGTCGTGGGAGGGGAGGGGAGGGGAGATGCTGCAGGGACTGGGGCGGCGGCGATGGGGGAGGATGGAGGGGAGCACCTGGTGCGGAGGCGACGATGGCGGCACTGGAGATGGAGATGGAGATGGGCGGAGTCGGGTTTTTTTTTTCTTTTGTCTCGGACACGTTACGAGGGAAGCCGGGAGAAAGGGTCGGGGTGAAGCGAGGGAGCTGGAGGTTTGATTTGACGCGAGGCTGAGGGTGTGTAAGGTCGTGATCATACTTCTAATGTGGGCCGTTAAATCTGTAAGACATGTGCTGTGAGTCGTTGATTTTACAGATGGAATTTGCTTAGAGAAGATTTCAATTATAGTAGAGATACATGACCACCTAGCAGGTTACCTTTTTGGTTTTTGTGTCTGAGCCGGCTGTAAGCTTACAGTCTGCTTTTACTCTCTCCTCTCTCTCTTCTCCACCTCAGCATTTAGCTGACTTACAACCTGCTATAATATTTGCTCTTAGGCAGTCAGTAAGCGTGATCAAGGTAACCTAGCGATGATTTATAAAATAATTTTTTCATTAATCACTTCTATTTAGCTTGATTATGATTGTACTTGGCTTTGGCTAGCCCCTAGCTCTGGGATCACCGCATCAGTCACACAGGTCTTTGTTCGGGTTCGGACGGTCTCCTCTCATATAAAACTCTAGCAGCGCTGCAAACAAGCATCTTAGGCCTTGTTTAGTTCGTAAAAATTTTCAAAATTTTCCATCACATCGAATCTTTGGTCGCATGTATGGAGTAGTAAATATAGACGAAAATAAAAACTAATTGCACAGTTTACCTGTAATTTGTGAGATGAATCTTTTGAGCTTAGTTACTCCGTGATTGGACAATGTTTGTCAAATAAAAACGAAAGTGCTACATTAGCCAAAAACCAAAATTTTTGCGAACTACATACACCTAAAAACCCAAAACTTTACAAGATTATCCGTCACATCGAATCTTGCGGCACATGCATAAAGTATTAAATATAGATAAAAAGAATAACTAATTGCATAGTTTATCTGTAAATCACGAGGCGAATCTTTTAAGCCTAGTTACTATATAATTAGACAATGTTTATCAAATAAAAACGGAAATGCTACAGTGTTAAAATCCAAAAACTTTTTACATCTAAACAAGGCCTTAGCCTAGGAGAGTTGCATGTCGTCCAAAACGTTACTAGTATGTTTAATTTTTTTAATATTAAGTTTGATCATTTAAATTATTTAAAAATTTATACAAAATTTCACTTCATTTATCGTAACTTAAATTATAATAATTTTTTAAAAAAAAATAATTTAAATTTAATTATATTTATATAAATATTTTAAATAAAATGAATAATCAAATTTAAAATTAATAAAATAAATATCTTATAATTTAAGACGAAAATAGTCCATTTAAAATTGTGAATACAACAATAATGCTTCGGGTGGATGAACGTCCACACTCCCCTTTCTCCTGACCAGGGACAGCCGGCCGCAGGCTCTGGGCCCTGGCCGGGCCACAGTGACGTGGTGATGATGGAGACACGTGCCACGGTTTGGTACTTTGGTCTGCATTTTGCTTTTTCCACCTAATTCTTTTTGTCTTATTATACTAAATATTTGACACATATATAGAGTATTAAATATAAATTAAAAAATAATTAATTATATAGTTTATATATATTTTAAATTTAATTAATTTATGATTGGACAGTAATTGTTATAGTTATAAATGTGTTTGGTCAAAAACTTTTATTTTGGTGTGCTAAACTAGGCAACTGTAATCAACAAAAAAACTGAGCTGCTGATGTCTGACAGGTGTTGATGGGCCCGTAGTGGCGAATCAATTCCAGCCATAGTTATTAGGACCGGACCGGAGATTGAACCAGTGAGACTATCGGTTCACTGGTTCACTGGTCCAACCGTTTAGAACCGGTTGAACCGTCAGTTCGATTATTTTGGACCGGTTAAATCGAACCGGCCACCAATATATTGAACCGGTATATATATATAATATAACTAATAATTAATAGATGGTAAAAAACATAATTTAATTGTACAAGCATAAAGTTACACATGCAGATCCAATTACCAAATACAAAATGACATGGTCTTAAATTCAAAACATCAAAAGTGTGTGAACAATCTCGTTGTGATAATTCAAAGTGGAATGACTAGAATAGTAATTAAAATATTCACCATTGCAAAATAATC
>Ga0182004_10000551_pt1 | contig 23544 bp, 20 predicted proteins | sample Sormic07211540_1_FD_120479 | JGI IMG/M metagenome (GOLD analysis project Ga0182004, IMG submission 120479) | Endophyte microbial communities from Sorghum bicolor roots, Mead, Nebraska, USA - 072115-40_1 MetaG | ecosystem: Host-associated > Plants > Roots > Unclassified | place: USA: Nebraska...
AACTTAACCTATACTAGGATGTTTGGATAGGCTGTGATGACTCCCATGGTAAAAGGTCAGTTTCCGAAGGTGTTGCAAATTGATAGATTGATTTAGAATCTTGGTTTTCCATAAGGTAAGAGTAAAGAAAATAAAAGAATATAAAAGATAAGAAAAGATAAAAGTATAGATACAAGCTAATAGTAAGACTCAAGGTTATCTCAGCAAACTGTCCTTCTCCCCGGCAACGGCGCTAGAAATGCTTGTTGATATTTGGTAACGCAATAAGGAATTGATCCGCAAGCGCACGGATATCGGTAAGCACTTCACCCGGGAGGTTATCCAGAGTATCGTATTTATATTTTTACCACTAGGAGAAAGAGTGCATCTGACTAACCCAGTCTATTACTACTAACATTTAGGCTACAAAGAATGTTTCTCGATGTGAGTGATATATAGATAAGACTGCAATTGTAGTCTCATTTTAACCTTGGTAAGGATAATCTACTGTTCTATTGGGAGGCTCACGGAATCTAGACACCACAGAGGATATTCAACCCGCACCTATAAACCCTATCCGTCCTGCTAACGAGATATGGTCTGCAAAGATAACTCAGAAATGTCACGTTCCTCGCTACTACCACGGTCCAACTAGTCAGGGAATATCTATGAGTATTCTAGCCCAAACACCACGTCTACACTAGAGATGATTACTCTAAACTCTATGTGAAGAGATTAAAGTAAACTCATAAACCAAAGAACAATAAAACAAGAACTTACTAGAATTTAGAAGTCGAATTACTAAAGAATCCTAGGAGCAAGCTTCGGGTTATGAAAACTTGATCCCACAGGTACAACCTCGGAGTAGACACCGACAGGTCGGGCTTCCTCCGATCTACACCTCCACTCTATCTCTCTCAATCTAGTAGAAACTAGAAGAACTAATTCTACTCACATTGGATGCTAAGCCCTAAGTCTATTTAGAGGAGAGGTTATCCTTTGAAGGCTCCTCTCAACTCTATGATGAACTTGTGTCTCCTCCAGGGGCCAGGGGGTCTGCTTATATAGTCCTCTCAGGTGAACGTGGGCCGTCGGATCAAACCGACATTGATTGAACGGTTATCCTTGATCCTTTAGGTCAGTGGAGCGTGATCCGCGAGTTTGGACATGATTGGGCAGAACTCCTGGGCGGGCGCCCTAGGGGGGAGGGCGGGCGCCCTGTCCCCGGGCCCGATTGCCTTCCTGTTCGTTCCCGTGGCTTCTGGAGTCTTCTAGATGGTAGAAAATTGTGTGGTGCGTTAATATCTCAATGTAATCCGGACATGTGGGCCTTTCTTCCTTATTTCCATATAACCCCTGCACAAACAGATAAACAACAAAACTCGTGGAATTCTGTCACATCAAACCTTAATTCTAGGTGTTGTTTGTATATTGGTCCTTTCCCTTGTTTATTTGATAATTAAAATTGATACTTAAGAACCGTCAACAGCTATCTCGATCGGGTTATTAGAGTAGAGGTTTCAGATGTGAAACCTCATATGTTTGTAAAAAAAAAACTTGATGTGTGATGTTTGTAATTAATATAATTTTATGTACAAAGTAATGGTATATATAAATATATTACATGTTGCATTGGTTGAATCCTCTAGCCTAACATAGTTTCAATATTAATTTATATAATATATATATTACAATATTAAAAATAGGGTTTGTAGAGAAAATTTAGAAATTAGGTTAAATTAGAAAATCTTACCACAGGCGGTGTGTTTATGAGAACCGCCTGTAAAAATAACTCTGTACAGACGGCTCAGTTATGAGAACCGCTTGTAGAAATTGATTTCTACAGGCGGTTCATGTAGAAATGCATTTCTACAGGCGGTTCTCAATTAACCGCATGTGGAAACTTTTATTTCCACAGGCCTATAGCCACTGGTGGTTCGTCAATCCGCCTGTACAAAGAGGTTGCGAACCGGCTGTATAGTACCTCTTTGTACTAGTGGGATATTCTAGACATGTCTTGCTGGTCGTACAGAGCTAGTGCTCGCGTTAGTGCGGTGCTAATAAAAGATGTAATTTTCTTTTTATTTTTTTATGAACAACATAACAAACTAAAAATCATTAAATGTAGGCCCTTATAACTTTTAGAAAGTTATTATAGAAGACTGTTGGAGAAGAATAAAAATTAAGGTTGCTATTTCTTCTGTTAACTTGCTAAATTGATTAGTTTAGCAAGTAAATTATAACTTATGTGAATTAGTTTCTAAAGTGGTGATAGTTGAATCCCATCCCATGGTTACCAATAGTTACTTCAAGTGCTTGTTGTGGTTGTTAGTTCAAGATTTCAAAATATTTGTTCTCACGCAATTGAGACAAGCTTCATTCTGTAGTCGAGTAACTTTTAACTTAATAAGAGCAACAAGATTTTAAGAAGTGAGTTAACCTTTTTCCCTAAAAAGGAGGAGAACTGCAACAATAATATTTAAAGAGCCTAAATGGAGTTTAGTACGTACTAAGCTATTATTGCTGCTACAATGATTTCAAGAGGAGATATATTTTTCTTCCTTAAGGGCACTATAATTTTCTTCAAAAAAAAGGAAAATTTTTAGTAAGTACAAAGCTCAATGTACCTTTGACATGACAATTTTCTTTATAAAAAGAGAGAAACGGTCTCCCCTGGGTGGTAAGGGTTCGAGTCCAAAGGGACTCACTACTTATTTGTGGCTTCGGCCGCAACGACCAGGGAAAAAACTCTCTCTGCCTCACATACAAAGCATAGGTATGTGGCCAGCTTATTTTATTAAGCTGCAAGGCCGCTGTGTATATATGGTTGGGAGAGGGGTTTGAAATTTTTCTCGATCCACATGAGAAGATCTTCTTCTTAAGTCAAAATACCTAAGGGTTGTGTAACCATCGCGAATCAAGCTTTTACTATCATGGTGGTGGAGATTGAGTGAACTTTGTGCGGAGTGCCTTCTCGCCGCCCTCGCCAATTGGCAATTCATAACATGGGGTGGAGGGACACGGGGCGATGATGGTTGATCGATTGACCACTAACAGAGGATCTTCCTATAGATCCACTAGCCTTGGGAGCCAACGCCCCCCTTACTCTATGAATCAGGTGTAGGGATGGTTGCATGGGAAGAAGCACGTGCCATAGTGGCATGAGTGATGGGAGACCCCTTAGCATCCATGCGCCACTCCACCACGTGGCAAAACCACCATCCGAGAACTCAAAAGCACGCTCCTATCGAACCCTACGCGCCAGACCGACAGCTCAGATCCGCACATTCGGAACATTGTGGCCGTTCACCTTTTAGATGTTGTTACGTGGCATGACGGTTCACGCTGCATAGAGCAAAGTGCATCGAGCGCATTGACTCCCTCTGTCGGTGTCACGAAAGAGGAATATCAAAAGACTACATCAAGCGGCAACAGGAAGGGTGTGTGTGGAGAAACTGCGGCACTTATTGACAAACTAGCCCAACAAAGAGCATATTTAGATCACCTCATTTGAAGCTTGGAGAAACAATGTTTTGGGGGCTGACCTAGCCAGAACTGGCCAAATCAAATTTCCCAAGTTTCTCAATACAAGATTGGACAACATCAATGTGTTTCTCTTGTTGAGCTGTTCGAAATATATATAGATCCCGTCATTTGGAGTAGATCCTGTCGTTTGGAGTTTGGATGAATTAAATACAATTTTCAAAATATTTTTTGTGGACTTGTAGCAAAATTACTCAAGCCAGTTTAGGAATAGGCTAGGTCAGTATTACTGCCTATGTGGCTGCCCAGCCACCATGGAAACTGGCTAGGCTGGATTTGGGACATGGGTAGACTGATTTTTCTGTCCTATTCCAAACCGGTTGGTTTTCAAATCGGTTTTGGATCTATTTTGGTGTAGGAAACTTGAAGGTTTTGATCTGGACTTATTTTCTACTGGACTTGTTTTCTACTGGGATAAGACAACCCCCTTTATATACATGATCACGGCTGATTGAGACCATCCAACATCCAATCACTCTTTTTACATCTACAACTTTTTTTGCTCTCTCCCAACACTGTGTTCCTGTTCGTTGCTTGATACGACGATCAAGGATGGAGTCCTAGGCTTGCTGGCCGACCTTGGGAAATCTGATGATGTTCTTGCCCTCTCACGGGGCCCCTCCTAGATGAGAGTTTTGATGGTTCCTTAGCTAGTTTGCCCAGAAACTAGTTGCTCCATTCTTCACCTCATAAGTGTGATATCCTCATTGTGTTCTTCGGTCCTTGGTGGTTTGAACAATCTAGCTACTGATGGTAATTTACTCCAATTTTCAACCATCAACTAACCACAAGAGAGATCTAAAATTACTTATAAAGTAAGGTTACAGGGGTTTATTCTAACGAGTTCCATGAGTTGTGTTGTTCTCACTTGCCGTGCAGGATATTCAATATTTCACCATATAAAAGTATCTCAAGTGAAGAATATAAGTACACCATTGTGGAGATCTCATCGAGACGATCAAGACGGACATATCATTTGCCATATTTGGAGCACCAGAGAGGAAGTCCTCGTTGGATATGACCTGGAAGACTCTAGAAGACCCTAGAACCATGATCAAATACAAGACCAGGGACTAAACCGACAAGATTCCATAGCTCTGTGAAATAATCCTTTTCAGGAATTTATCCAGAAGCTAGGAAAGGAAAGAATCCATCCACAACACAACTCATTACACAAACGGATCGGAAAAAGGCACTAGAAGGATGTAGAAGACACTAGAAGACACGGGGATGAAGTGGGAGACCAGCGATGGCCAAGTGGGGGCCGACTGGCCGCACAAGCTAGGCCAGCTAGCCTAGGCCCACCTGGAAGTCACCCCTCCTTTGCATGACAGCCTCCAACCGATCTCTACGATGCATCTTGACCCTTGTTCTATGTCGATTTGATCCAAAGGCTGTGGTTCATCCCACCGGGCTTTATAAGCAGAGGCAGACCCCCTAAGGCATCAATCAATCCCTCAACCCATCATAAGCCATCATAGATCAATCGGTCAACATATCCTATAGTTTAGAGCTCCACCAACTAGGGCATAGCTAGAATCAAAAGAATAGAAATTAGAGGAGTCAAGCAACACTTGGATTTCGGATCCAGTTGCAAGGAGGCTAGGTAAAGCCTTGTACGTCTCTCCTGTAATCAACATTGTTAATATATTTGAGTTATTTGTCTTCTAGTTCATTGTGTTTATCTTCTAGTTCATCTTTTGTTCTTCTAGTTCATCAATTAGATCGTCTAGTTCATCTTGTTCTTGTTCTAGTTCGTCTAGTTCATTGTCTAGTTCAACGTGTTCTTGTCTAGTTCATGTTCCCCTCTAGTTATTATTCTAGTTCATGTTTGAGTCGAATACTTGATATGACTTGGTATAATTATATATTCATAATTAAAATGTTCATTGCCTACTTTGATTATATGTTTAGTATTATTGGATTAGCTTTGTGTTTATGCCTTTGTTCGTATAGCGCTTACCCTTTGAACTCAGGGGTGGGTGGTAGAATTTGTGTAAGCGTGATGCTTAGACAATGCCTATATGCAAATGCATCCTATGTTTCGAGTCATGAGGTAGATCGCGAAGGTGACAGCTTCATTGAGTCCTACGTAGTCCACTCCTCGAATATAGGACTAGTGAGACTGAGTTGCAGAGTGATATCTTGCTATGTTCCTGACCTACCTTAGCAATGTCTCTTGTGTATAGATACAAGTTAAGTCATGACTATGATTGCTAAATATAATTACACTAATTAAGGTAGCTCAATGACCTATAGTTAGAATAACCCTAGGAGTTAGTCTCTATTTTCTAGTTCTTTCTAGAATCACGCCTAAGTAGGAAAATGCTTGGTGAAACCTTTTGGGATTATGTTGATCTGATATTAATTATCTTTTATTTGTGATTGATCCCTGTTTTTGAGTATTGATCTAGTGGAACTCCACAAGTGTAAGATATAGTTTTCATACCTCCAAGTGTCTTCGTAGTGGTAAAATTATAAATAATGATACCTAGAACTTTTCTGGGTCAAATGCTACAATGGTGTATTTTATCTGTGCGCTTGCGGATACTCTTTATTCATTTTATATAGTGCTATGATCATAAGTACAATCACATCTATTGGTGTTGTGCTGGGGATGACAACCTGACTTAAGCAATGCTAAGAGATGTCCTAAGTATTTCTAATGCATTTACTAGGATAGGATTTGAATATCTTCTTTGTAATCGTGTTAGAAATACCAACAAACATTTCTGCTGTCGTTGTCGGGGGTAGAGTTATATTCTATTTTTGATGATTGTGCTAAGAAATGTCAACACTAGCCTTAGCTGATGTGTGATTCGGGATCAATCTGACGTCAATACAATCTATTTAAACTATAAGTCATTCTAACTTTTCTAAGTACATATATTTTTGTTATGTTCCTATTATATAGCCTACATCTAAAGTGACATGTGATTTGAAACCAAGGGAGTACAACGGTTCATATGTGACAACTTGTCACATAGCAACTACCACAAACCCATTTCTTAGGGTTTATTTGGCACAACTAGTTTCATGAGTTCTTGTGAGTTTTTTTGGCTAAACTATTTTTTCAACTCTCACAAAAAGGTTGAGTTGGGATGAAGTTAAAAAATAGCTTAATTCTAGCTTCATTTGACATCAGTGGGCTCCAACGGGCGAGCGTCGGGGATTGGCTCGAGCTCGCTGAGGACATGCATGACGACGTGGCATGCACGCCCAAGCGCTACAACCGGCTAGGGTTGGGCACGCCTGCCTTGGGCGTAGGGGAGCAGCGCTAGAGGGCATGGCCACCCCAGGGTGCTAGCTACCGCCTGTCGGCGCTGCTGGCTGGGGCCACTGACGCCGGGGTGCCAAGGGCATTATTGTAATTTATTTATTTTTTCTCATCTCATTAGCTATTTTGCCAAACAAGATCATAAAAACAGTTCAGCTTCACTTAAAAAGCTGTTTGTGAAGCTAAAATATATAAAGCAGTTTTATTAGTTAAGCGGAGCTGTTCCAAACAAGGCTTTATTTACTTACGTACAAGTAGGAGCCCTTCTATATACTCCCTCTATATAAAAAATAAAAGTAATTTAGAACATAATTACGTCTACCAAAAAATGATTAATTAGAGATATTTTTCACTTGTCTACCTTTATTAAATAGGACTGCATAACAGCGATGCATAGCTCAATTGGCTAGTCCTACTCAGCTTGAGGCAAGAGGTTGCCACTTTAAGTCCTTGTATCACTTATCTATAACTCTTATAAAGCTAAACTCCACTAGATGAATTCTCTCTTCATGCAAGGTGTCCACATTATTTTTCACTAAGTCCATGTCATCCCATATTAATTACAAAAAATGACCATGTCATCTATATCATGTGAAATACTTTAAATCTTTAATCTATTAACATACAAGTAATGTACATACACTATTTGTTTCATTACCAATTAATTCCTCTATAATGTAACCAAATATTAGTTTTTGTTCTATTAGCTGAGCAATTTTTTACTAGATCTAGTACAATAAAATACATGCAAGTCAAATTCATATGTATACATATATAATAGACTGAGTATCATATAGTAATGCTATGTATATAATGATTAGATGAATTCTCTCTCCATGCAAGGTGTCCACATCATTCTCCACTAAGTGACCCAATAAATATTCTATCTCTTCATGCAAGGTGTCCACATCATTCCCCACTAAGTCTATGTCATTCCATATTAATTACAAAAAAATAACGATGTCATATATATCATGTGAAATACTTTAAATCTTTAACTTATTAATATACAAGTCATGTACATACACTATTTATTTTATTACCAATTAATTCCTTTATAATGTAACCAAATATTAGTTTCTGTTCTATTACTTTAGTAATTTTTTACTTAGATCGAATACAATAAAATACATACAAGTCAAATTCATATATATATATATATATACATATATAGTAGACTGAATATCATATAGTAATGCTATGTATATAATGATTTATTTTTAAAAAAATTATACAGCAACGCACGGAGAATTTACCTTGTTTTTTTTTTATGGCTGTGGGCGTGGGAGAGGAAGCATCAGGGCCAGCAGCGGCGGCAGCGTCCACAACTTTGTATGGAGGCTAAAATAATTCCGTGCGCAACCGATCGTGAAGTAGCTAGATGTGTCACATCCCCAGCGAAGATGCAACCCATAGTAGTAGAAATGAAACGAAAAAGTTGCAATAGAGAATTGGATTATAAATCAAGGCTGGAATCAAAGGGGTTATACGTTTGTGAAGTAGCTAGGGCCGTGTTTAGTTCCTAAAGAGAAAAAATTTGCGATACTGTAGTAATTTCGTTTGTTTGTGGTAATTATTGTTCAACCATGGGCTAACCTGGCTTAAAAAATTCGTCTCATAAATTTCGACCAAATTATGTAATTAGTTTTTATTTTCGTCTATATTTAGTATTTCATATATGCATCTAAAGATTCGATGTGATGTAAAATATTTAAAATATTTAGGTTTTGGTATGGAAGTAAACAAGGTCCAGATGTGTACACACATGTGCAGGTGTAGTGTAACCTTCCGTCCGTGCGAGGGGCAGGCAGCCAGGCACTAGCTCGTGGCCAATCCCTGTTGATGGGAGAAGGAATATTCCTGCCCTGCACAAGGACGGATGCCTCCTACTAACCTTGCTTGCACAAGCATCCTACCAAAGTCTAATTTGAAAGCAAAGAGGAGCCAAACCTAAAGATAGAAAGACCCTCATAAAAAAACTAATTGATTTCCTGTCAAAAAAAACTCTAAGGCCTTGTTTAATTCTAATTTTTTTTGCAAAATAGGAATAGTACCATTTTCGTTTTTTTAGGAAAGCAATAGTACCACTTTCGTTTGTATTTGACAAATATTATTCAATCATGTACTAACTAGACTCAAAAGATTCGTTTTATCAATTCCGATCAAACTGTGTAATTAGTTTTTATTTTCGTCTATATTTAATACTTCATGCATGCGTCTAAAGATTTGATATGACGGAGAATCTGGAAAAAATTGCAAAATTTTTTGAGAACTAAACAAGGCCATTTGAGTTTCCGATAGCTAGGTCTAGAACCATCCTCCAAACTTATTTCCATTGGTGGTTTATTAGGCCGAGAAAAGCTTGAGCTCTTGCATTGCGAAAACTCCCAAGCTCAACCGATCGAATCAGTTTCTTCATGCAGATTAACAGTTTCGCGTGGGCATAACAATTAGAACTAGCTGCTGTTCGTGGTATAGCTAGTAATTAAGCCCTGCGAAGTGGGAAGCCAAACAATGCTCTTCCCTCTCCTATCTCATGACTTCTTAGCGGCGATGGATGCCTATAGTATTCGCTGACTTATTATGAGAGAGAAACACTATTGACTGACACAAAAGTATAACTTATGAGACAAGCAAAAAACATTGCTCTTAGTACTTGATTTGAATTCATATTTGCAGAAATTCTATTAGCTACATGTCAATAACCACGCCCAAAAAATAGGAGCAAGACAATCGTAGTGGTTTTTGCAACCGCCTCGATCATAAGATCACGGTTAATTATGGCTTAACCAAGATGGTTCTTTCAACCGCCTTGGTTAATCATTTAACCGTGGCGGGTGACAGAAGACAACCGTTACAGTTGTCTTATGTCACCGGCAACAGTTAATCGCATAGAAAAAAACAAAAAAAAGAAATATGTGGATAAGCCTACCGAGCCCATCCATGGGCACGCTGAGCCCACCACGGGCCACCACCGCCGATGCTAGCTGGGCCTCATGCCACCGACCCTGTACGCCACCCGCTGCTGCCACATGAGACCTCACTAGATCCGGCTTCGCCTCGTGCAGATCTCATGTCCTTCTCGCCAAATCCACCGGTGCTAGAGGTGCTCCTGTCCCTGTGCTCGTCGTTGCTCCTCGTCACGCCATCACCGAATCTAGACTCCCCGCACGCAACGCCACCTAACCCGCACCGCTAGGGTGTGAGAAGAGGGAGCTGCTATCGGATCCATTGTCGTGAAGAGAGAAGGGGTAGCCACCATGCCGGAGGAGGATGAGGAGGTGGCCGTGCGGCTGCCGCTGGAGGAGGAGGCGTCTGAGCCCATCCACGCCAGATCCATGTTGTGGAGGGAGGGGAGGAGGAAGCGGGGCTGCCCCGTGCCACTGCCAGGAGCGACCAAGCTGGCTCGTGCCATGGCCAGAAGGAGAGGAGAGGAGGGGTGCGCCGCCGCCGTGCTGCTCCGTGGAGAGGAAGGACAGACACGCCGGATGGGAGGAGGGGCACGCTAGAGTGGAGGGCGCGCCAGGTATGGGAGGTGAGGCGGGATGGGGAGGTGTGAGGAACCTAGGGTTAGAGTGTTTCTAATGATTTTCTTTATATCAAAGATGATAGCGGGCTAGTGTGGACTAGCGGGCTGGACTTCATTTATTATGGCGATTATCATAAGCAACCACCACAGTTAATAACTATTAACCGTGTCAGTTAGCCTACAATACCCGCCACGGTTAATGATTAACGTGGCGGGCAAAAATGACATCCGTCTTGAAGCCCTTATGTGAAACGCGACTATGTACGTGCGTACTTTATTACTACAGATAACCAAACACGGGTTTATACTAACATGTGATTAGTGAGTGTAGCTCATCTAAAAGGTGTGGTTAAGTATCTAAGGGTCAGTTTGGATCCATCATTAGTTTGAATGTGCAGGGGACGGACAAAAAGTAAGTTGTGGCAAAGTTGATTGACCTTCAAATAAATCAAATTTCTCTTTTCAAGTGTCGATGTTTGAATGTGCAGGGCACTTGCCCTTCCTCTCGCTACAAGCTTGATGCTTAATGACAATACTATAGAAGAAGCCAAGAAAGAGCCAAACCGTTACACTAACATGAGAAAACAAGGTATGACAGCTGTCATACCCTGCCATGTTGCTCCTTCGTCACTGTGTGTAACTTTGTCAAGCAAGGATATACAGTGAAGCTGCTTGTTTGAATTTCTTGCCGGAGTGTCTTGGGACCTGTGCGAGCAAGGATTTCCTTGCCACCAAGGGAGAACCAAAATGGCTCTCTTGACTGGGCAAGGCTAAAGGAACCAAACATGCCCTAAGTTAACTACCTAGTTTTGAGTTCCCATTGACTCAAATTTAGGTTTAGATGCCTAGAAATTTCAGGTCATTGTGTGATCCTATAGAAAACTTTCATATATGTCGGACTAAACGCTAAGATGTTCTTTCGAGTTACTTTGGGAATTGGGATGCATGAATGCATATGGATAATTGTTGAGAAAAACCAGTATGAGGTTAAATCTCATGGAAAGCTTTCCTTTCTCTCTTAGAATTCTTATATTTTTCTTGTATTGCGTCCGAATGTTACAATGAAAAAATTATTCTTGCATTTAAATTCACGTTGGATTGTAAGTTTCAAACAACTTCCGTCCTACACTTTCCATATCACTGTGATCCGGCATTTCAAAGAGGCGCTAACGAGGGTGCACGTCTTTCTTTAGTGTCATAGGGTGACCTGTAAAGAAAATTAATCCTAAGGTTTTTTTTCCAAGAAATGTTCCTTCTTGGCTATTCCATAGTAAAGGAGTCAAACACTACCATAATCTTAAAATTACCTTTCAGTGCTAGGAATTTTCTTGAGGGCCTAAATAAAACCAGCAAGGGAAATATAGTTTTGTTGGCGGTGTAACTAAACTCTGAAGAAAACATATATTTCTTGGAGTTTGAAGTAACCCACGAAGGAATATGGGTGTTTCCTTGAGTGTTATTAGAAACTGTCGAGGTAATTGCTCACATCTTGGGATGCTATTCAAAATTGCCAAGGTAATTCGTTTTTGCTTGAGTGCTATTCTAAACCGTCAAGGTAATTCAATTTTTTTGATATAACTGGAAACCCCTAAAGAAATTCTCAAAGCTTTAAAAGTCAATGTTTTTATTTTTCCAAATGACCTTAGATGGAGATTTACCCTAAACAAAAGTTGTAGTATTCGATGAGATCTAAAACTTTTTAGTTCAAACCTTTTACATTTGAAAACATTTAGGATCTCAAATATTCATTTCAAGATTCAATAAAGTGGATAAAAAACAAAAGAACAATTGACTTAGTCACAAGTTACTTTGAGGTGCCGTAGTAAATGTGCCTATCATTGATTTATGTTTTTTTGCTCTTGTTCTATATTTCTCTAGAGGTTGTTGGCCTTCGAGGAAACTAATTTCCTTGACGGTTATGAGTATCTGGTCCTCAAGAAAACTAATTTACTTGGTGGTTACAACATTTTTTGTCCCTTTGGAGAATTAAGTATGGTCCTAGTATCCTTGGTGGTTAGCGTCCAAGGAAAATATATTTGAGTATTAAAACCGCCAAGGAAATATATTTCTCTTATCATCTATCCTTGGCAGACTTTGCTTGACGGTTTGTGGCCAAGGATCATTCCTTGATGGTTTAGGCATTTTTCTTGGTGGTTTTGGCCACTCAAGGTGATTCAGGATTGTGGTAGTGAAAGAAACAACAATGGTTTGTTGGAGGGACCAGGTAAGATTGGACGGAACAGACCCAATTTTAGTGGTGTTTTTGGTTCAAAGTTAAGCCAAAGTCATTGACATCACACTCCCCTAGATACGGGATGGCTCTACCCAAAACCCTGAGGGACCAGCCATGCATCTGGGATATGAGCGTGGTAGTCTTATCTGATAGTTGGGTCCCTTAGTTATTGTCTCATCCCATTTTTTGGTGTCCCTACGCCATAAAGAAAATAGATCGGCTCTTCTTGACCAAACAGAACATTGATTTCTCCTATCAAAAAAGATAGAGAGAGACATGACTATCCTACTCTATCTTATCTCCCAACCAAATGCTGCTTAAATGCTCTCATACTAGTTGGTTAAAAATACACATTCACAACACTTTGTAATTCAGTATGAAATACTTGTTCTCTTTCTTCGATGCGAATTTATTGTACCAAGTTTATAGACTTACAGATGAGAGTTTTCAAGGACCGTAATAAAGCGCAACAGGGCTCCACCTTGCGACCATTGTCTACCTCGCACTTGTCCTTACCCCACCATGGCCCCCTACCACCTGCGGCTAATGGCTCCCGACGCCTCACCGTGCCGGCTACCTCCTGCCCTTGTCCCTCGACCCCGCCTCCCCTAACCTCTGCCGCGATGCCTCCGCTGGTCTTGTCCTCGCCCCTACCCCACCTCGCTCCCACCACCACAGCCAATAGCTCCTCCTGCCTCGTCACGCCACCTGCCTCCCGCCCCCGCTTGTCGACCCTACCCAATTGTTGTCCCCGTTGTTGCGACACCGTTGTGTGGCCCTCCACCTCCATTGTGTGAAGATTGCTGCCCCCAAAGCCCCAAGCTCACCGGTAAGTAGATCTACTAACCTCAAAACCCTAGTTGCCGTGGTGTCTTTTTCTCAATCTTCGGCTGCTACCGCCATGTCTTTTTCTCCGTCTTCCGTGAGTCATGGGCATAGTCGCACCAAGCGTGACAGGTCGCTTAATAGAATTTAGGATTTTTAAAACCTAGTTTTACAATTAAAAAGTGTCTAATTTTGAAATTTGGGAGTCCAATATTTTTTAGATATATAGACCTTGTTTAGTTATACCTAAAATCTAAAATTTTTTTAAGATTTCTCATAACATCGAATCTTACGGCTCATACAAAAAAATATTAAATATAAATAAAAAATAATTAATTATATAATTTATCTATAATTTGATAGATAAATTTTTTAAATCTATTTATTAATTTATAATTAGATAATAATTAGCAAATACAAACAAAAGTGTTACCGTTCTAACTTTTTACCTAGGGATGCGATAGTTTGACCGGACGGTGTAGGACCCGGCGTTTAAACCGGCACACCCTGTAGAAGCAGAGCACAAAGCGCACCTCCTTCCTAGCGCAGAAAAAGATAAAAGAAAAAAGGAAAAAAAAATCCATCCGTCTTCTTCCCCTTGTTCACCAAACCAAACAGAAGCCGTACTCCACCGCTCTTCTCCCCAATCAGCCATGCTCGCCCACCGTCTCCTCCTCGTCGCCGTCGCCGTCGCCGCCGCTGCCGCGGCTACTGTGAGCAGCACCGCCTTCGCTAAGCCGACGGCCTACGAAGCCCTCGCCGACTTCGACTTCCCGCCGGGGATCCTCCCCAAGGGCGTGGTCGCCTACACGCTCGACAACGCCACGGGCGCCTTCACGGCCACGCTCGATGCCTCCGCGTCCGGCACCGGATCCTCCGTCTGCGAGTTCTCCATCCAGGGCTCCTACTCGCTGCGCTACCAGACCAAGATCACCGGCAAGATCGCCCCCGACCACCTCAGCGACCTCCAGGGGGTCTCCGTCAAGGTCCTCTTCCTCTGGATCAACATCGTCGAGGTCACCCGCCGCGGCGACAACCTCGAGTTCTCCGTCGGCATCGCCTCCGCCGACTTCGGGATTGAGAACTTCCTCGAGTGCCCAACCTGCGGCTGCGGGTTCGACTGCAACGACCTGCTCATGCTCCAGAAGCCGGGGGCCGCCACCGCCAAGCTGCGCCTGCGAGGTGCCTTTTAGAATTCCACGCCTGCAGATTCGGTGACTGCTGCTGTAAGCTGCCACTACTAGTAGTGCTGTACTATGTCTTAGTAGATGTGGGTTAATAATGAGGGCAAACTTGAAAGATCCCATCTTTTAGATGTGGGATGGGTTAGTAAGTTAAGGACTCGATTACATGTTTCACCAACTATTTCAGACAGTTTTAGGAACAGTCACACTGTCACAGAAGCAATTGAGATCTTTCAAATATTTTGATTTATAAATCTCTGTATGGAATTTGTCTTCTGTGATGCTTGCACCTCATGTGAAGTAGTTTCTGAAGTGGTGATAGTTGAATCCTATGGTTACTGAGGGTTACTTCAAGTGCTTGCTGTTGTTGTTGGTTCAAGATTTCATTAGTTTTCCATTTTGATGAGACAAAATATTTGTTCTCACACAATTGAGATAAGCTTAAATGTAATAGAGTAACTGTTAAACTTAATAAGAGCAACACTATTGTTGCTACTGTGATTCCACTTCAGAAGTTATCAGATTTTAAGAAATGACTTAACCTTATTTACTAAAAAGGAGGAGAATTGCAACAATATTTAAAGCTATTCAAAGTTTTTTTGTTTCTAGTTGGAAAATAATGATGAGAAATGGAATACAAATATCTGTAGATGTGTATGTGAGCATTTTATGCTGTTTGAAATCTCATGTTGGAATTTCTAAGCATAGTTTGTTAATTTTCTGTACTTGAATTGCCTGTTATGATTTGTGTGCTTTAATTGTCTGTTGTTGTAGTTGGTTGAAGGCTTCTTATTTTTCTTTTCAAGAAGAAACGGAGTTTTGCTTTTGGACCATTGAGAGAGGCAGAGAGCCTAAATTGGTAGAGTAATGTTCACGTACAAAAGTAATATTATTGTTGCTACAATGATTTCAAAAGGAGGTAGATTTTTTTCCCCTTAAGGGCACTACAATTTTCTTCAAGAAAGCATGGAATTGCTTAGTAAGTACAAAGCACTATGTACCTTTGACATGGCAATTTCTGCTTCACTATAGCTAGTTTAATATCATCTTATCTTTTTTTTTCCTCGAACATGAGCAGCATACCATTGCATTAATATAAGGATAGAGTTACAAGACACAAACATGCTAGTTTATTGTGATCATTTGGTTATGTTTATAGTTCCTTTTTCTATAGTTCTCAGCTTTTAGTTTGATATCAAGTTCAGAAAGAACTTGATGTCATGGCTCGTGTACTATTTCAAACAGTTTAGAGATACCAGAGGAGCAATTAAGATCCATCATCGTTTCTGATTTATGAGTTCCTTTTGGAAATTGTGTTCTTTCCGTTGTTATGTCTGCTGGATGTGAATGAATTTCTGAAGCTGTGGTTATTGAATTCAATGGGTACGGATGGTTTGTATTAGTTATTTGCCGTGGTTGTTGGTTGAAGACTTCAATGGTTTACCATTTTGATGTGAAACTGTTTCTTTTCTTCCTAGCAGGAAAATAACTATGAGAAAGAGAATAGAAATTTCTGTACATGTGCTGTGAACCTTGTATTATGGTGTGCTTAATTCCTAAGCTTAATTTATTATGTCCTGGTAGTTGAACCCCACTGCTGTGAATGGTGTGCTTTAATTGTCTGCTATTGTAGTTGGTTCAAGCCTTGAATGGTTCATTAGTTTGCCATTTCGTGTAAAAATGAACTGTTGCTTTCAGACTGTCGAGAGAGATCTTAATTTAGTATATGTGGTACAAGAGAAATATTATTGTTGGTACATTGCTTTCAAATGTAACTAGAATTTTCTTCCTTTGTAATTTCCTTTGCTTAGTACAAAACACTATGTACCTTTGGCATGAAAATGTCTACTCTCTACTCTCCAGTTAGATTACTAGTATTATCACTTGGTAATGTTTTTAGTTCCTAATTAACTCTTTGTACTTCTCAACTTTTCGATCGCATAGCAAGTTCAGGAAGAAGTTGATGTCATGTTTCATGTACTGTTTTATACAGTTTAGAGAGACTAGCAAGCAATTAAGATTTGTCATAGGTTCCAGTTTATGAATCCCTTTTGGAAATTATGCACTTTACCTTGTGATGTCTGGTTCGTGTGGATGGCTGTAGCAGTTTATTCCCATGGCTGTGACCTATGGATTCTGTGATTTGATCTTCTGTTCTGGTAGACTGGTAGTTGTTTGATGGGTTCATGCCATTTAAGTGGACATGGAGATGCTTATGGACTGTTAAAAGTGGGCTTAAATGAACAATCATTATTGGACTACATGAGCACTATATTTGTCACAGAAGAATTAAATGTTAACAAATGGCTACAATGTTTTCACTAGAGAAGAGGGGATAATGTTATGTAGTTTCTAAACTGCAAAGAGTGATGATAAGGAGAATAAATGACATAATTGGCTTCAAACATTCTGTAGATGTCCTTTTTTACCCCCTTCTCAAACACACAGAACTGTGTATCAATACAGTAAGAAGAGAGTTACATCTAGTTTGTTAGATTACATTAGCGCTGTTTACAGATTGAAACTCCAACATGGCCTACCTGTCTATTTCAAGCCATGAAGATACTGAGATAGTAATTAGGTGCCTGGAGCTATTTCACCATTATTACTTAGTATTGTTTCTACTTTCTAGTTCCTTATCAGTTCCCTCAGAGACATTGCAAGATTGTATGTTCATATTAAATGCTATACACTATACTTTTAAGAGGTTAGTATGTAACTTCATGTTTTGGTATTCAGAATCAGCAGTGGATATATCCAATTGTGAATTAAGATTACTACATTTTCCTTCTATGTGAGTTTCTTTTTCGAGGAGTTGTGGTTGGTTTCTTCATACATTCTTAAGACTGGCCTTATTTAGTTTCCAAAAAATTTTGCAAAATTTTTTATATTCCTCGTCACATCGAATCTTTAGACGTATGTATGGAATATTAAATATAGGCGAAAATAAAAACTAATTGTACAATTTGGTTGGAATTGACGAGACGAATCTTTTGAGCCTAGTTAGTCCATGATTGAACAATATTTATCAAATACAAACAAAAGTGCTACAATGTCGATTTTTTAAATTTTTTTGAAACTAAACAAGGCCAAAGAGGTCGTGGCTTCTGAACTAGGCATTGGTTGGCATGTGCTATAGTTATTGCATAGAACATAGGAAGAAAATGGACTTAAATGTATGTGAATGCAGGTGCTCTCCCCCTTTGATAAAAAATAACATTAGTTCTAGTGGGCCCAAGACTGAATCTATTTGGCTAGGGAACAAGGAAGTAAACTGAAGATTCATAGGCATTGAAGAGTTCCAGAATCCAGATTGCTCAGAAGAAAGAAAACTCTGATTGGATTGGAAATCATTGGATTGCTTTGATTCGAAAACTGATTACCGATTGCCTCAGTAGGAAGCTTTTTTTTTTTAACGTAACTCAGTAGGAAGCTTAATTCAGAGTAAGAATACAACTGTTTAAACATTAGAAATGGGTCAGCCACATACATATTTACTGGTTAAGTTTACATGAACCACAAGGTGGAAATTCATGTGTTTCAACTATAATAACTTTTGTCAGTACAATGTAGGCAAATGCCTATCAACTTTCAGTTACTTAAAAGTTTTAGTCAAGCTGTGCTGTGCAATATCAATCAGCAACCACACTGAGTCTGGCAACTAATACTACTAAACGGAATGGATGAATTGTTTCTGTTGCAGTTACACAGCAAAGAGGCTTATTACATTTAGTAAAGCAAAAATATGAAGGGAGATCTAGTACTTTATAATTGTGTTGATAAATTAGAATCACCATTTGAAGGAGACGAGTTTTCCCTTTATTCTGTTATATATCCATTGATGTTGTTAGAGTTTAAAGATGGCAATTTTTACGCGAAATCCGATGGGTAATTACCTCATTAGGGTAAATGTATGGCTATTTTTTTTACCCATGGGTAAGATAATGGAAAAAAAAAGTTTTACCCAGCGAGTAAAGCGGGTAAGGGTATGAGACTGCATTGCCCATACCCGTTAACCCATGGGTAGTTTTAACCCTTTTTCAATAAGTTAGAATCATAGGCCAAAATCACCATACACAACCCAAGCCTAATAAAAATCATATATAATGCTGTCAAACCCTAGGCCCTCACCTTAGTACCTCACCCATCCGCTCCCTCCCCTTTCCTCTATCTCCTTGTGGCGGCCACACAACACGGGAACTTGTGGATTTTTGCCACTTGTTATCTAGTAATGATGGATTTATCTATTAGATTACTTGATCAGGTGTTCATGAAACTTATATATTTGATGATTTTATTAATGACTTATGTTGCTTTGGCTGAAATTGGAAGCCTGAAATATTTAAATATATATTTATTTTTTGCAAGTATTTTTGGAATCATGGGTAAGGATAACCCATGGTTACCCGTTACCCGCGCGGGTAAGGGTATGGGAAAAAACTCTTACCTGTGCAAGTGGGTAAAATATTTTCTGGTGGGTAAGCATATATCCAGCGGGTAATTACCCATTGCTATCTTTATTAGAGATGTATGCTAGGTTTGCACTAGAATTATGAACTGGACCCCTTAAATACTTGTAACTATCATTGTTATTCCTGTTAGTGAAGGGGTAGAAACATCACTTATATTGTTGCAGTCTGTTTTGCAAAACCAGCTCGTTATTATCTGCAAGAATGAGGGTTTCTTCTAGCTTACACAGTTGAAAGATCAAAATAGATTATAACAGAAGATGTGAAAAAATTTGCGAGTGTAAATTGTAAAACACCTTCCCTAGTGGAGAAGATTGTTTTCTCTTGTGCTTGTAGAAAGTTCAGTTTCCAAACCTGAAACAAATGGGATAATAACGTTTTGTGCTGCTATAAATTTAGTTATTCTGTGCTTTCACTGTTGCTTTTGGTATGATATCCCACAAGAATTCCCGATGAGGAACCAGATCAGTTGGCACAGAAATTACACGAATTTCCTCTCAAATTGGGCCCCGAAGATAGCCAGTAATAATCGGCTGCCATCTTCAGATGTACACATGCACATTCTAGGTACAGTAGCTTGGTCGTGTGATGATCTTGACGAACAGGGAGTCAGGGACAGTAGTGCGTGCGTCAGTCCTGCTGCAGCATCCTCTGCTTGAGCATCTCGGCGCGCAGGTCGGCGGCGTCCACCTCCTTGGTGCCGGTCACCGGGCGGTAGAAGCCGGTCTCGGGGTCCGGCTCCCAGAACGCCGTCTTCTCCTCCGTCGTGGTCGCCATGGCGCTGGCGATGTCCTTGGCCACCGTGCCCAGCTTCACCGCCTTCTCCTCCACCTTCTTCGCCGACGACTCCGCCACCGTTATCGCTGCAGAGAGGCCCCTCCTGGATATATAGCTGGACGCAGCACGCGCCATCCGATCGTGATCCGACGACGACGGATTAGGCTCGGCTCGATCTTGCCTTCTTCCCTGTTGGTTCTCGGTGCCCGACTGCCCCCGTTGCCTTCTCTCTCGATCTTCTCGGAGGAATGAAGATTACGACCAAGCACAATAATACGTTTTTTTTTTACTCCTGTTATTATAAATAGACCAAAGAAAAAGGATGGTGGAACCTAATAATGAGCAATGGCAACGAGAGGTTGTTAGAACTTCCCGGAAGGCACGTTTTCTCACATGCATTAGCGGGGTTCGATTTCTATGTGTAGAAGACATACCGTTATGATTTCTGTTTTTAGGATTTTTTTTTAGGGAACTCTGTTTTTAGGGAGGAAAGACAATGATGATGACACTTGGCCCTTCAGCGTCTATTTTGAGGGAACATGCCTTCAACTTAGATGGGCCTTAAGATATTAAAGGCACAAGGAGATTTATTTCATTTCATTTCGTGAAAACTGAATGATTTGTTAGTCCACTAGCAAACTTGGCCTTGTTTAGTTCCCAAAATATTTTGCAAAATTTTTCACATTTCCCATCACATCAAATCTTGCGGCACATGCATGGAGCACTAAATATAGATAAAAGAAATAACTAATTACATAGTTTGTCTGTAATTTACGAGACAAATCTTTTGAGTCTAGTTAGTTTATGAATGAATAATATTTTATTAAATACAAACGAAAGTGCTACCGTTCATATTTTGCAATTTTTTTGGAAGTAAACAAGGCCTGACGTATGACTTATTACGGTACTGCCTCCATCTATTTATTGGAGTCATCTTACCAAAAAAAATCTCTAAGAATCGGAGTCATCTAAGCAGGACTATTATTTTCACCTTTTTTCAAGCACATGTGGCTTCTCTCATTGGTTTAATTAATTCAACTATCTGCATATAGCTCTTTTCACTGGCCGAATTAATTTATCCTTGGTCAGTGGGTACGACCCTAAAATGACTCTGATAAATAGATGGAGGGAGTATTATTTAGAGTTCTAGACCCACTCATGCAGTTTCAAAAAAAAAAAAGAAGACCCACTCACGAGTCACGACAATGAGCAAAGTATCTTTCTTTCGTTTAAGTAGGCTTGACCAACCATATTTTGATTAAATTAAATAGATTTGACAAATAAATGCTCACACAATTATTACAAAAGTTGCAGTGGATGACCTAATCTATATTTTTCGTTTGATAAGTATTTAATTTAAAGTTGTTTAGTGTCTCAAATATTTATTTTAGACTCACATATTTTTTTAGATTTTTATTTATTTTTTAAATAATCTCAGATGGAAACACATCCTATAATAAAGTTGTAGTGTTTGACAAGTATCTGATCCTCATTGATGACTCCAGAGTCTAGAGATAATCCATTTAGTTCGGAATTTGACTTCACTAACTTTTGGCTAAGGGAGGATGTAAGAGGGATTGAGGTGACGACCATCAAACGCAAGGACGGTCATGTGTTGGTATGTCAAAAAGTTTGGGGGTTCTCAGATTATCGTGGTAAAGAAGGAAGATTTGGGTTTAACATGGCTTTAACAAAAGTTTTAAAAGGGTAGATTTTTTTTGGTTGTTAGAGCCAAGAGATCCTCATATTTTGTTCCATAAAATATGGTGTTTTCCTAAATTAGTATGAGGAGGAAAAAAAAATCATCTCTACGAGTTTTCTATATTTCTATCTTAATTTTTTTCTTGGCATTTTTTCTATGATCCGGTCTTATGTTTTGTATTAGGAACCCTGAATTTATTTCTGTACGTATTGAAGCCCTTCCATTAGATCTTTCTCTCTTACATTTTTCTCACCTAGAACCCTATCTTTCTTCTTGCTTACTAGACGATGGCCCGGGAAACTCCAGATGTACGCTCCCAGGCCGTGCGCATATATGCGCGCCCGGGATAAATTTTTGCAAGGTTAGAAAAGATAGGAAGAAAAAATGCCAAATTATTTGAGAGTTTTTTTTTCTTATTTTGCAAAAAAATGATGGATCAGAAAGGCAGATGATAAACTATTGGAGATGCTCTTACAACCGGTATCCAAATAGATAATCAAATCAAAGTTCCTAGGTGTTGCATGCGTTTATTTATATGCATTTGGTTAAATGCACCATTGGTCTACGCTGGGTGTGTGTGCATTCTAGTAATTTTAAAATAAATTAAATGAGATCATAAAAGATGTATGTACTCTCATTTTATTTTTTAGTCAGACGCTATCGTCAGGGTGATTAATGATGATTGATTGATAAATGGAAAGTATTAATGCAAAATGTAAAGATGAGCAACGGGCTAGCCCAGCACAACACGGCCCGATAGGGCACGTGCCTGTTTGGCCCGCGTGCTGCTGGGCCGTGCCTCCACAGGCCACCAGGCCTGGCTGACGTCCCAAGCATGGCCTATTGGGGCACTTTTCGTGCGGGGTTAGCCTGATGAGCACCGCCCTTTTAGCATGTCGGGCGAGCACAAGGCCTACCAAAGGCCAGGCCACAACCAAATTTCCAAAAAAGAAGAAGGGAACGCCAAACGCGGGTTGGGCCATGCACGCCGCCAGGCGACAGCAAATCCAGCTACGAGAGGTGGCAGCGGCCGCGCTCCCGGCGTGCTCGCAGCCATATCTAGTGGTGGAGAAGGCGTGGATGAGGAGGTTGAGGCCAGCGTGGAGGAGACCAGGCACCAGCACGAGGACATGGTGGCGACCACACTCACTCATCAGTGTTGCACTGTGAGGGAGAAGGTGCACACGGCCGCCAGCGTGGAGGAGGCCGACTGTTGGTGCTAGAGGTGAGGATTGAGGAGGAGGAGGCTGTCGGCGTCTTGGCGCTGGGGAAGGGCGGCCACAGACGCGCAGTCTCGTGCAGACGCAGTCGCTCGGCTGTGAGAGTTGCGTCGTGAACTCGCGATGGGCTAGGTGCGGCGCGAGGAGGGGGCTGGGAGGGCCGGAGGGTTGAGTGGGAGTGGGGGTTACAGTTTGAGTATGATGGGCTGTGGCTGATAGGCCTTTATTCTTTAGCGGGCTGCTCATAGCGGGTCGTCATCGGGCCTTTTCCTTATTCCCGGGTCGTGCCGTGCCACCCAGCGGGCCGAGAGGTCAGCCCAAGCATGGCCTGCTATGTGCTTCAGGCCGGCTTGGGCACGGAAGGGAAACAGGCTGTGCCGTGCTCCGTGCCGAGCCGCCGACACGCAGGCTGCATGCTCATTTTTAGTAAAATGGTTCTTGTTCTCTAGAATGCATGATAAATTTTAAATGTTAGAATACACTATATTACAGTACGGTGGGAGTAGGTATGTTATATGGAATTTGAAATTGCATTTGTGGAGTTTGATTATCCATTCATTGCAGGTCCATTCTACCTCGTCAGCGTCATTTTGATGACACGTCATGGCCAGCGTGGACTAAACTGGTGCCTAGCCGCACATGATGGACCCCTAAGGACGGGTGGCCCATGGATATATGCAGGTTGTTAAGAATATTCTTAATATTCTAAAGTGATCAATTAAGTGGATAATTAGCAACTGCTAATGACGGTTTTCCTTTTCCATTCCCACTCTCCCGATCGTGGGAGCGTACGTCGTGGGAGCGGG
>Ga0182004_10000552_pt1 | contig 23496 bp, 26 predicted proteins | sample Sormic07211540_1_FD_120479 | JGI IMG/M metagenome (GOLD analysis project Ga0182004, IMG submission 120479) | Endophyte microbial communities from Sorghum bicolor roots, Mead, Nebraska, USA - 072115-40_1 MetaG | ecosystem: Host-associated > Plants > Roots > Unclassified | place: USA: Nebraska...
GCAGTAAGGAAGGCAACAAGCCATAGGTTGGCCACAGCAGTGCCCCGCCTCCATGCTGCTCCGGTGCCGCACTGCCGGAGTGCTATTCTACACCAAAGTGTAATACTGAACAAAATTTAGTATTGTTCAGTACCCGTGTTTCAGTATTATTCAGTATTTTGTGGTCCTGGATGTACGACTGGATGATAACGTTCTCAGTTTTGACCTCGTAGAGTGGTTTGAGAGGATGATTTTGTCATTTTCTTTATTATTTATTTTCGATGAATCTTTGAAAAATGGTAATAAATTACAGAAAAATCATAAAATGAAAAATTCAATTTTGTTAGACTCCTGATAAGTAGATCTACACAGTGAATATATAGTATGGTATACTTTAGTACAAAGTTTTTGTTGTAGCTTTAAATCTATGTTTTTCTATAATTAATTCGAATAATTCATATATGTAGATCCTATGGTCCAATTGTGGTAAAATTTTTATGGTGGGATCATTATTGTATGCTTGAACTATGTTAAATGTTTCGTATCCATTGGATCATGTATGACTTAGTTATAGTATTTAGCTTTATTCTTGTTAAATCTATGCTTTATCACGGCCCTATTAAAAATACCTTTGTCTTGAGTTCATTTTGTTTTTTTTCTTTCTTCATTTTCAAGTTGGAGCACTTAAATATCATATTTTGATCGCCTCCATCACCATCCATCACCATGACCATCATCCAGCTCCATCACTTGGTGTGTACCAACCTATCTTTATATTTCACTCATCACAAAGGTTAGTACACATAGGTTTCATTAATCATACAAAATCAAACTAGGGCTTTTAGATGGAGAGCTGGCTTGCCTTTCTGGCAAGAGGTTTAAGAAATGCACATCATGGGTGTGGAAGTATTTCACCAAGAAAAAGGAATATGTAGAGGTGGAAGAAAAGCAGATTGAGCAACTGTGGGGATACTACAATTTCTCTAGGTGTAATCAGAGGTACAGAGCTAAGGGTGTTTGTGGGACGACTGCATTCAAGAACCATTTGAGGTCAAAACATAGTACAGTGGAGGGACAACAACTTCAAGTTGGTAAGAACCCTAGTTCTGAAATTACTCATGTTCAGCCTTTCAAATATGACCAAGAAGCTAGCTTGAAGAAATTAAATTGAATTTGGCAATAACCATGCATGAATACCCTTTTAATATAGTTGAGCATGAGTATCTTGTTGATTTCAGAAAATCTCTCCGTCCTAGCTTTCCGATAAAATCCCGCGTCACTGTTAGGAAAGAAATAATGGACAAATATCTTAAAGAAAAGGAAACTTTGTATGCACACTTGAAAACTTTGAAGTGCTATTTTAGTGCAACAATGGATATGTGGACCTCATGCCAAAATAAAGGAAACTTTGTATGCAGTGACAAGAGCTTATAAAGTGTGCCACCGAAGTTGGGTTGGATACAAAGAGGGGTATTCAAATAGATGTTTCAACAAGGTGGGGTTCTACGTATCTAATGCTGAGAGATGCCTTATACTACAAGGATGCATTTATTAGGCTCAAATCTTCAAATCACTGTAGGTATGTCAAGATTTCTCCATCTTCTGCTAAATGGACCAATGCATTGACAATTTATGGTTGCTTGAAGAAATTTTATGATCTCACTGAAATTCTCTTAGGCACTTTATATCCTACTGTAACTTATTTTATAAAGGTTTCTGTGATATAAAGCTCTTACTTGATCCTAGGTATAAGAAAAGGCTAATAGAGTACTACATGAAAAAATTCCATGGTGAATATTATCAAGCTAAACTTGATGAGTTTGTTAGTGTGATAAAGAAACTATACATCTGATATATTAATGTTCTCTCTTGTTAGTGCTGTTGTTGCATCATCAAAGAAAACTAGTAAAGGGGCTGCACCTAGACCTAGAACTAGCAACGCATCTGATATATTAATGAGAAATGTAGACCATGACCTAGAAGAATTCTTATATGATGCAAGTGAACATGGTATGGTTGAGTCAAATGAGTTCAATAGGTATATTGGAGAACCACTACTGAAAAATGTTGATGAGTTTGACATCTTAGCATGGTGGAAAAACAAGAGAGAACATTTTCCTATCCTTTTTCACAAATTGTTCGGGATGTAATGGCAATACAAGTATCAACAGTAGCATGTGAGTCTGCTTTTAGTGCCGCTGGCCGTGCTGTTGATCCATATCGTAGTCATCTAGATCCAGAGATGGTACAGACAATAATTTGCACAAAGAATTGGTTGCTACAGCAAGTAAAGGTGCTCATTTTACATGTTTTTTTAGTTAGACACTTGTGATCGCAGTAGACTAACACATTGATTTTTTCCTTTCTATTTTTTGTTCAGATTCTAAAATGCTTGGATCAATTGTAAATGATCTTGAGGTTGACGGTTTGACTAATGTTGTGGCTAAACTGAAACTTGAGGTATGTTTATTGAATGCTTGCTATGGAATACACCGTTGGTACATCTAATTTTAAATAACTTTACATACCTATAGGAAAATAGCAAGGAGGGGGAGGAGGACAACGAGGAGGACCTTGAGGAAGTAGAAGACATGGAAAGTGATCCAGATATTATGGATGATGCTGATGAATTGTAGATGTTAATGATGTGATAATTGCTTGTAATTGTTCTGGACTTGTATTTGCGTGTTGACGATTGTGTATTTATGATGATATTTAAGAGTTAAGACTCAGGGTCATGCACTTGTTAATTATTATATGCACTTGAACTAGATCATGCAGTCGTTTAAAGGTATGCACTATGGGATAGTTTTCTGTATTAATTTTTGTATACCGACCGTGTTCGACATAATTCCGCTTGAATTAGTTCGTTTTCTAAATTCCGTAAGTTTGTGTTCACGTTCGTGTTCGATTTTACCATTTTCACTTTCGTTTTTGCATTCAAATGTAGAAGTCATAGGCGGACCTAGGGCCCGGCGACCCTGGGCTCCTGCCCGGGCTCATCTTCTATGGGCCCTTAAGGTCCAATACTACTCCCAGGCTATTACGATCAATTAGAAGGGGTAGGAGTACGGGACCAAGCGCAAACACACCGTAAATGCGTGATGGAAGCAAGGAGACGCTCGGTGGCGAGACTGCTGGCCGCAGCGGCGCTCTCAAATCCCTAGAACCAGCTGCGCTTGGAGATTGAATCACCAGCCATGGCAACAGGTTCGCGACATTCTCGATTCGCAAGTATACTCAGGCCTTTATCACTACCAGTGTCATTCCTGCCTTCGTCGGTTCATCCTCACTCCCTCAGATCCCTTTTGCCTTTGGCAGGGAAAGCAGTGAAGCGCTGCGGCGACCGGCGACCTACCGCAAGGTGCAAGCTATGCCGGAGGCCGGAGCACCACGACTGCACATCTCCACGGTCTGCTGTTAGCTGACGACAAGCAACTAGAGATGCATCTCTCAGCGAGTTTTAAATTGGTCTTCTCAGTTAGTAGCAATGGCAGACCGTCAGAGGAAACTTAGCCAAGCAGGTAATTTCAGAATAATTTGATAGCTAGTGATTTGGTTCATTCGTTCCATTTAGCGTTTAATTGATGTTATAATTCTGAAATTTGATTCAGGGATGAGGCGTTTTTTGGTTGATACGAGGAATCAAGGCACTGGAATTGATGAATCCGAAAGAAACTCAAACTTGGAAGAGCCACGTGATGGTGTGCCAAATCCAGATCAGCAACAACCAAGTATCGGCAATGTAACTAGTGAGTTTGATCCTAATGAAATTCTCTGTGATCCATGATGTGAACATGTGTTGCAACATGACTTTGTTTAAGAGTAATGAGGTTGTCAACTTGTCATATTTTACTTGTACCATATGTTTCTATGCGCTTGCTATTTAGAGTTTTAGACTCTTTGTCGTCCAGGCTCGTCAAATTTCCTGGGTCCGCCACTGGTAGGAGTAGAAAACAATTTAAGAGTTTTCGACCGTGTTCGACTTTTTTCATCTTTAACTGCATCAGTTGTTGAAGCATTCATGGGAGCGAATCTATATGACTCGGACTAGGATTTTAGAAGGACGGATCTATATAGGACTCAGACTAGGCTATATTGTAACCTAGCTCAACCTATATATCTTTCCCTAATATATAATTGTCAAAATTTTAGTCTGTAAAATTTCTGCCCGCCCTATCCACCGTATATGTTTCTGCCTTTGTCCGTCAATTGCTGATTAAGAGTAGGCAAGAGAATAGAAAGAAATACAAAGTTCTAGATGCAAAGATACAATAAAGAAAGAAAAAGTCGGAGGAACTTAATCGTTTTAAAAATAAATTAGAGTTTCTGATGCAAAATGTCCAAATTCAAGTGAGCTTCTTTTTCTTTGACTTGGGCCAAATCCTTGCAGTTAGTCTAGCTTCGTTGAGCTAGACCAAGCCCATGCAAATATTTTTCTTTTCTTTCATTTTTCTCTTTTTTATAAAAAATAGAGATTTTACAAAATTCACTAAAAATCATTAAAAAAATAGAAAAATTCTAAACCAGTTTTGTTAGATCCTTGCAGTTAGTCTAGCTTCGTTTGACTAGACCAAGCCCATGCAAACATTTTTATTTTTCTCTTTTTTATAAAAAAATTAGAAAAAAACTAAACCAGTTTTGTTAGATTTATAAAAATATATGATCTATCCATAGATGTTATGAATCTTGTTAAATTGCGCTTTAACTATAGGTGTATTAAATCATCCTTGCATATATTGTCTTGGATCCATCACTTGTTATCTTAGATACAAGCTGGCTGATACTCCCTCGATTTCAAATTGTAATTCATTTTCGATTTGTCCTAATAAGTCGTACTTACTCACTTCCATTAAGCTTTATACAAAAATATATTTGCATCGATCTATCGAGTAGTAAATGCACTATCAAACTCGATCAAACCTAGAGAAATTTAGTTTAAGACAAAACTAAAATGACATGTGTGATTTGGAACGGATGGTTGGCAGAGGATGAGCATGCAGCGAGTGCAGCCCCACTGCCGCGCGCTCTCTGTTTATATAATTAGTTTGTGGCTGCATGCATGCGTGCCTAATTAAGCTAGCTTTGGCTATATGCATGTGTGTGTGTGGTGCAAATTAAAGAGATGCTTACCATGGAGAGATGGATGGGATGTTGAGATCCCGTCCGCGCGCCCTGTATCGTATGCGTTGTGGTCGTGCGCGTGCCTCTGCTAGCTAAGCTAAGCTTGTGTGACTTGCACCGTACCCTAGCTAGGAGCGACGTCGACGAAGGGCATGGCGGCGGCGACGGGGATGCAGCTGGCGCTGCTGCTGTGCTTGGTTGTGCTGGTGGCGTCCCCGCGGGTGGCGCTGGGCAACTGCCGCGACGACTGCATGGCCGCCTGCAACGGCTGGCACGTCATGTGCCAGCTCTCCTGTGGCAGCGCATGCTACGGAGAAGTCGGTGAGTTTATTTATTATTAGTAAATCGATGCATGTGTGCATTCATTTTCTTAAGCTTCTTCATCCATGCATGCAATGCAATTCAATTATACATACATACATTCAGGGATCACAACCTTAAGTACGCCGGATGAATCATCAGCCAGAGCAGAAGCGCCTGCATCTGCTGCACCAGCACCACAACAAGCACAGGAACAAGAAGAGGGAGGCGGCGTGTCCGGGCTCAAGCCATCACCGGCCCGTGGATGAACGCCAGCCAGCCAGCCAGCCAGGCACAGCAACTCACTTAAATTAATTACTTGTTCCGTGCGGTCGGTTGGCCCATACTCATGATTAATTTAATTATATAATACTCTGAGAAATGAAACAAAAATTATATATCAAGAATACGTGATGATCGATAGTGACTAACTCACTCCATTCATTCATCCATGCATGCCTCATATTTCTTCCCTTCTAGTCTACATACATACAGATACAGCGCTCATTTGAGCCCAATCAGCTCAACGATCATTCACGTACAACGAAACCTACTCTAGCACTAGCATAGCAAGTTATATATAAGGTGGTTACGACCACCATCAAAAAGTGTACCCATCTTACGACTCCGTCTAACCAAGGAATGAAACAGAGGCTATATATATATATATATATGTGTGTGTGTGTGTGTGTGTGTATTTTAGCAGGACTAGGACTATTCCATCAGCTCTATACCTACTTCCAGAGCTTTACACATCTGTCATGACTGGCAGAGGCAATCATTCCAGTGAACGGGGAGTGTGCCAGTGCAGCTATCAGCCCTTCGTGCGCCTGGATTGGGATTCTCTGGTTATCTGATAAGCTCCACAGCTCCAGCGTCTGCATACAAACAATCAACCAATCAATCATCTTGTCTTGTGCCAAATCAGTGCCATCTGCAATATCCCTACATGTTGTTACTGCATTTCATTTCATTTACCTGATAACCGCCAACAATCAATACTTTCGGGTATCTAGGATGGAATGTGCATGACTGATATTGGTTTCCATTGGATCTTAACTCATGCACGCACACGCCCGACGATACTGACCACACTTTCACAGTGTCCTGACTTACAGATGCCAGATATTCACCATTTTCATCCCAGCACACACAGTTTACCTCACTATTGTGACCCTAAATCAAACAAACAAACAGTTTACAGCTTTCACATTCCAAATTCCACATAACGTTAAGCATATCGAGTACCTTTGGCGGACAGGGTAAGCTGGCTTGCTTTTCAACATCAAAAATGTTCACCATGCTTCCAGCTGCCACAGCGAGGAGCTGCCCACTTCGAGGTTGAAACCTGACTCTTCCAGTGCCACCCTGCTTCACCTGTACCACAAAGTCAATCAGTATATCCTATAACTCTACTACAGCAAGGATGAACAGTTGTGAAGATGGGAAGCAGACACATCAAGTACCAACCCGCAAAACATGAGTAGATGTAGTCTGACCAACTGTCCAGAAGATAATTTCTCCGTTGTCATCGTAAGAGCAAAGAACCTCTGTCAATCTTGGGTGAAAATCTACTGATGTTACATGCGACCTATGCCCATGAAAAGTTTGTAAAGCGCCACTTTCCTGCAAAAGGAGGAATAGCCATGAACCTAGGATATCACTTCAGTATTGCTCAGGCTATCTGATGTTGCGCCAACAATGCTGTCAAGCACAACATAAATCGATAAATAAGAACTAAACAGTGAATCAAGGTCTTTTTACCACCACACAAATAGAAACAAAATTCAGACAATGCGGCTACTAGCTGTCTATTAAAAATAAAGCAGCGTCCTTCACTCCTAGTCTACATGCAAGTAAGCGGTCAGGTGTGCGTAGTCTTGTGAAAAGGACCAGGAAATGGCATAGCACGATGAACTTAAGTGCATGGGCCACTGTTTTCATGCTACTTGTTTCTTCGACCTAAACTGCTGCTAGGTGGCCTAGAGGAGCTGGCTCTGCATCTCCTTTGGTTCTTTTTTCTCATACTTAATGACATGGCATGCAGTTCTCCTGCGTCGTTCGAGGAAAAGATATCTTTGAAGTGATAGTGTCTAGCAAATCTAAATCAACAAATATCTCATATCCTGCTGTGGGTTTTTTAGGAAAATTGTAGAAAGAGGATTCAGAGACAAAGCAAGAGGGGTTTGAAGATATGAGGCAACTAAAAATAATCAAAGGGAGCTCCTGAGTTCAAACTACTAAGTCGTCACAGTGACTGGCCTATTTGGATGGTGTCTACAGTTTGCCACATAACAGGTTAGGTACACCATACACCAAAGTTTCCTAGGTTAGTGCTTTGTTCTCCGCTATGTTGTTTGCCACACTTTTTCAGCTCTATGCCCAACTGTCATGGGATCACATCTTAGCCAAACCATGCCTAAGGTGTGGCAAGCAAATTGTTAGCCAAGCATTAGGCAAAATTTGGCAAAAAAGTCTGGCACTAAGTGGGCACCATCCCGAAACACTAACCACTACTTTGTAGTGTGGTAGGTAAGGTTTAATTTTTTGTTTATTGACATGGTTTCAAATAACAACTAAATAGAGTAGTCATTGTAACCAGTCTTTGAAGGAAAAGTGAGAAAGTGTGTGTGTGTGTGTGTGTGTGAGAGAGAGAGAGAGAGTAGAAAAAATCACATCAGCAGCATTCCAAAGTCGAACAGTTCCATCAGAAGATGATGTAGCCAACTGAGTTGAATTTGTTCTGAATCTTATGTCTGTGATAAAGTTTGTATGGTCTTCTATTTTGGTATCCATCTTAAAATTATCCATATTCCAGAGGAAGACCTACAAAATCACCAAAACTTCCACACATAAAGAGCTGAGAAAATAATTTCATAAATTACAGACTTATTTCTCCAACTGAGATGGAGAGAGAAAAAATGCAGCCTTCCACAAATGAGGTTAATTATTATTTTTTTTTTGCACAACTTACAAAATAAATAGACGAAAAATGTTTATAGGAAATATGACATGTAAACAATTTTGTTACTGGCCGTGGAAAGACAATTGTGCATATAGTTAGCAGGCTGACCTTGATGAAACCAAATGCTAGGTTGAAATGCACTTTATAATTTAAAAATGAAGTGTTCACACCTGAAACTAACCATCACCTTTCTGCATGATAAACTACCAGATATATCCCAAGTTAGAACATTTTACCTTCTTCTCGTGGCCGGCACTAGCTAGTAACTTTCCATCTGAAGAGAAGTGACAGCAAACAACCTTGTTGTTACTTGTACGGTTGTTACCAATTTCACTCAAAGAGAGACCTATACAAAAATGAAATTAACCTTTAGCTATTATTATGCCTGCAATTACTCTCTCAATGAAGTGAGGTCATCTGACTCACTGAAAGTGGCCAGGGTGGTAAACTGTAAGCTACTGTACCCTTCACAGTGGAAAATTGCTAAAGTACCCTGCATAACCATTTTGATTTTCAGAGCACATTAATTCTAAGGTTAAAATGCTTACCCTTTAAGGACTCTGTATTGTGCTCTGAAGACCCTTTTTCAAGTGCTGCAAACATGTCTCTTCCGTCTCCATCATCATTCGACAAAAATGAGTCGACATTTTCATCAAAATCAACAAAACTATCCAAAGCATCCTGTCAGTAACAGAACTCACTTAAGCACAAACAGAGCTCAGGGACTCAACACAGACACAAGAGCATAGACAGAACGATACCATCTGGTTTGAGGATGAGGCAACTCCACCAGTTGCATCCATGCCACAAATCATTGAACTCTTCTGTAAAATATTAACATTGCTAGCCACTGGTACTCCACCACCAGGGGTATGAGTGGATGGTGTTGATGGAGGAGAAGGCCCAACAGTATTTCCCGTGCCAGTACTATTAGCTGCTCCAGAAGAAGTTGGCTTCCGCTTTCTAGTGTTCTGGATGTCAAGAAATTAGACAAACTCATTCAGCATTAGCAACAAGGAGCTACAGAAAACCATGAGGTTCTTTGTCACCTGCTGATGCGGCTGTTGCAATTCCATAGGCCTGTGGCCTGAGGACTGCTGCATCTGGGCCATCTTCAACTAAAACATTGCAAATACTTTGTAGAGTCAATGGCAGCACTAATACAGTACTGAGGGGGAGAAGGAGAGAACAGTGAAAGGGGTGGATGTCTCAGGTGAAACAAAATTAACAGAAGTGATGGCAAAATCAAACACCAGAAATTATGTTTGGACTTGGTTTACCAAGTAAACTGATTACACACTGACCTTCATCAAATAATCCGGATCATCTGATCGAACATTCGGTGAAGCAGATGGTGCTGGAGAACCCATTCTGGTAAGGTCATTCTGTGTTTGTGCCTGAGCAACTAACTGTTGTTGTGGCGATAAAAGTTGGAACTGGTTCGAAGATGGCACCAATTGTTTCTGCCCACCTAAATTGGACCGGAGTTGGTCGATACCTGGGACCTTTAGCAAACAACAAAAAAAATGTAAGCATCCAAAGCAGAGGTATGCAAACATAGAAAGGATTATGAACTCACCGTTAGAGGCCAGCCTTTAAGTGGCACACTCCCAACAACACCTTGATTTAGTCCTGGCAATGAATTGCAAGAAAATTAGTATCAACAGGTCAAAAGTATCTCCAACTCAGAGACACTGGCTAATTAATGTTACAGGCATACGGGTCTCCTGACTTGAGGAATCCATACCTACTGTGGTACTGCATACTTTAATTGAATCTAAAACTTTGATTTCAAGTGAAAAGGATGCATTATACAGAACAGCAGTGCCATGTTTTGAGCCAGCCTGCCATTTGTAAATGTGGACATGATTAACTAATTTCAGTGATTCTTCTGGCACTGAACTCATGTATTTATATGCTACTAGTTGAAGGTTTCAAGTAAATTATATCGATACCGTCCTAGCCTGCAGATTTTCCATAAGAGAATAGTAGTATTAGGAAGGTTCATTTTTGTCTCACAATAAATCAGCGAACAGTACTTTCAGCCATGGCTTTTCAGACCAGCGAAGTCTGGTCTTCATGTACTGATAAGGTTGCACTAGGTTGTTCTTGACAACAACCAAACGAAGACATCCGTACCTCTCACAGCCACATGAAAAAAAAAGATGTGTCATGAAAAGGGCGCGTTGGAGAACACATCCATGCCCATGCCACTTATGTTGCGGCCTATACAAATACAACTTTACTCACGAGCAGAGAGGGGTTTCTGCACATTTTTTACTAGCATGGATCACCTGCTAGGAACTAGGAGGGAGGAAGGAATTTACAATCGGTTTTCTTGGGCAAGAAGTAGAAACAGCAGCAGCAGGAATTAAGTGTTCAGGAGAAATTAGCAAGTTACGAACCAGCAGCAAGTAATGCAGGTTTTGGGTGCATCATCCCTGCTGCATACAAGGAAGAAGGGTCCGCAGGCATCGTTCTTTGTGGCATAGCAACATCGGGCTTGATGTCCTTGAAGATTGATCGAGAGAGTATTAAGGAGTATTGTATTTAATAACAAGTTTGTAATGAGTGAGATAATAATTAATAAGATAGGGTAGAAGGGATATGTTACAAGTTGCTGGTTTCTTGGATGATGAAGCTGCTGCTGCTGTTGCATAGGCATAGGCCTGAAAGGAGAAACGGATGTCAGAACAGGATCATGATAATAAATAGAGTTGAGGATGGATGAGGTGCACAACTCAACTTACCCAGTGTGGCTAGGTGGTGGTGACTTTAGAAGGGCAATCCTGTTTGCGTCTAGTAGATGCTGTGAGGCGTCGGAGTCGATAGGGTTGGGGTTCCTGATTCGGTCTTGCATCATTTTGGAAGCGAGGACAGCGGAGACATCAGAGCTGAGGGCATTGATAGAGGCGGAAGGAGGAGCATCTCTTGTAGTTTGGAGATGGGGGTTGTGCTGGTGCAGCAACTGGAGCCTCATCTGGTGCTCTCTGGACTTGTTGTTGTTGATCTAATAAAATTGAATCGAATCGATGGATTGATTGTTAATAAAGTCAGAGAATCATCATACTCATACATATGTGGTGGCACCGCATGGGTAAGAGTAGCAGTGCACATACATCGTGAAGGGGGTGAGGAGGAGGGGCCCCGGCCCCAGCGGGCTGTTGTTGCTTGGCGGTGTGATCGATGAAGGCGGCGGTGGCGGCGGCGGCAGCAGCAGCAGAAGCGTTGGATGTGGAGGAGGCTTTGGCGGTGGATGAATGGAAGATGTCCCAGAAGATGGACCACCACTCGAAGAGGAAGCCGCCGGGGGCGTCGATGGCGACGGGGTCGGTGGCGACCTTGCCCTCGGCGATGAAGGCCTTGGCGGTGGCCTGCAGGTTGCGCTTCACCAGGTAGTCATAGATGTAGACGTCGAGCCTGCAGTCAGAAGGAACAGGATTGTTTGTCAGTTTATTGGGAGGGAGAGGAAGGAACAGGATGGGATTGGGATGGGGATCAGGATCAGATCATCATCAAATCGAAATCGAAAGAGCAGGAGGAAGGAAGGAACTCACATCTTATCGGCCTCCCAGTTGGTCCGCGCCATGGATTGATTGATCTCTGCTATCGATCCGCGAATCCAGCAAACCACGCCCTCCCTTGCAGCCCACAGGCGAGGGGAGGGGAGCTACTAGCTAGCTAGCACTGGGGTGGGGTGGGGTGGGGTGTCGAAGAGGGGACGAAGGGGCAGACGACACACGACAGCCGCTCCGTTCCGATTCCGATTCCGATTCCAACGCGAGCCAGAGAGAGAGAGAGAGAGAGTGGAAGGGAGGGAAAGGATGGACGGGGAAGATTGCAGCAGCGGCGGCGGTACGCAGGCACGGCACAGCAGCGACGAACTGGTTGGCTGGCTGCTTGTGTCTGCCTGAGCCTGGCTGCCTCTGCCTCTGACGGAGGGACGGGAACGGCAAGACCGGAAGGAAGACGAACAGGCAAGACCAAAACGAAGACGACGACGCAGGCAGGCAGGCACCTCTCTGACGACGAAGAGTCCATGGCACCCTTTGGCATGGCACGGCACGTCACGCACTGCCAGTGCCAGATGTGGGTGTGGCCAACAAAATCTAACACACCCAAGGCAACGCAACGGCAAAAGAGACGCGACCGGGGCCCGACATGTCCCCAAGAGCAAAATGCAGTACCCTCAACCTCAATTTCAACGAAAAAGGAAGCAACAGAATTCATCACCTCGACTGTTTCTCATTGTATTGTATTCAGAGTTTTATATATACCATTCAGTCACATCAGTCCATCATCCACACACACACACACACACACGCATGGAGCATTGCAGTTGCTTCTTCATTGCGGCCATATACATATAATACTGCTACAATGCAGATGCCAATTGCAGTGCTCCTACTACTATCATGAAGTACGAGTAGTGACTAGTAGTGAGTGAAAAATTGCCACTCGATTATGCTTACTCTCTCTCGTTCTCTTTACAAGTCAACTGTCAAAGTATGGGGAAGCACCTTGTCCCGCCCACCTACACTGGGAGCCACCCACCACTACTTTACTTTCTGTTTATTTCCCCGCCGCCGCAGCTGCCATTGCTGCTTTCACCTGGTTAGCTGCAGCCGACATGGCGCGCAGACGTCCTGCAATCTCTGTGAAGGCCGGCCGCTGCACAGGGTCTGGAGCCCAGCACTGCTCCATCAGCCGCCTCCACTCAGGATCGCAGCTTCCCGGCACAGGAGGCCTCAATGTGTTGTTCACAATGCCCCCTGCACCACTTGTCTCGAATCAATAATTGAATTCCAGAAACCAGAAACAAGACCAAACAAACCAGGGTATGATGATGCGCACCTATTATTGCTCCATAGTGCATATTCGCATATGGTTCCTCTCCGGTCAGGATTTCCCACATCACAATACCAAACGAAAACACATCCACCTGTACACAACACCCCCAAACAAAAACAAAACTTGTCAATGGTATTTACCAAGCTCACTTATAAGGTAACTCTACCCTCCTTTCAACAGAGAACACAACTCAAGCAATAACCTAGCAACTACACATTAAAATAGTTTGATAACACAACCTGCACCAACACAACTCTTGTTACCTTTTCCGACACCTTGTTGCTGCTCCCATTCAGCAACTCTGGAGCCATCCATGGCAAGGTGCCCCTCACACCACCCGAAACCAATGTATTCCTTTTTATTTTTGATAAGCCGAAATCACCAACCTTCATGGCAACAGCGAACCATGTGAGTTAAATAACAACATTAAACCAGGAATCAAACTATAAGATCAGATTCCAACTTACTTTGCAGATAGGACGTGTCTGATCTTTAAGGTTCACCAGTAGGTTATCGCACTTCAAATCAAAGTGCACAATGTTCTTTGAATGCAAGTATTCCATTCCAAAGGCTGCGTCCATTGCTATAATAAGCCGCTTACGGCGATCAAGATACCTTTCCAGGTGTAGTAAAATAGATTATTGCTTTGCTGTTTGCAGTTGAGAAAAATGCAAATACCACAAAGAAACACAGCAAGAGATTACTTGTCCTTGCGCTGCAAGACGTGCCGAAGTGAACCATTAACCATGAACTCAGTTACAGTTGCTAGAGTCCCACCCGGACCATCCTTAACAACACCGTAAAACGCCACAACATTTGGATGATGAAGCTTTGACAGAATCTCAGCTTCCCTCCAAAACTCATGTGCCTAAATCCACAACATGCATGTAGTAAATTGCACTACTCAAGATATACCAGCTTATGAAGGAGAAGGATGGAGGCTGAGATAAAGATGTAAATTAAGTAACACTGGAATCAACTGCCATTTCCATTGTCTCTGTCATACCACACGTATAAACACAGTAATTCTAACATACTAAACTTACAACATGATACAAGTCAAAGTACTTACTAGTCTTTCTTGCTCAGAAGACCGGCCTGTGAAACAGCTTTTCTTTATACGCTTAATGGCCACGTCACTTCCCCTCCATTTTCCATGGTACACTGTTCCAAAAGTGCCAGAACCAAGTTCCCTAAGCTCCTCTAAGTCTCCGTTCTTGATAATCTGTTGAAAGATATTTCCTGTTATTTTCCAACAGAATAGCTGTAAACTGATATTGAATGTTATTGATCAAATGTACCAGAGGTTGTCCCCTTGTGCACAACTATAGGATGGAAATATGGTAATATGTCCCTCTCAAGCTAACCAGATGATAACAGCTATGTGTGTGAACAGTTACTTCCCTTGACACAACACATTTTACTTTGAAGAATTAATTTATTGTTCAAACAAATCAAACCTGTCAGACTTGAGGTAGATCTTAAAAGACTTTCATTTATAAACTGATAAAAAACTAAATACTATAACAACAGAATATATGAGAACCACATAAACAACATTTTCCTGTTAATTTCTAAACTATTTTTTCATCATCACATACTTCAATTACTGGACACCATGGACATCTCAGCAGGACACAGTTCTAATATTTATTCCATGTCTTCCTGCAATTAATAACCATCATACCTGCAAGTGTTCAAAATCAATATCTCGGAGAGATGCATCCATGACTGGAATAACAGTTCTGTCCTCTTCAAACTTCGGTTCCTGAAACATAAGTATATATAATCATAAATTGCAACCAAGATCTACTGCAAAGTAATCACCTGACTTTAATTAGAAATGCATACCTCAAACTCTGAAACAGGTGGCCTCATGTTCTCCATCATCGGTTGGTTGTCAATATGAGATGGCACATATGCAGGAGGCATACTACAAGGGTCAACAGAAGTGCTTGAAGGCCCTACCTTCTTCTCAGCATCAAGATCAAATTTTTGGTTCAAGCTCTGCACGTCAGATGTATCCCTACTTACTCCTGCAACTGGATGAAGTCCTTCCTCAATCTCTGCTAGGCCTTGGTTATCCTTGCGTGGAAACTCATTTTGTGCAAGGTTTCTGAAGAATGACCAATTCTTGGGCTCATAGTTTGGTATGTTCAAGCTAAGGACAGGATCATTAAAATGGGTCGATGATTGCGCTGCAGCTTTAGCCTTTTCAAAGAAATCAGAAAGAACATCAGGGGGAAATCGGTCATTAATATCAACAAAGATATCTCTGTTCTCCGTATTAGGGAAAACTGAGTCATCCTGTGGAACAGCTGAAGTGCTGGTGGATGACAACACAGCTGGCTCATGCTTGACATCAGTAGAGATTGCAGTCTTTGGAGCCTCCCAACTAACACGACGTGCCATAGCAGCATCACTTTCCTGCTCTATATTAGCTGTCTGCATTCCGTTGATAGTTGTCTTCTTCAACTTATCTTTACCTGAAGCCTTTTCTGCAGAGTTCATGGCTTCATCTGCACTCATATTGTTAGGACGATCCAATATTCTCTCTGCACTGGTCAATTGTACAACTACAGCATCCTCTGAAATCTTTTTACTATCTGATACTTCAGAAGGAAGAACCATTCCAAATCGACTTGGCCAAGGTACAGCTTCAGTTAACTCTTTCTCAAATTGTATTAGACCATCAGTAATAGAAGGCTCATTCAAGTTCAGTAGCGGGGCCCCTAAATTTGATTTTTTGGCTCCCTCAACAGGATCAGCAACCTCAGGAATCGATTCATTATTTACACCAGACTGTGACTGAAGTATAAGAAACTGAGAGCCAAGTGAATCATCAGATTTTGACAACCGGTTCAGGGACTCCACTTGATCCCTAGGAAGCCGCTCAGATTGAAAGATCCGTCCAGCTTGGGTTGGTGAATTTTTCAAACCATGATTATTCATGTCACTACCAACATCAGAACCGACAGATGGGTGGTGTTCATCATTAAACTCTGAGGCCTGAGCTGCAGGTGCAGCTTTCAATGCCATGTGATTCTCTAGGCTCTTCACAGTTCCACTTTGTGTAACAAAACACGCTGAGCCTTCCTGAGTAGACGAAACAGGAAGTGCTTCAGATAGTGTACAGTTTGAAACAGGAGGATCATGGTGTGGCATGTTAGCACTCAAATGCTCAAGGGATTGGAAATAATCCACTTCACATTTTTGCTGCCTAGTATTCTTAGAACCCTGTTTTGCATCGTTTATAGCCCCTTTCACCATAAAGCCCTCCTGATTAGGCTGCTGGTCAAGAGTTGCCGCTAATGCAGTCCCAGAATGCGGTGCATACTGAGAAGTACATTCATAGTGTGAAGGCACAGATAAAGGCACCAAAGTTCTGTTTTCAGTGTCGTATAATCTATCAGTGGACACTGGATACAGGGAATTAGAACCCTGGGCATACTGCACACCATGCCCTTGGTTCGAGTGCACATATGCAACATGATCACTAGATAAACTTGGTTGTGTTGGTGTTGAGGTTGTAGCAGAAGGCGCAGAAGATGGTGCATGTATACCAGCCAAATCTGACCTATCTCTATTTGGGTTCGACTGATCAGTGTCAATTTTGAGAATACTGAACTGATCCAACTCACTGGCAGATGCGCTTGGTAAAGCATGGCCGCTTGAGGGCTTCCCAGATCCAGCGTCGATTCCATTGACAGCCGCAAGATACTGGTACTCTGAATCACCATCAGTGCTGCCCAGGTTAAAGCTTATCTCGTCAAAATCAGTAGACGAGACTAAAAATATCCGAATCTTGTGAGAACCTTCACCACTTCCAAGCATGCCAAATTCCTCCATCATGTTCCTCAAATCTTCATCATTTGACACTGAGATGAGAGAGTCAAGGTCTTCACCAGGTAGCTGGTACTTGATGATATGGGGTTGGTTATAGATGGCTAGAGTCTTTTGTCTGAGGTCCTGCCAGGATACATCCCTGCTGATTCGAAAAATACGTGTGTCGCCACCAACATACCTAAGCTTTCCGTCACTAGGCCGGGGTAAGATTTTACCCCCGAAGCTACAGACGAACTTGATTTTTCTGGAAGTGTATGAAGCCTCAGAAGAAGGATAGCCATGAGAGAGTCCTCGACCACTGCTATCACCTGACTTGGCTCGTGGAACAGACCTAGTTGACGTGTGTGTGCCTCTGTTTTCAGTTTCAGCAAAGGATTTTGTTTGAGGCTCCTTGCATCGCTGACTATCAGAAGCTGCAGGCGCAGTTAAATGCGGGGCACTTTCAGATCCTGTATGGAAACCACCAATCATTCCCATGAGATCAATGTAGCCAGGTGCAACATTGTGATCGGGAGACGTAGCTGGGAGCACCAGGTGGTTTTTGGGTACAGCCCTGTCCCGCATAAACTCAAGGGCAAACTCCTCCCCAGTCTGGATGGAGAAATTGAGGACAGGTTTGGCAGTGGGTGGCCCATGATGGTCTGGGGCACGAGAAATGGTTGATGATGAAGTTGGAGGTCCATGCATATGCATGGGAGCTCTTTGAGATGCATCCTTTCTTGGTTCCATTAATGTGTTGGACAGGGCATATACAGTTGTTCTCCAAATATATTGAGTGATAGAAGTGACACATGAGGAGTTGGCAGAAACATCTCTTGTTGAACCTGGAGCGAAGAAACACTTAGAAATTAGAATAGAATTGAGAGTTGCACACTGTCACTGCACACAGAAATCATACATACGAACGAGTATCTCATGTACTGTATATCCACACTAAGGCAAATGGCATAACCAGGGGCGGATACAGTACACCGAATAATTTGGCCAAAGAACTGATGTCAGTAGGCATAATACATACATGTATACGATAGTAATTGCATCAGATCCGAATACAAAATATTCATATAGCTTAAGTTAGGGTTCGGGTGCTCGGTTTCGCTCGGCAGTTAAGGGGCGAGACGGGGTGGGCATACCTGATGGTGCTCTTCGCCGGCGAAGACCTGGCAAAGCGACAGGCGTAGGGCGGCAGCGGCGGTAGTCGCCCAGTTGTCGCCACGAGCACGAGAGATTGAACGCGCTCGCACCCGACAAGCCGAAGTGAACGAACGGGAGGGAGAAGAGAAGAAACGGAAAGGCAGGGGGTGAACCGGTCCGTGAAAGGGGCTGTTGGTGTTGATGTGGAGCGGGCCCGCTCGACCCAAATCCAAAGTAACGAACGTTCGGTGGTTACTGGTCTAGGCCTTCATTGTTTGGCTTACTATACTATGGGAGTTGAAAGAGAGTTTGCTCTGCAATTTTAGCGGTAGTAGTATAGTATATAGGCTACGTTTTTGTAATTTAGTTGCCCATAGTCCAGCTAGCCTCGCTGCCTATAACACCCCAAAATTTAAATTTTGGGTGTTATTATAAAACATTAAATAAAATGAATAATTTCTAATATGTGGATAAAATTTGTCAACATTAGCTCAGATTTCCATTTAAGAATTTCAAAAAAAGATTTCTATTTAGGGAAATGATGTTTTCCAAAAAAAATAATTAGATCGGCCTTTTGATGTGATGCTTGCTTGTTACTTGAGGTTGTTGTTTGTGTGTGTGCTAAAATTTAAAAAAAAACACGTTTAGACATCAATCGATCCTTCCCGAGAATTTTTCGGACCTTTCCGAGACTTTTTCCCATTTTCCTAGAGCGAAAATCTAATTTTTGGATGCTCTAAAATTCTTTTTCATAGACACCAAAAACTTTATTTGGATTGATCAACACTCAATATATCTCTAAAAGTTTTCCTTTAATTTTTAGAATTTTGGAAATATTTTCAGGGATTTAAAATGATTTCAGCTTTTTCTGGAATTATTTTTAAACTGAAAATGATTTTTTATAAAATCCCGAAATTAAGAAATTTTGAAAAGTCTCCAAACTCTAGACCTATATATATGCCGATGTAGCCCTCGACGCACCGATTCCAGAAGTACGATCGCTTTTCCGAGCCACCACTCCTAGCCTCGTAGATCTATCGCCGAAGTTTTGGATCTCGTTTTCGGCGAACTTTTCCGGTGAAAAGTTCGGCGAGCTTCTCCGGCCGCCTCCGTTGTCCCCTGCGAAAAACGTCACCACCCGAGATTCATCTCATCGTCCTCTACACCGGCACGCCATTTGTTTTACGAATCCATACTCATTTATCGTATCTTTAATATTTATTTCTCTAACTCCAGCGAACCTCGATGGACGTTGTCTTCTCCTTTGTTTTAGGCCACCACGACTAGTGGCCGCCACCAGCGACCCGGCGTCTGCAGCCAGCTCCGTGACGCTGCCCCGGCCCTCCCTTCCGCACCCAGCCCTCGGCCCAGTGCACTGTGCACGTGTGCGTGCGTGGCCACAGCCAGCAGCTGACCGTTGCTGCTGTGCCCCCGGGCACCGGCCGGTGCAACCCCATGCTACGGCCCTGTGGGTCACCATCTCGGCCTGGCACGCTGCGCTGCCCAAACAACTGGCCGAGCCCCAGCCCTTCATCCGCGTGCGTGCAGCGCCAGCAGCACTCCAGGTTGCGTTTGTGGTGATGATGCTCTTATTTATATTTTTGCCACTGAATGAAAATAGCTGTCGTTTCACTGTTTGGTCTCCAATTTGAGTGGTTTAAGTTACGTTATTTTTGTAGCGTCGTGCTCTACGCAGTAGTACAAACATTTAATATGTAACTCAAATATAAATTTATTAATTTAAATGTAATTTGTTTAATAGCTTTCTAATGAAAACCAATCTATGGTTATAATTTCGTGTTTATTGCATTGCGACAGTGTTGACTTAAGCTATGCACTAGTAACGCTCTTTACCATGTTATGTGTTTATAAATTTAATCATATAATTTTGATTAATGAATAGTCAATGCTCTTCTAAATTAAAAATGTCTTAGGATTATAATTTCAACTTTTATAAATAAATGCTAACATGATTAATATTAGCTTAAAATGTTTCTTGATTATAATTTATTTTGTTAAACATGAAGCATGTAATTAATTTGGTTAATATTTATCTAATGTCATTTTTAATGAAAAGCAAGTTAGGTTTATTTATTGGTCTTTCACAAGTTAATTATAATATCATTAATACTAACGCTAATGTCTTCTCAATAATGACCTACTTAGATCCACTCCAAAACATATATTTATTGATTAGTGCTGCCACATGATTGCTTTCTAAATTATATCAATATTTAAGTGACTTAGATAATATTAAATATTAATATGATTCTTTTGGAATATGACTGGATAAACCTTGAAACATGAAATGATTTTAACTAGTCACTCTCATATACTCTATATTTTTAAATTATAAATGTTCAAATAGCTTAACCATAGGCAATCTTTTATAAATAAAATATTAACCATAGGCAATCTTTTATAAATAAAATATGATTAAGGTCATACTTCGGCTTTTATATTCAATATAATTTGGTTAATTGAACTACGCAATATTTTTATGAAATGTCCATCCCTTTTGTTTTATTAAATAACTAGGTAGCATGCCCGTGCGTTGCTACGGGATAGTTAAACTTTTATATTAAAAACATACAAATCGCAAGATAAGATAATAATATTATGAAATTAAATACCGATGTTAAAGTAACATTTTATGTAAAAAACAAAGTTTATCTTTTGAGGAAAAACAAAAAACAAAGTTTATGAAATTAACATAGTCACGGAGGACACGACGTCGCAGGCTCACAAACTATGTTGTAGAGAGCTTTTCGTGAAAATAATATTTTATATCGGCAGAAAGAAATTTGTGATATCTATTACACATGTACATCAAGAACTGAACCAATAGTAGTAACACTTAACTTAACCCACTTTAGTTCCAGGCTTCACTAATTCAAAACATCTAGAACCGGAGTGCAGGAACCTCATCTAATCTCATTCAACATTGATTATTTTTTCTGTTAGAATTTTTTTTGAATGCTTGAGGAAATAATATACATATACTAACTTTGGTAGTTGAACTGCAGAAGGGAGAACTGAGCCCCACACTCACCTATTGTATTGTTGACAAAATTCAAGCATATGTGAAGTGCATCTGTATCTTGCATAGTCCCTGAGGTCTTTGGATGCATGTAAACAATCCTCGGGCGTTTTCATGGATAATTGGATATAATGATGTGTATGTGTAATGTGCATCTACATGCCAAAGACGACTTTACAAAAGGAAAGAATGGTAGATATAAGGTTTTTTTAGAGCGAATGGTAGATATAAGTTGAGTAGTCACAAAAATGATAAATAGCCGAAGCTCCCATTTAAATTAATCTTAATAAAACATAGTCTATTGCAGCTGCCCTACAAAAAGAAAATAAAGTCTGTCTTCACCTTGCTACCAAAAGATACAGTACTTCTTCCATCTCTTTAACTGATTCCTCCCATTGGAAGCCGGCTAAAGAAGCAACAATTTGAAAGAGGGCAATAATTAATTAGATGTAAATATGAGCATGGTGTGGTGGTCGGGGAGGCCAACAGCTGCCTTTGTTGTAGATCGACTTCATAGTTAGCACATGGTTACAGTGTCATGACTGATCACCGGTAGAAGTCGGAGGGAAGGAGGGAGATCCAGACCTTGGTGCACGTCGGAGGATGCAACAATGCAACCTCAGTACCCACTCCCGAACGGCCGAACCCACCGCTGCGTCCTCCGCGCGCGAGCGCTGGTGCTGGTGATGATGGCACACTCTTCTCCCCCACTAAGCATCCCGGAAGAGCGCTACCTCGTCACCCGATCCCGATCCCGCCGCCGCATCCTCCACGGTTGCCGACCCAGAGGCTGGAGCCTGCCTGTGCGGTACGCCGCCGTCGTTGCCCTGCTCGCCTGCTGCCAGGGGCACGGAGGCATAGAGCACTGTCATTTGCCCTGCTCGCCTATCTTTTGGAGTGCTTTCAGAGAATATACAACCTGGATGTCTGAAAAAGCAAACAGAGCACTATGACGAAGTGAATATGCAGCTTCAGTAATCGCACTGTCATTTTAAGAATGCAAATAGCATGCCACCAGAAGAATGAACAAACCATATAGCGTCACACATTGAATTGACAACTAAATTCCCTAGGAAGTAATTGGCAAAGTTGGGCAGCACTCCATTTACAATGGAATACTACCAACTTTGAGAGTATGTCTGCAAATAAGTTTCAATATAAAGCTGCATAAGTTGAGTAAAGAAAAAACATGAATCAATTGAGAGCATGTAAACAACATTTGGAACAACTCACCTGCAGTTAAGCATGTTGACATAGGCTGCCTACAAGTTACAGTCATCTTGGCAAGTTGACGACCATTAGCTAGGTGGTGATGTCCGAGGGAGTGCAGGCAAACATTCACAAGCTAATTCAAGGCTTATCCCACCTTCCTTAATTTAGAAATTAGTTATTACTTAATTGAAGAAGTGATGAACTTGAGTGCACAATGTGTTGATGGAGGACCACACCAATCACGCGACATTTTATAGGTCCACAGAATGGTTGTAGATGAGTTTTATGTGAATGATGATGGCAAAGGAAAAGAAATGTCACCACTTGCAAAAAGTCACAAACATGAATTTGACAAAAACATATTCCCATTAAATCTAAACAAACCATACAAATTTCTATTTAGATTATATATATGAAAACTGAAACTACTCTGAAAGGGATCTGCCCCTTCTTCCCACTCTGAAATCTCAAACTACAGTAACTATGATATTAATTGGATTGGATGCAACTGGAAAAGAACCGTGGCAAGGGAATCTATTTTCTTGTGCACACATTTTGCAAGGCAAGTTCTGAACAAACCAATACTTCCTTTGTTTCTTGAGCTAGATCAAGTGGACACCTGCTCGAGCTATAAATCATCTTGCAAACCATCACATCTCTAAGACCAATTGAGACATTCCAAAATAAGACTTCCCCGTGCTATGTTGTGTCTTATGGAGATGCAAACTTACAGCAGCTCTAGTTTCTCATACAAAAGAATTCAAACATGCATACACGCTAGGCACAAGTAGAGGAAAAAATGGGCATCAATTCACCCATCACTTCAATATTCAAGCTATAGTAGTAGACCAAGTACTTAAGCAAAGGGTCACCTTTTTCTTCTCAGTGACCTGCTTGCAGCGTTTTAAAAAATCTTCAAATTCGTTGTCACTAATTTCATATTCAAGCTACAGTTTGAAAAAAATACATATGTCATTCAGTAATAATAAGAACTGAAATGAAAGATGGCTTGAGGCAAAGAGAGAGAGAGAGAGAGAGAGAGAGA
>Ga0182004_10000553_pt1 | contig 23458 bp, 17 predicted proteins | sample Sormic07211540_1_FD_120479 | JGI IMG/M metagenome (GOLD analysis project Ga0182004, IMG submission 120479) | Endophyte microbial communities from Sorghum bicolor roots, Mead, Nebraska, USA - 072115-40_1 MetaG | ecosystem: Host-associated > Plants > Roots > Unclassified | place: USA: Nebraska...
TACGAAACCTTTCTAGACTGAATTCGAATCTCAACTTTTATGGTAACATAAATCTAGAGATGCAATATGGATGGATGTGCACGGAAGATGAGTTTGCACTAGATCCGTTGCCTTTAAAGAAAACTCATAATTAAACATGTTTTTTTAGAGAGTTTTCACAATTCCACCGAATATGTGCCTTGCTCTGAATAGTTTTCGGTGCACTATTAATTTGTGTGGCCTTCACTACATTCCTGGTGATCAGTTGCAGGAAGGCCGTAGTGTGCGTGCGCGTGACGACAGTGTGAGACAAGGATTATGGAGGAGCAAGGTGGCACACAGAGACAGAGCACACACACATCAGGTCCCAGCAAGGGCCTCCTAGCTCTCTATGCCAATTCCTATACCAGGCTATGCCCTGTCCATGGAGGATCAAGGAGACATGGATGGATGCATTTTTTGTGTTACATGGCCGCGTAGGGAATTCGAATCGATGCAGCCTCGGCAGTGGAGAGAGAATCGGAAATATAAAAATATTACTTTCCAAAGAAAAGAAAAGAAAATATAAAAATATTGCTTAGGAACCCCTTTCAGCCGCGCCTAGCTATAAACCACCCAATTTTCCCTCTTTGATCTTGATCAGGAACTAATGCCCACTAATCCGGCACAATTCCTGATGAATATTGTATATATATAACCTTATTAACCGAATTGACAAGGAATAAGCATATAATTTATACATCCATTTCTCCTACTAATTCCCTGTGTGAAATGAAGTAAAATAAAATAAAGGCAGTGAATGCCTCACTGTCTGGGTGGTGAGGAAATGTTCTTATGGACAAGAGTATATTTAGCAGGAAAAAGGCAGAATATTTCGCGTCTTTTTTTGCCCCTCTAGGAAGTTCGCAAGAGGCTTGTTTTTTACCCTATTGTCCTACTATGATCAAAAGTTACAATTGATGTAAATGGACGGATCCATATGCAGATTTTTTTATCTGTAACAATAAAGTATATATGATCAGCACCACCAGGGTTATTTTTTTTTTGTCACCGCTAATCTGTCTAGGACGGGGGAGTAGTGTATATGATCAGTGTTTATCAGTTGAGAGATGCCCATCTGGTGAAATTCCTGATAGCCCTGCATATGGGTACTGCTCCATATGTATTATGTATGCACAGTGGAAGATTCCAGAAATATCTTGAAGGTATCTTGGGCATCCACAAGAAACAGACATCTAAGCCAACTTGCTGGTACAATTGCAGGTCCAGTGGCACTGCAAACTTGCCTTGTTCGTTTGGCTGATAAGCCATGACAGAAAGTACTGTTGGATGATTTGTTGTGATAGGAAGACGTTCTATTATTTGGTAAACCATACCTATCTAATTTCAAACATCGCATTCCAAGAATTTTGTAGTAGTCACTCTATATATCGTGTGAAGGACAACGAACTGAACTCCTCAGCCACAAGAATGAATGTATAGGGAGCTAGCTAATGAACCGACAGACAACAACACTTAACTGAAGAATTGAGCATTGACAGTAACCAGACGGGTATGTACTGAAGAATTTTCGCGCAGCTTCCCGTACTCCTACTGACATATCTCCACAATATACTAGTAGTAAAATCTCGTCACGTTTGGTTGGGCAGAAAAAATATTCCGATCAGGAACATGCATGCATAACAAACTAAACTGCTGTTCTGAGGTTCCTGCTGCTGCCTAGCCTGAAAGTAAAGCAAAGCGACGCGCCTTTTGCAGAAACGCTCCACTGCTCCAGGGCAGAGGTAGGCTCAGATCCCTTCTTGACGATCCAAATTTAAAACCGATTAAACAAGGGCCTAAGTCAAATCTAAACTAGTAGGAGAGCGCCAAACGCATATATATATGGCAGTGGAATAATGCAAAGGAATTCATCTTGCAAATGTGACAGCTCCACTACTTGGTAGTGTGGGTGTGGCAGGAGGAATCGTATGCAAAAATGCAGCCCACCTCTGCAAGTTTTTTTTTATGAGCTGGGGTAACCAGAGTGGGGGCAGCTTGAGCTAGATTATGTGAGCTATGCCTGGTTTTTGTCCCTATGTTTGCTTGAGACAGCAGGTTTCTAGCTGAGGTTTCTCAGAGAGACAGGATGTTAACTACCCAACCGTTGCTCCTTTGATTAGAGGTTATAGGCTATGATTGTGTTTTCTGCCCTAGGGCTTCTTGGAGGCTGCATATTCATATCTTTTCCTTATATAGCATAGGTTTCTCTTAGTTGCATATGTGTTCCTAGGAAATATGAAGCATCCATAAAGTTTTGGTAAAGAAAAATATTTCTTCTGAAAAGGTCGCACGAGCTAGTGAGATATGAACAATTGCCATTACTGAAAAGCTCACACAGTTTGTCGGCCTATGTATGTGGATATATTTTGCAGCAACTTTCTTAAAATTTATCCCTTCATCCTCTCGTGTTTATTGCGTCTCTATAGTAAATATACTAGTTATTAATTCAGAACCCCAGCTGTTCATAAGAAAATCGACAAAGACTTAAAAATGCACTTTAGTTAATTCAGAACCCCAGCTGTCCAGAACACAGTTCCATTCTATACAAAAACTCTCTCACAGAGACAGAGGTCAGAGCATACTGCTGACTTAGTATGTTTCAAGCATGCTTCTGATTGCGCGCACCGTTAGGTATGTTCATCATCTTCCACCGAATAAAACAGCGGACCGATGAGCTACTGTATGAATTGGGTCGACATCAAGGCCTAATCAAAAAAAGGTCAACGACCAAATTGCCACAAAGAATGATGCAAAAATAAAGAGAGGTATTTGGGGACACCACACCATTGTGAAAGAAAGAAAGAATAATGCCATATGAAAAAGTCTCCAAATCCTCCTGCCGGTTGCATGCATTTTACACGATCTCACCTGAAATTTCTCGATCAAACACCCGTTCCGTACTTTTTTCGCTTGTTAATTCTGTGGCCATTTCTTTTATGTGTTTGATTTTTGTCCTTTTTATTCCGTGCTTACGCTTTGAGGCATTTGAAAGTGTTTTAAGAAGGAAAAGAGGAAATTAAAGTGGGTTTAGTGCCGAACAAGTAATCTGATCAACCTTGAATAATCCAGAGCAAAAGTTTGTTCCGTTTATCTGGCTTGTTGTGAGCTGTGTGATAAATGTTCTTTCATGTGGTGGGAAAAAGAACACATCATCAAAAGCTAATAAAAAAAATATTATGTCATAAAATCCAGCTTTTCACATGAACACACACATATATTTATATAGTTTGAAATATCGGATTTGATTCCATCCTTGGGTGGAACCATGCATTCTGTATGTAGTTTTGTCGTTGTTCTATGAGTTTTTTAGTGAGCAGCATTCAGCCGCAGAGAACCCATGGTTATAGGTTTCACTTCTCCTTGCAGTAACTCCATCTGGGAATTCTGGATGCACTGAACTGGCCAAAAGAAAAGGTGAAGAAAAAAGATTTCAACAGAATAAAATGACGACGACGTGTATGAAACCATCGCTTCACACTTTTTTTTCACATGAAAGGAACTTTGCACGGTGCACATTTCCATTAACAACAATACCATCGATATCAAAGGGAAAAGGAATTTTATCTCATTTACCACTTCTTAATTAAAAGCCTCTGAAGTCTGAACAAGGTGAAAAATAATAAGAAGCATGAGCCTCAAGTTTCTGAATTAGTGACAACAAAATGCATCATTTCCTTTGTAAATAAATAAATATACACATCTGAGGCATCCAAAGCATAGGTAAACCTCATCTCTGCGAACTAATGCCTTGAAAGTAACGCGCGCGGCATGAAACGAGAGGGGACGGCATTGTCACCATCACCATCATCCGATTCAGCACCGCCGCGGGAATTTCCTCTTGTTGTCCTTGGCGCCCTTCTTTTGGTTCCTCTTTGCCACTATTGTGAAGCTTATGGAATAGGGGAGAGAATAATGCAGGCACAGCACAGGCACCCCTTTTTTATTTTTTTCCTTTCTATCGAAAACTCGGAGAATACCGTATCCCATCTAGCATAATAAGATGTTGATTTCATATACCCCCCTTACATCACAGGAAAGCTCCGTGATCAGTGTAGAGAGCTGCAGCTGCTGAAAAAAAAAGAAGAAAGAAAGAAAGAAAGTGATGGAGTAGCTAGGCAGAACAGAAGGAAGGGAGAACATCTATCAATCCAACAGCTAGACAGCACTATTGCCTATCAATTCTGTCTGCAAAATAAAGGACGATCCCTACCTGCAATGCAAGGCTGCAAAACACTTGAGGCTTGAGAAGTCGCCAAACCTAGTAAAAGAATCTGATCTCCTTCATACCATACCGAAACTTCCTTCTGCGCCCTGGTGTCGCCTTCAGTTCGTTCGCCGCCGGTGAATGGTGTGGTGATCTGCCACCAGCGGCGGAGCATGGGCGGAATATTTGCATTCCTTGCCTCCGATCCTCCACTCCACGTCGTCACCCACCCATTCACCTAGAGCATATTTTTTCAGTTAACGGGCAGCAGCCACAGCCAGCAAAAGAGGCTTCAGAGGCTGGCAGTGGGCAGTGGCAGCTTCCAAATCCCCGCGTCCTTGTCTTGTCACACTCACACGTCCCAGTCCCAGAACAGCACTTGGTTGGCATCCCCAGGCCAGTCACCTCACCGTCATGCACCGGCGTACAAGAAGCTCTGGCTGGAGGCTGCCCTTTCTGAGATTTTCCCTAGAGCATGGAATATTGCGGTATAATTTGCCCAGTCGAAATCTGTCATTTGCAGCATAGAGTAGGTGACAGTGCATGAGATGATGTAGTGTGAATTGTGATTGGTAGTATGAAATGCAGAGAAGAGATTGCTCTCACCTTTAATCTCCCCTCTTTTTTTTTTCAACGGCTGAGGGGGTGCTGTAACCAGTTGATCTGAGCAGACAGGCCAATTAGCAACTCAAATCGGCTAGGGGAAAAAAACATTGTTGCGATGTTGCATTGTCGTTGAGATCACACATGATAAAGGACACCTTTTTTGCTAGGACTGGAAAAGGCCATGGGGAAGAATGGAACAAAGATAAGCAGATTGCCCTCCCTTTTCTGCTGACTTTTGTATTTGCAAGCCCTCCCATTCGTCCAAACCGGAATTTGGGTGTGCAACTCGCGCTGGCCCGACAGGTGGTCGACGCGGAAAAGTGATGCAGAGGTGCAGAACATCTTCTTTTTTTTTCTGAATGAATGCTGTCAACAACAGTCTCTCTTGTGCTCAATAGTCAATGTCTCAAAGGCCCTGGACCCCTGCTATCTTATTCCAGTATACACCAAGGCCGAGTTCTGTTCGTCCAATCTATGCTGAGTGTGAAGTCATTTGGCTAGCTCTGAAAAATTCATGTTACGGGCGGGTGTTCGTACATTGTAGGGTGTAAGACATCTGCTGCCTTGGCTGAAATACAGGTCTTGAAGAGATCAACGATGTCTAGCCCACTGTTAACAAGATGTCCATAAATCCAAGATCAAACACAATCAAGAACGCAAACGTTCCAGAACAACCAATAATCAATCAAGAACATAAACATTCCAGAACAACCGATAATCAATTTAACCTGTGTCACTTCATTTTGTGCAGATGATTTGTAACGCAAAGAGCTGCCACAGGTGACAAGTGCCATCGCACAGCATACCAAACATAGCAGGATTATACAATACAACGAGTGACAGCACCTTCTGTAACCAGACTAGGAGCTATTTAGTACTCTTCAGTCTTCACAGCATACTCTCCACAAGCTAGCACTAGGAAAATGGCATCATGGGGATAGTCACAGAACATCATAATTATTAGGGCAATAGTCATAAGATGATGGATCATCAAACTCTGGCTTCAATTGTCATTGTCAAAGATATAGGAGGCCTTTTGCAAATTTCTCAGCACACTAAACAAAGAAACGGGACTGTTTATGACTGAATATTACATGTCCATCACACCCGATGGCCATAGGGTAACAAAAGAAAGCAATCTGATGCAGTCATCTTTTATTCGATGATGCTCTTAAAGAAATGCATGGGTCAAATCTCAAATAGCTTTTGTTTGGACAAAATCCCTAGGTGAAAACTACCACCTGCTTGATGGCCAAATGTCTATTCATAAACAAGGATGCCGTGGAGCAGTCTGGTTCTAGAAAAGAAGTATAATGGATTCATCTGCCTCATCAAATTCTTATTTTCAGAACCATAAGGCATCCTTAGTGATGTCCATCATCTTCATCGTCATGACCATCAGGATCTCCACCATCACCGATGACCTTAAGCTGCACAAATCAACCAACCAAATAATTATATTAATTAACACTGACATCAGCACAGCAGTGTTCTTGTGTAGCAATAACTTATAGTATAGCATAGCAAACAGCAATTTAGCGATTTAAATTACCACAAAGTATTGCGAGCAGACTGGACACTCATGAGGCTCATCTTTTTTCAACCAGAACCATACAACATCATGTTCATCCTCTGCAAAAAAAAGCAGGCAAGGAAAGGCAAAAACCAAGCAATTTGTTACACAAATGCTTCACACCACACGAGCAGCTAACTTCAGAAAAATAAAAGGGTGAGGAGCCGAGGACAACACTGACTTACCTCCCTCACCACCAGGGCAACCGACTATCCGCTTGTTATAGTAGGACTCGATGACAGCTGGTGCCTCCTGCAGGAACAGCAACAAAAGAAGCAATGAATAATGCAGAGTACACAAGAAAAAAAACGTAGCAGGCTCTCCAGGTTTAATCTGAAACTTCTGAAGGTAAGGAAGAAGGTAGAACAGCGAAACTCTGAATGCTTACATCCATGGTTTTTAAGGCAGTAAGCAAGGCATGGAGACCTACCCCCTTCACAACACCTAGTTGTTCATAAGGCGAGGTGAAGTGACGCCTTACCATTCTAAGAAATAGGAAAGAGTGAAGTCCGATTCACCCCCTGAACAACTCACTGAATTTGAAAGACCCCCTCGAACTTCAATACCGGACAACATACACACCTTAACTTTTCAAACTACACCTTAACTTTTTCAAACAACACCTTAAATTTTCGTTCATAAGGCGAGGTGCGTATGTTCTGTGGTATTGAAGTTTGAGGCAGTCTTTCAGATTCTGGGGGGAGTGGGGTGGGGGGGTGGGGGGTTGAATCACACTTTACTCAATAGGAAAATAGCAGCAAGGAGAATAAAAGAAAAAACAGAAAAGGGCAAAAGAAAAGAGAAGTGGTTGGCCCAGCCCACGAGTGCCCTCCTGTACATGTCCATTCTCAGGTCACGGTCCATTCTCAGGTCACGGTCTAACAGGGCCACCGATACACACTTCCATGCCCACACATGCCACCTGCGCCCAGCTCCCTGCTTCTCTCACGCAGGTGCAGCACCGCCGCATCTCCCTCCCTCACGCAGGTGCAGAGCGCGGCCACATCTCCCTCCCTCATGCTGCTCTTGCTTGCGTGCGCAGCCTGCCCTCCATCTTGCTGCTGCTCCCTCAGATCGATCTCTGTCATGGTCCCTTATGGATCAGGTGATGCTGTCACCATAGATGTCCCAAGCAGTGCCGGATTTGGTGGAGATGAGATGGGAACAGCTGCATGGCCTTTCTGGTTGATTTCCTATCTTTTTTTTCCTTCTGTTTTGCCTCCAGTCTCCTTGGACCTCTCACTACTTTTGGCTAGGTGTCGACGCCTTGCTCCCTGCAGGCTCCTCATCGCCAAGGCGATGGCAATGCCTTAAAAACACTGCTAACATCCAAACTTGGTTTACAGAGCAAAGCACATTATACCCATTAACTGTCTCAAAGGAAACTAACACCTAAAACTGTGGACCAATATTTGCACAAAGAAAAAGAAGAGGGCAGGTACACAGCAAGACAAGAAGACATGGCAACACTGCAAGGTGATAGCTTAAATGGTGAAATAACAATGTCTCCAGGCCTATGAACATTTTTTTTCATAGAATGGATATGTCAAAACTCAATAACAAAAACAAACTGATCATCGTAAAAAGAAAAGGTAAATCGAGCTCAAGCCAAGTTACAGAAATAACCTAATACCCTGGTTCATTGATTCTTGTTCTTCATACTACCGCAACCAGACTGATAGTGTTTACCCCAGGTACGAAACTAACATTGGCATGACAGGTTACAACCTTAGCTCACAAAAATGAAGGAGCTAAATCCAACTTTATGTCAAGACTCATGAGTTACACAATATGAGAAACTTGATATCAAGGCAGAGTTACATATATGCAACATGATGCGAAATTACTTAAAAGATGAGGGGTTTTGAAACTTGTGTTGATGTGCTGATGGTTAAATTTTTCCCATTGCACCACTGAATTATCAAGCTTTTAGTCCATATAGCATTGTTAAACAGAATGCATTCCAAATAGCATACTCTTACGACCATATGGTACTTATCAAGCCAAGAATTAGTTGTATCAGACTATCAGTGTGACCAACAGCTCTATAGAACCAAGTAGAATAACAACAACACTGCCAAGATAGACATCTGCCATAAATGGAAAATTGGTTTTAAGTGTTGGTGTGCATGTCACAATTTTATTAATTTGTCATCATCGCCTTTCGCATCGGCATCTCAGCATGAGTAGGCAAAGAGCATAGCTCAATGGCTATTCCGAAAGTACATTCAAATGGAAAAGGAACATAAGTATGAATATAGATCAACAATTTCAGTTGTTACAATTATAAACACAGATATTGTGTGTACTTTCAAAATTGAACTGTATTGGTAGCCCAATAGATATAAGGCAGGCTGCAACAATAATAATACGGTGTCTAATGCATGGCAGTTTTAAAACAGCAATAGTATGTCTAGCATGTGCAAAGCAACTTGCTGAGAAGCAGCCAAACAGGCTCAAAGCTTCACAGCTCTATTCATAAAACTAGCTATGGAAATGTGAATGGTTTGAAATTGCACAAAACCCTAGTAACAACATTCAGCAGAAAACATGGCATGGTAGAGAAAAGATAAAAAAGATTTTTAAAACACCAGCCAGACACATGATGCCAAATTTTCAGAACAATGTATGATAAACAGGATTGATGTTCATTATCCGAGCATAATAGTAACACAACAAAGCATGGATACTGATAGATGAGGCACCAAGACGTCCCGACATACCGACATAGTGCATTTTCCCTAATAACAATACAAATAGTTTGCAGCACAATACAAATCTGACCACTCTCGTTTAGTTTACCCAATAACCCAGATGTTATCAATTATTATCAGAACTATACATCCCAGACATTTCATTATAACACCAATCAACGAAGATTATTATCAGAACTATACATCCCAGACATAGAAAGCCTCGATGTATAATCCGATCCAGGAACAACAGAAACAACGGTCAAATCTACGACGGCCAACTAACCTTGGTACCGAAGGGACCGACCGGTGGATCCATGTCAAACCGCTTCTTCCCCTGCAAAACCCATGCCAGATCGAGGAATCAGAAGCCATTTATTTCCCAGACCCAAATCGGACGTGCATTCCAGCTCCTCCCTCTCGAACAAGGGCCGGATCATCTCACCTGGAGCTCGGCCTCCAGCTCCTCCCGCTCGAGCCCCGTGGCGATGGGCATGACGTCCTCCACCTTCGCCGGCTTGTCCTCTGCAGCACACCCACGCAGCCACCGACCGCCCCTATCAGCGCTGGACCACCGCCAGGGAATCGAGATCCGGGGATACGAGATCCTTACCTGAGAGGAGCGGGCTGGTGCGGCGGAAGGCGGCGGCCGCCGAGGAGAGCGGCGCGGCGCGGGCTGCAGAGGAGGCGGGCGCCGCGGGGGCCCCGGCAGCGGCGGCGGTTGCCCTGCGCAAGGCGGGGGCTAGGGTGTGCAGGCGGCGCCACATGGTGGTAGATGGGCGGGGTCGGGATCTCTCTCTCGGCGGCGGCGGCGGAAATGGAGATGGATGGGCTCGATTCGATTTGACCCGGGGACGAAGACGGCGGCGGAGAGGAAATAATAAGGGCAGCCGGGCAGGGGAACTGGGGAAGTGGCTGTTCGGGCGGCGGGGGCCGGGGAGTGGGTGACTGGGTGGGTGGTTGTGATGCGCGTCGGGGTTCGTGCAAAGGGTTTGATGGACGGAGGAGATCGGGTCTGGGCGAGTGCGCGTGAGCGGTGAGCCGCCCGTGCGGAGGCCGCCACAGGCCGGAAGGGGGGAGTGTGGCGAGGAGACGCGCGCGCGTGAGGTGGCACGTGTGAGAGAAAATTTCCGTTGCAAATTTGTGTTCACTTCAAATAAAGGTTCGTCACATCGAATATTTAAACATATATATATATATGAAGTACTATATATAGATTATTTATAAAAATAAAAATATAGTTAAAGAGTAATTTATCAAACGAATCTTTTAAACTTAATTAGTCCATGATTGGACACTAAGAGCAACTCCAACAGATATACTATCTATGTTATTTAAGCTATTTTATATTTTAAAGTAAAAATTAAAGTCCAACAAATGTGCTATCTAATTTGCTAAAATAGTAAGTTTGCTATTTCTAAACTTTCGCTTGTCATATATAGCATGTCGTCCTCACTAGCTATTCTATACAAAAGCTGTTGTGAAACTCTATGCTTTGAGTGAGTTTTTTATTTTACACAATGACTAAATCTTATAGTTTAAAATATAACTTTATCTAGTCTTTTGGATATGCTCTAATTGTCAAATAAGACGAAAATACTACAATACTCGTTAAACTTTAACAACCCCACCAAACACCTCTTTGTCATAAAAGAGAAAATACCATCATCCACCATATCAAACTCTGAGAAAGAAATTCCATCTGTGAACGGTGCCTTTATTTGAGCTGAAATTAATGAGTAATAGGTTTCATAATATTATTGTTGCCATAATTCTTTATATGATATTCTGCTTGATTACAGTGTGTTATGGCAAATAATCAGTAACAACCAAAGGTTGGAGGATAGAAAAATATTTTGTTTCAGCTTATCTCTTAAATTTTGAGAAATAAAAAAACACTAAGCACGACCACTACGCCTTTTAAAATTATGTGTTCGTCTCACGCCTTGTTTAGCTTCCAAAAAATTTTATAAATTTTTTTAGATTCCCCGTCACATCGAATTTTTAGACACATACATGGAGTATTAAATATGGACGAAAAAAAAATATAATTGCACAATTTAGTCGGAATTGACGAGACAGATCTTTTAAGTCTAGTTAGTCCATGATTGGACAATATTTGTCAAATACAAACGAAAGTGCTACAATGTCGATTTCATAAATTTTTTTGGAACTAAACAAGGCCAGATTAAAACTGTAGGCATGCGTGAAGCCAACACTCCATACACACTTTTTTATTTTTACACACTTTTTTTTATAATAGTACTAGACGTTTGAATCGGCTAATTTCATTGAAGTCGGATATCTGCAGCAAAATTTGCGTTGATTTGTTCAGGGAGAAGGTAAAAAACAGCATCATCGTTTTTTTTTTTTTTTTTTACAGAAACCAGCAGCATCGTTGGATGCCACGGAACGGCGGACTGCACAGTGAGACTATCTCCAACAGCATGAACCTAAATAGAAGACCCATTTGATGTTTTGGGTCACGTTATGGCAAAGAGTTACAAATCTAAAAGTTCTCTTTTCCAACAGCAAACGCAAAAGCATGACAAAAGTAGTTTCGAGCGGTATCATGCAGCGTGACCCATATTTGTGTTCCCCACTACAACTTAGGCCTTGTTTAGTTCGTAAAATTTTTTATTTTTGGGTACTGTAGCATTTCGTTTTTATTTGACAAACATTGTCCAATCACGGAGTAACTAGACTCAAAAGATTCATCTCATAAATTACAGGTAAATTGTGCAGTTAGTTTTTATTTTTGTATATATTTAATGCTCCATGCATACGACCAAAAATTCGATGTGACGAAAAATCTTGAAAATTTTTGCGAACTAAACAAGGCCTTACCCAAAATAGGTTTGTTCTTTAGGTCTTCCGTTGGACCTCATTTTCTTCCAATAAAGTGATATCAAGTAGGCATTTTGGCGTGATACATCAGCTGTTGGAGACCGTCTGAGTCCGTGACCGTAGTTTGACTCTCAGCCAACGTCAGGGAACCGGGGGTTCCAAACAGTTGCTGCAGCCTAGCACGCGCCGCGCGACTGCCGGAGGCGATGGAGGCGCCGGCACCATGGAGAGTGCTCGAGTTCTACAGCGGCATCGGCGGCATGGTACTATCGAATACCCTGCTCTCTCCTCCCATTCGCCCCGTCATCTATCTAATCTAACGGCGGCTAGGGTTTCTGCGCCTTTCCCCTTTTGCTTGCAGAGGTACTCGCTGATGGCGTCGGGCGTGCGGGCGGAGGTGGTGGAAGCCTTCGACATCAACGACGTCGCAAATGACGTCTATGAGCACAACTTCGGCCACCGCCCCTGCCAGGTGCGCTCCGCTTTGACCCCAAAATCTTACGCTCTTCTGAAGCCGAGATAGAATGTGTCTAGTGCAACCGATAGTGTGAACCTAGGCGCAAGGCAAAGAAATGCAGCTGTGATGATCACCTGAAGATTCGGCCAGAACCTTGGCTATGCTGCCTGATGTTCAGATAACGCCACACTTTTTAGCCCTGTTTTCTTGGTACTGCAGGCATAGTGTTGCTCTTGTATTTGCATTTTACAATTTTAGTAAGTATCGATTGCTAACTCTACTTTAGTTGAGGATGCCTTCTTCATTGCTTGCCCATAGCTTGATAAATTAGAGTTTTCATTAACTTTGAAGTTGCAACTCACAAGGGAATAGAGGGGGCAATGGCCACTTGTATTTCTCATTTTGTGTAGAGTTATGCACCTGGGTCATGTACCTCACCTCCACAGGATATTCATATTATCATTCTACCTACACACTGGTTATTATGTTTTAGTTTGACTTGAGAAGAATGAACTGAACTATGCTGTTATAGTTTTATTAACTATTAACTGTATGTGCATGCATCATTCTTGTACTACAGGGGAACATTCAAACGCTCACTGCTAGTGACTTAGACAAATACAAGGCACATGCATGGCTTCTTTCTCCTCCATGCCAGCCATACACACGGCAAGGTTTCCCTCTCAATAATATCTATTCGAGCACTATATTCTCTTTTTCAATTTTGGTTCATGGATTAACCATTGTGTAGGACTTCAGAAGCACTCAGCTGATGCTCGTGCATTTTCATTCATCAAGATTCTCAACCTCATGCAAGACATGAGCTATCCTCCACAAATGTTATTTGTGGAAAATGTAGTTGGATTCGAGGTTGGTTATAAACACTATTTCAATTTTTTTTAATACTTGAACTTCTCAACAGTGGATATCTTGTTCATTTATGCCAGGTGTCTGATACACATGATCAATTGCTGGAGGTCCTTTCAAGTCTCAATTTTAACACACAAGAATTCATCCTGAGCCCTTTACAGTTTGGTGTCCCATATTCTAGACCTCGCTACTTCTGTTTGGTAAGAACCTTTTAGTGTCTTGACAAGTTATACTGTCATAGCGTTTTTTTGAGGAAACAGGAGGGGTTTGATCCCCTACTGGATTTTATTAAAAACAGGTTTAAGTACACTGTCATAGCATTTCACAGCCTTTATTTTCATTTTTATTTGCTCGTCACTTCTTAGTTGCCTGTTACCTGAGGGATGTCCAGGTCTCCAGGAAATCTGTTGCTTATGATAAAAATATGGTACTTTTCTTACTTCTTAGTGTGTTGAAAAAGGCACTCCTTCAGAAATGAGAAACTGTGTCTGTGTGGGGCATTTTCTGATAAGTGATGAATCCACTGGATGGTGTTTGTGTGGATCAATTATGTAACTACAGCTGATTTTTTATCAACAGGCAAAACGAGAACCTATGCGGTTTCGAAATGCATCGGTCAACAATAAGTTGCTCCAGACACCTATGTGCCTAAGCATGACACTGAACAGTACATCACAAGGTAGTGACCACCAAACTGAAGAAGAGCTCGAGCCAGTTTGTAAGCCAATAAAAGATTTTCTTGGTAAGTAGGATGGCTTGCCTGCTAGCCTTTATAATAAGGTCTATCATTGTTAAGGTTACATGATTTTATTTGAAGAAGCTGATTTGTAGTTGTAATGACACTGTATCTTATGTAGTCAAGGAGGCTGATGGAGGCACTCGAAATGAGTCAGTTTTGCAAGCTTACATGGTTCCAGTAAACTTGATTGAGCGGTGGGGGAACGCTATGGGTATCCTTGATTCTTTCTTGTATTGAGTTACCCTTATCATTTTTTATCGTTTCTTAATGTGGTTTGTTTGGTATGTTACATTTATTAATTTTATTAACTTCTAGTAATCTTTGATTTTGGTATTGTGGTTACTCCTTTGACTACTTGCAAGATATTGTATACCCTGAATCTAAGCGGTGCTGCTGTTTCACTAAAAGCTACTATCGTTATGTGAAGGGGACAGGCTCCTTGTTGGCTACATCTGAAGTAAGGTTCTTCTCATTTTGTCTAAGTTTCACTCATTTATACGTTATCTGTTTTTGCCTAATAATAACCTTACTTCAAATACTAGAACATCAAATGGGTTCCTGAAGAGAAGCTTCAAGTTTCTTCCCTGAAGGAGTTGGGCCTACGATATTTCACCCCTCGAGAGGTAGCTGCCTGTTTACACTTCATGTGTTTAAATCCTTCCCCTGGCTCTTGTTTTTTATGGAATACGCAGGAGGGCTGCGTATCATTGCATCAAGATAGGCTTCCCCTGGCTCTTGATGTTGTTCAAATAACTTTTCAGGTTGCCAATTTCCATTCCTTCCCTTCAAGTTTCTACTTCCCAGATCACATAAGCCTCAAGCAACAGTGAGTTTAAGTTCCATTAATATACACTTCTGATTTGCTTCAGTAAACTACAAGAGCATTTGAATTGCAGTACATATAAGAAGCATGAGAGATAAAGCTATTTGTTTTTTAACGAATAATGGGGTCACTATCATTCTATCAAAATAGTGTTTATAGTTACAGGTTGCCATATAGCTTTTGAAATCATCTTGTTGCAGGTATGCTATGCTGGGTAATAGTCTGAGTATAGCAGTTGTGGGTCCTTTGCTATGTTATCTCTTTGCTGAGGCCTGAGGCATAGAGAAGTCCAGTCAGCCTTGGTGACATTAACCTGGCACAAACACTAGCCGCAATCTGCCGGAACTTTTCCATACTTTGATTTAAGCAAGGTTGGTATTTAAGTACGATATATATGTTCTTCTGCACTTATCTGGGTTTACATGTGTTGATCTCCAGCTCACTTTTTTGAACCTTATTGCTTTGGTATGGTAGCACTCATTCGAAAGATGATTCTCACATTGCAACCCACTTTGTAGGTTTTGGGGACTACGGTTTGGCCATTTGGTGAGGACACCGTGTAGGCACAAGCGCACAATTTATGTATCAACAAAGGTGTACCATTCAATAGAGAAGCTGTTTCTGCGCAGACTTCCCTCCCTCCCTCACATGCTTATATTGTCATGGTGAATGAATTTTGGAATTGTGACATGTGACCCATTGATGCGGGATGAGGCTGTTGTAATAATTGTTGATCTGAGCTTTAAGGAACTTGGAACCTACTTCCTCCGATGCAATTATAGTTCTATTCTTACTTAAATTATTTAAAGTTTGACAATATTTATGATATAAGATATGTATAGCAAGTATAAAAATATACTCAATGAAGAATCTAGTACTGTATATCATAAACATCGTCAAACTCAAGATTCTTTGACTTAGTATTATGCTTGAATTGTATTTTGATTCTGGAGAGAGGGAGTTGACTTGGTATTATGCTTGAATTGTACTATCTTTATCCTAAATTGTAAGTCATTCCAAAAATCTTGGAGAGTTAAACTATCCTAAGTTTGATCAAATTTATATGATAAAATAATTATTATCACAATACCAACTAAGTATCATTGGATTCTTTCTTAATTATATTTTAATAGTATACTCACTTTATATTACAAATTTTAGTGTTATCACTTTATATTACAAATTTTAGTATTACAAATTTTAGTATGAGTAAAGTCCACCACTGGTCCCTAAACTTGCGTTGTCGTGTCATCCCGGTCCCTAAAATCACAAATCGATCGTTTAGGTCCTCGAACTTGTTCGTCTGTGTCATCTCGGTCCCTAAACGTGTTCAGTTGTGTTATCCCGGTTTCTAAACTTAGAAATCATCCGTTTAGGTCCTTAAATTTGTTCAGCTGTGTTATTTCGGTCCCTAAACTTGGTTTGAATCTCATCTGGGTCAAAACAAAGCGATCTAAAAAACTATATATCAAAAAATAATTCATAACTTTTTCATATAAACTCGAATGAAGATAAACTTTATACCAAAGTTATAGTCCTCAGCACAATCTACAATTTTGTAGTTGAAAAGTTTTTTATTTGAAGTCGTTTAGTGTTATAAAATTTAATTTTAAATTTTAAAATCTATAAACTTATAAAAAATATTTTGGGACCCCAAAACTATTTTAATTTAAAAACTTTTCAACTGCAAAGTTATATATCACGTTGTTGCCTATAATTTTGATATAAAATTTATCTTCATTTGAGTTCATATAAAAAAGTTATGAGTTATTTTTCAATATAGAGTTTTTAGATTCGTCCTGTTTTGACCTAGATGAGACTTAAAAACAAGTTTAGGGACCGGGATGACACGACGGAACAAGTTTGAGGACCTATATGAGAGATTTTTAAGTTTAGGGACCAATATGACACAACCTAACAAGTTTAGGTACCTAAATGGTCGTTTTGCGAGTTTAAGGACCGAGATGACACATCCGAACAAGTTTAGGGACAGGTGATGGACTTTACTCTTTTAGTATTTCTCTCTAGAATTTTGGTCAAACTTAAAAATGCTTTGACTCTCTAAGATTCTTGAAATGACTTATAATTTGGAATGGAGGGAGTATTTTGTTTTTGGAGAGAGGAAATACTTGCAACCAATACTTAAGGCCAGTTTAATGGGGTTTTACGGGAGTTTTATAGGTATTGATAAAGAGAGACAATGAAAGTTACGTCAGATGAAATGCATTTCGTGGGAATTTTGTCTACACACAAACCCTGAAGTTTCTGTTAGTGCTGTCTTTCACCAATCAGTATGCATTATTAGTGATCACCAGTTCAATTTTTGTATCAATTTCTAAAAAGTGTTGGGGTTCTGATGAAATTGAACCAGAATGAAGAAATGCAACCGCTATTCCATCAGAAATTGAGAATTCTGAAGAACCCTAAACGGCCTAAAGTCCTGAACGGCTGAACCCCTTCGGCGCCGGCGCCACCATGCGCCCGCCACGGCTCCTAGCCGCCGCCTCCTCACTGTTCCCACGGCGCAGCCTTAACACCGCCGCCGCCGCCACCTCCACCTCCACCGCGGCACCTTCCTCTCCGGCCCCGCCGCCGCAGAGCGCCGCCCAGCCCCTCTCCACCCAATTCTCCAGACCATCCGCCGCCCGTGTTCACGGCGTCGCCGATGACCTCGCTTCCTCCCTCCGCGCACTCCTCGCATCCTCGCCCGACGGCCCGCACGCCTTCCACCTGCTACGTTCCGCTGCGCTGGATACGCGCCTCCCGCCGAACGAGCTCGTCGACGCCGTCCTCTCCGTCGCAGACGCTGGCTCGCCGGCCGCGGCCACGCTCCTCAGTCACGTCCTCACCTGCCTCTCCAGCGCCGCCCGCGACTGCGCGGCCGCCGTGGCCGCATACTCTCGCATGGTCACGAGGGGCGTTGTCCCGGACGCCAAATCTCGCACCGACCTGCTCGTCGCCACGGCACGGGGCGCATCGGCTGCGGATGCGCTCACGCTGTTCGACGAGATGCGGTGCAAGGGGTACTACGCGGATGCTAAGATGTACGACGTCGTGATGCGGGCCTGCGTCGTGGGACGGATGCACGGTGACGCCGTCAGGCTGTTCGACGAAATGGCCGGTGCCGGAGTCAAGCCTGACGAGCGCGTTTATGCCATCACAATCACAGGTTTGTGCAAGCTACGCGATGCAGACCGGGCAGTCCAGGTGCTGGGGAAGATGAGGGAGGCAGGGTTGAAGCCACGGGATTTTACCTACAATTCTGTGGTGGATGTGCTTGTGAAGGTGGGGAGGATGGATGAGGCATTGCGGCTGAAGGATCAGATGCTGCTGGCCACGGGGAAGAAGATGGATGTGTTTCTCGCGACGACGTTGATGCAGGGATATTGCTTGCATGGAGAAATTGGGAAAGCATTAGATTTGTTTGATGAGGCTGTCAGGGATGGTGTGACACCGACCAATGTGACATATACGGTCCTGATCAAAGGTTGTGATGCAGAGGGGATGACAGATGAGACATATAAGCTATGCCGCCAGATGATAGAGCAGGGATTGTTGCCGAGCACATATGAGTTCAATTTGGTGATCAAAGGCCTCTTAAGAAACAAACAGTGGGAGGATGCCATTGCCTTGTTTGATCTTGTGGTTGATACTGGGGTACCAGATGTCTTCACATATGGTTGTCTAATTCATTGGCTCAGTAAGCATCACAAAGTCCACGAGGCAGTCAACTTATGGGATAAGATGAAGGAAGCAGGAGTCAAACCTTCTATTGTGACATGCCACAGCCTGCTGCTGGGGTACTGTGAGAAAGGGTGCATGGATGAAGCACTTAAGTTATACTCTGAGATGCCTGGTAAAGGATTCCCACCTAATGAGGTCACTTACACAACTCTGATGAAAGGGTACATCAAGAAGAAAGCTTTTGACAAGGCCTATGCCCTTCTTAATGAAATGCATCAGAATGGAGTTTCTTGTGGTGAGTATACGTATAACATTTTAATAAATGGACTTTGCATGGTCGATCGTGTTTGTGAAGTTGATGAAATGTTGAAGAGATTTGTAAGTGAAGGTTTTGTTCCAACCACAATGACATACAATAGTATCATTAATGGATTTGTGAAAGCTGGTATGATGGGCTCTGCATTGGCTATGTACCGGCAGATGTGTGAGAAAGGTATAACCCCCAATATAGTGACATATACCAGTTTTATAGATGGTTACTGTAGGACCAACTGCTGTGATCTCGCAGTGAAGCTGCTCATTTACATGAGGTGCAATGGCATTCATCCTGACATTGCTGCATACAATGCTTTCATAAATATGTTTTGCAAACAGGGGAATATGTCTCATGCACTACATTTTTTGGTTCTTCTGTTGAAAGATGGTTTAACACCAAATGTCACTGTCTACAATAGTTTTGTTACAGGGTACAAGAATTTGAAAATGATGGCAGAAGCTTCGAAGTTCTATTATAGCATGATCAAACAAAGAATTGCTGCTGATACAGAAATCTATACAACCTTAATTGATGGGTTCTCAAAAGTTGGCAATGTAGCCTTTGCTTTGGAACTGTACTCAGAGATGTTGGCCAATCACAATATTCCTGATGATAAAACTTTCACAGCGCTAACCCACGGTCTTTGCCGAAGTGGAGACATTGATGGTGCTAAGAGGTTATTGGACGATATGACAAGATTAGATGTGTGTCCAAATACTGTTACTTATAACATGCTGATAAATGCACACATCCGTGATGGTAAGCTGCAAGAGGCATTCCAATTGCATGATAAGATGCTCAGCAGCGGAGTCGTGCCTGATGATACTACATATAACATATTCCCTCTGACCTGTAATAGTTGATGTTCCAACAGCCAGGATTGCTTGCTGCTTGTTCAATCCTACAGTCAGAAACATCATGTATTTCCGACTCGAGGGAGTACCAGTTAGTTTGAAACTTCTGGAAGCAAGTCCTGCAGATGCTAAAAATCCTGTTTCAAATTCTGTCAGTTAAGATGAAGAACCTTGAGCTGTGACTTCAGCAGATTGAAATTTAGGAAACTTGCACTGTAAATGAAGTGAACTTATAACATTGTCAGATAGAAACAAAGGCAACTGGGACATGAATACTAACCAATCTGATGTTTTTACTATTTGACTGTTGCTCCTTTATTGTATTTTCCATTCCATTTGATCCCATCCCATCCATTACTTTGTCTTACGTAAGCTGTAATTTTCCTTTTGAGTATATGTTTTTGTTAAAGAGTTTTTTTATTATAAAAAATCCCTAGTGTGGTTTTTGAGCCCGGTTTGCACTCAAATAACTGGACTGGTACTTTGTGTTTTGTTTTCTCCTAGTTGATTCAGGCGTCTGAATTTTTGGAAAACATGGACATCAACATAAATCTCATTTCTTCATCAGGCCTACTCCTACTCTTTTCCCAAAATAAGTGTCGCTATTGGTATTTATATCGATCAAATTTTCTTAAGTTTGATTAGATTTATAGAAAATATTAACAATATTTATATCTCTAAATAAATTTATTATAAAAATAATTTAATAATATATCTAATGATACTAATTATGTGCTATGAAAATTAATAATTTTGTATGTATTTGGTTAAAATTAAAAGTGTTTGATTTCTCAGAAAACTAGAAAAACATTTATTTTGAGACGGAGGGATATGCCATTGTTGTGGATGCCAGGCATGGAGCAGAAGATAATATTTGTACCATCTGTGTATAGGAGTTGGAGCACCGCCTGCTCGAGGGATGCTTCTACATATACTAGAACATCAGGCACCCTTCGGCCGCCCTATAATTATTCGAGGAAAAACAATATATGGCCAATAGATACGTCTAAGATACTAAGCACAAGTATAACTAATATTACATACTACAAGAACAAAGATACCATATCACCCAATACCTAGCACAAACTATGAACCATCTGCAAACAACACAAGTTGTAAGGCCATCATAGCCATTATGGTTCTGTTCAGCCATAGTTACACGATCTTAACTACATGCAAGGCCACGGTAGCCATTATGGTTCTATTATGGTCATACATTACATACCCGTCAATTACAGTTCACAATCAGAAATCAGAACTACCGCTCCATAGCCAGTAGGTTAGAATGTCGATCCAAATATACAACTATCATTAAGGTAGTGAACTTCAGTTGCAAATGAGGTTTCATATATGTAAATCATCACTCCACTGCAACCGGTTGAGGCAAAAGCACCATGGCCTTTCTTTTGCTGATTAGTTATATTTGAATGCACTGTGAACAAGAAAGGTCAAGAGTTATTATGTTTAGAGGAATAAGAGAAATTGTAATATATTATATTTCAGGCCACAAAGCATCGCACAAGAAAGAGATCTCACGAAGATCAAAGCATTATCAGTAGTACCGGAACAAGATACTTGTAAAGTATACATACAAAGTAACAGTAGTGCTATTTTAAAAATCATCAACACCAGCTCATATCCAAGAAGACTACAAAACAAACAGCGGTGGGCTGCAGCACAAACTTTTCAGACCCTAAACGCCAGCAACATATATGGCGTCCAGATCTTTAAAGGCCTAAACAAAAGAAACAAACAAATCAAGGAAAAAAAAACAAATGACCCTATGGCTAAGAAAAGGCGACTATCTGCAAACACAAATACACTGCACCATCTCCAAACAAATAATGAGAAAAAATATGTCCCCATATTCCAACAAATAGTACAGTGAAGTATAACTGTTTTTTATAGTAACATAAGAATGCCATATTTCTGGGTGCTAAAATTCTATCTAGTGTCTTAGTCAAACAGACACAGTTATAGATCCTTATTAGGAACACTGTTTCCAAGCTGAATGAACTAAACAACATTGGTAATGAGGTAGGAGTATGCACAGCAGCAAATTAAAGCCCACGACAAATGGATCACCAACAGCAATAGGGCAATATGTTTCAAACTTTCACTGATCAGTTGCAGGGAATGGATATATAGCTTTTGAGATCATCATTTATGGGATTTTTTATTTATTTGCCACCCTTAAGTGTGCCAACTCTGTGTGTGTCAATGACATGTGGGACCATATGAGTCACTGACATGTGGGCCTGAAATGGCAAATGTGCAAGAACCCACCATAAGGATGGCATGTTGGTGGCAAATAACTAAAAAGCCCTCATTTATGTTAAGGAAAAAGGTAAAATTGTGTGACGCCTCATCTTACAAGCGTGTTAAATTCTTCCGCATTTTGCGTAACCACAACATTTTATTTTATCAAGACAACACAGAAGACCCTCGATCCATAGTTGGACCCAACAAGGGAACTCTACAATTAGTTTGTTCAGGCAGTCCACCTATTAAACTACCCAATCAACACATCTTATTTCCCTCTTCCACTGATAAGAAGGATACCCAAAACAGACACTTGCAGATTTTAGAAAAAGAAAGACAGAGGCGTCGTCGCCTCTAATCAACCCAACCATGACTAAAGGGCAACATGAAAATCATCAAATCAAAACGAAGTTTAAATCAACATCACCTGAAGACAGGGATGTTGGTGGCTCTGGTCCTGATGTTCCTCCCAAAGAAAAGGAATCCTGGTGTCAATCTCTGCACATGAAAGTTGACAAGCCAACATTTCCATGAGCAAACAAGACATGAACCATGTACATCGGAAACACATGTTAATCCCATAGCAAGAAAATTAACTGATCGACCAGGAAAGCGGCATCTTCCTACCAAAGATGTAATGCCCCATTCCTGGATCGCAGGTGATGTGAACCGTCAACGCCACCTCCTTCAAAAGGGGCAACTCAGCGATATAGCTGACGTCCGCGTGTGGTAGAAGCATGCCTCATTTTGTTACTTCCAGATCCAGTGAAGCCTGAGGAGGAACGCTCCCACACGACGGCTAACTTGCAGATTTGGTGGAAGCAATGTTGCTGCTACTCCTCAAGTACTCGGATATCCAAACCCATGGGGCGGTGGTTGAGGGCTTGTAACGTCCCGCCTCCACGAGGCTGGACCCGCTTACATCTGGCAGCTTTTCTAGGACATAGTGAGCCCCCACAAACCAACACTAGTCTTTTCTGCACACTTTGTCCTCAAAAGTGCGCACCCGGGAAGTACTTCCCGGTCGGTCACTCATCCCTAAATTGCTCTAGGCCAAGCACGCTTAACTTTAGAGTTCTTTCGAGATAGGCTTCCGGAAAAGAAGTTGTAACTTGTTGGTATGAGTCTCCTATTAATCCTATTAAGCCCTGGGCCGGGTGTTACAGGGCTCGTGGACCGCCGCACCACACTGCGCCTTCTTTAACAGATCGATGGGGAGACAGGATTCGAGGCCGCCTCACCAGATCTGGAGACGTAGGAGCTCAGCTCGCTAGATCACACACATGGTCAAGCTAGGGCTCATGCCGACGCGACGAGTTCACCTAATGAAAGGTCCTAATATGGCTAGAGGGGGGGTGAATAGCCTATTTAAAAAATTCTACAAATTCACTAGAGCAAAAGGTTAGTAAATAACAAAGCGAAGCTTTTTGCTCTAGCTCTAAAGGGGTGTTTGCAAGCCACCTACCCAACAATTCAAGTTGCTAAGATCTCTATGCACACAAGAACTAA
>Ga0182004_10000554_pt1 | contig 23452 bp, 21 predicted proteins | sample Sormic07211540_1_FD_120479 | JGI IMG/M metagenome (GOLD analysis project Ga0182004, IMG submission 120479) | Endophyte microbial communities from Sorghum bicolor roots, Mead, Nebraska, USA - 072115-40_1 MetaG | ecosystem: Host-associated > Plants > Roots > Unclassified | place: USA: Nebraska...
AAAGAATAATTTTTTTTTGTGAAAAAAACGGCCCCAGGTCGCCGTCCCAAAAGAAATACTAAAAAAACCCCCCCCCCCCCCCCTTCCCCCCCCCCCCCCCCCTCTTTTTTGGCCAAGCATCCGTCCAAGTATCCAACCCCACTGGAGGAAAATTTGTAGCTGCTGTCATAACTTGGACAGTGTCAAAACTATGACCAGTTTATCAGTTTATCGGAACTTAGCCCAGTTTCTTATAAAACAGAACATGGATATAAATATGAATGATTGAAAAGAGATCATGGAACCTCCATTCCCCTATAGGAGCTTATTTGGGAATCATGGGCACCTAAGAAATGTCAAATTTTCCTATGGCTAGCCGCTCATAATAGGTGTTGGACTGCTGATAGACTTGCCCACAGAGGGCTGCCTCATCCAAATCAGTGCCCTTTATGTGATCAAGAGCAGGAGACAATTCAACAAATTTTGACATACTGTGTCTTCTCTAGACAAGTTTGGTATTTACTCTTGCGCCTATCTGTCACCGGACCTCTCACCATGAGACGGGGATGAGGCATCCCGTGATTGGTGGCTTTGGATTAATACTTTAATTCCAGGACATTGAAAAAGTGGAGTAAACTCGTTGATCTCCTTGGGAGCATGGATGATTAAGCGACATAGAAATGAGTGTGTTTTTAATGGTGCTGCACCAAGTGTCCAAGTTGTTCTTAGAAGAATTTTTTAAGAAGGGGGCCTCTGGTGTTTGGCTGGTGCAAAAGGTTTGGCGCAGCTTGTGGCACCAATTGTAGTGGAGGTGGAGCCACAAGATTGCAGCATAGATTGAAAGTTATGTACATTAGATATCTACAATTATACAAAAAACACAATAATATTTTCAGATTTTACTGTACAATTTGCCTAGATAATTTCATCCACCCTACATTATCATGGTACCAAAGTTTTGGCTGCAGTTATTAAAAGCTTGCCCATATGCATTTCAGCCGTTTTGACTTAGTCACTGGAAGTGTGTGCCCAGCACTAGAACAGAAAGGCAACCTTGATAACATAAGCACATAATTAGGAAATTATTATTGCTAATTTCCTGCTGATCTGTGAACAATAAAGACCACAAGCATCCAGTGCTGATTCAAAGATGAATAAGGAATCAAGGATTATACTTGTATGACACAAAACTGACCTAGAGCAAGAGTTAATTGAAATGACCCTTCAGTAAATTTAGTAGTGACTTGGTTCAACAAGACAACCTGCTCAGCAGAACAAGATAAATATGTTAGTCTCATCAAATAGGTAACATATGATCAGAATTAATACCCTACATACGCATGAGAGCGTAACTTACTGCCAGGTTATATGTCTTTGCAATCTTCATTAACTTCAATGATAATCCACTTAGCACTCTGGTCCTCAATGCTAGATCTTCAAAATCTTGTCGAAAGTGGAAAGTAACACTATCAATGATAACAATACGCACCTGCGAAGTAGATAGCCAAATCTTTACTTTTGAACACTAGGTCAGTTGTTGTGCATTGCAAACAAAGAAAAAGAACTGGGAGAGCAAAAACTAGTGTACATTATATTGTCCTGACTGCAAAAGAAAGAGTAAAATATCTAGATAAAAAAGATTGACAACACAACAGAAATTAGTTGTATTAAAGTTAGACTTGAGAAGTCAACTGTTGAAGAAACTCACATCTTTATGCTCTCCGAGGAACTTTTCCAGGTAGTTTATGACTGCAATTTGTTCGGTGTAACTGCATATTCGGAAGTAATAGATGTCCGCCAGGAAATGCTCAGGCTGTAATTGTTTTTTGCCAGAAGAGGACTTCTCATGGCTGTGCGGAAAGTGCTCCAGTATGTCCCTGATACACCCTTCAGCAATCTGGTAGACACGTTCAACCATGAAACTTCCTTCTGTATCTATTATGATGAAGACCATTGCTATTAGGCTTTCTCAGTAAAGCACTAGATGACATGTATTCCTGTGTGAAGCTATTTACCGATATAAACTGCTTTCCCACCAAGGCCACCATATTCCACTGGGATTTGTACATTGATTGCTAGTTGAATCCTGAAGAAAAAGTACGTATTTAGTAGGGAGATCTGCTGTACTTGTATTGATTAGTAAGCACAACATACCCCAGTTGAGTTTTACCAACCCCTGGGACACCACCTGAATAAAATAAAAGTTGCGCATTAGGTCAGTTGCTTCAGATACATCAGCTGAGAGAACCAAAATTATGTAAACTACTTGATAGAGGGAAATTAAGGGCATTTTCTGATCTCTGAATGCGAGGAGCGAAGCATGATAAAACAAGAGACACACTAAGCTCTATGATTCTTCAGAATAGCACAAAAGTTTGAGAGATCATCACTAGTAAACATGAAGCAAACAAAGAACCACAGGTTACATATATCTAGCTAATTGATTAAAAAATTTCCGTATAGCTCCTATTTGACCCTTCGCTAGGAACAGTATTAGAAAGTAAACTAACCGATCTCAGTAACTTCTTTGCAGTGAATCCCGCCACCAAGTATGTCATTGAGGTCACCAGCACCAGTAGTGATGTGTTTCTGTGACTGCTCATCAGATAGCATATCCCAAGCATTCTGGGCCCCTGAAATGTAACAGCATCATTATACGGACTTCTGTTGTGGTCCATTTCTAGAACCTTCAGAACATCAAATAAAGCAGCAAAAGTCAGCAGCACAAGGGCGGGACACAGTTTAGGACACAGGTGTACACAATATCTCTTTCGCCAAAATTCGATATTAGTGGGTATGGATTATGATATAGATAATGTATATACCAAGGTTTTAAATCTCTGGCTAAGCCTCTTAGCTGTTGTCCTCCACAACAGCTAAGTGCAGCTATAGCCGGAGATAGCTGCAGTAAGCCATTTAGCTATTTTTGCAAAACAGAACCTTGGCATAACCTGATAACCATTACTAATTGATTCATAACCTTTACTACTTGAAAGCGTAGATCATATGCAAAGTCTAAAACTAAGCCACAATAAAACTAATTGACTAGTTCAACAAGCATAGATTTTAGAACTTTACCAAAGATGTCCACAACATACAAGCAAAAGACGAGAATGCAATGTCAGCCGAGAAGAAACTTGCCAGATTGCTCTGCCATGGTGATCGCCACTTGGAGTTAGTGGTGCTGAATCAGGGGCGGATCCAGTAAAGAGACATGGGTGCACACCAATACTTTTTGCAAAAACTTCGAAGTTAGGAGGCTTGTCGATCAAATACCTAAATAGTTTCGGTTAGGGTTTCGGTGCTCAGCTTGAAGGGAAGGAAGAGAAGCGGTGGGAGTACCTGGTGGTTGCTCGTCGCCGGCCAAGAGACCAACTAAAGCCTCAGCGCCTGCCTTAGGGCGGCGGCGGTGGCCCACCAGTCGTCGGAGAGCGAGAGGGGGCGAGAGAGGCAGACGTCCGAGTAGTTTTCGGAATCTGGATCCTATGGGCCTCTGTTAATTGGGCCGAAACGCAGGGTAGTCCACGGCCCACAGGGACCACCCTGTAGCTCCGCCACTGCGTCCACGGCTCCACGCGAAACGGCACAAGTACAAAATTTTGGAACTGCCCCAACGCCCCTGTCCTTCTCCTTCGCGCGCGCAAGCACGCAGGCACCGGATCCCGCACAGCCATGGGCCGGGCATCCGCTGATCCCTCCACCTCCGGCCACGGCACGCCTGTGCGCCGCCGGCGACACTTCTTCCGCCACCGTTCACCAACCCCTTCCTCCATCGACGAAACTTCCCAAGAACTCAGCCCTTCTTACGCCGCCGCTTCATTCTTGGAGCAACCGTCCGTCCTCCCCGTCCCCTACGGCTACGACGACGGGGACGGCATGGGCTCCTACGTCGCGGTCGCGCCTCTCCCCGTCTTCCGCGGCGACCCCGGCGAGTGCCCCGACGCCCACATCGCCCGCTTCGACCGCGTCCGCCGCGCCAACGGCGCCGCGACCCCGGCAGCCGCGGCCCGCATCTTCCCGGCGTCACTCGACGGCGACGCCGCGCTGTGGTACGACCTCAGGGTCTCCGGCGCCGACGACGACTCGCTGACCCCGCCGTGGGACGCCGTACGCGCCGCCTTCCTCGACTTCTTCCGCCCGCCGGGCGCCGCGGACCGCGCGCGCGCCGAGCTCGCGGCCCTGAGTCAAGGACCCGGCGAGGCCATCAACCGGTACCACCTCCGCCTGCAGGGGGTCCTCCGGCGGTGCTCGGGTGTCGGCGTCGACGTCTCCGATGCGCTGTCGAAGGCCGCCTTCGTCGACGGCCTCCTCGCCGAGTTCAGGGACTGTGTGGCGCCGCAGCATCCCAAGGCGCTGGACGACGCGGTGGCGCTGGCCCTGATCTGGGAGCGCGCCGAGGGCGTGCGCGAAGCGTGGCGCGTGGCGAAGGCGGCCTGCGCCCCCGCCCCCGCTCCCGCTACACCCGCCGTGGTAAGGTGCTCGTTCTGCGGCGCGGACGGTCACGAGGAGGCGCTATGCGAGGCGTGGATGAGCGGCGGCGGCGGCGGGAGGGGAGGCGCCGTCGTGGTGGCGAAGGAGGAAGGAGGCGCGAGCGAGCCGCTGGTGCGGCTCGGGAGCGCGGTGAGCACGCGATCGTGCCAGTGCAGGAGGCACCAGTGCGGGAAGAAGGCAGTGGCGCCGAGCGAGGTCGCCGGAGATGGCGACGCGAGCGCTGTGGCTGCGGAGAAGTCATTCAACCAACTGGCTGGCCTTGAAGATCTCCTTGCCTTGTGAATTTGATGCGTTCTTTACGCAGTTAATTTTTCTCTTTGAAAGACTTCTACGCCATTAACTGATCATATGAATTACTCCGTACTTAGTAACAGAGTAATTCATAACCATTATGTACTGTTAGCATTGCGATTCTAATTGAATAAAAACTCATGTGTTTTATTAATAAATTTTTTATGTAAACCATTACGTTTGTTCTAAGCTGAGTTATGAAATTATGTATTGTTTATTGCCTCTTATTTATAAATGTGAATATAGAAAATGTATCATGTATGTGTTGCTAGAAATTCTTTTTTTTTTTGGCCATACAGTGGTGGGTTTCAGAGAACCAATCGGGTTTAAATTGGTGTTCGGAGTGGTTTCGTGTAATGTTCGGAGTGGTTTCGGGTTGAGTTTGCATTTCCGGTTCGAGTTGCCATTCCTACTTGTATGTCGTATAATTCTCACTTGAAAAGAATCATAAGACTTGACTTTTCTAGATATATTATTTTTATTATATTTAAGTGTATAGAAAAAATTATGAATCTAACAAATTAAAACAAATTTATATAAAAATGAAAAAATATATGGGATTAAGTGGCATATGAATTATGTATATGTATGTTGTTACTCGTACATCGTATCATTCTCACTTGGTGAATCAGGTTGTTGATATGGCCTGTGACTTTTCAGCCAAGCGGGATTCTAATTTAAATCAATACTGATTAGAATCATGGAATCAAACCTGTTAGTTAAGATCGTAAAGCCGTATAAACACACTGCAAAATTACAGATTTTAACAGCTATGTTGAGAAGCGGCGGAAGCCCGTTGAGAATTTCAACATAAATTGCCATTTGGGATTTTTCCTTCGTAGATGAGGACAGGTAACTCGGCGTTGCAATCATTTATTCCTGGGATAACACTACGGTGGTTGGTACAAACATGTTTGGATCCTTGATACTAGTGTGCAATTGCGGGGGAAAACCGTTAGTTTGACACAGCCTAGGGACCAAAGAAAAAACTTTGGAATGCCTGCGTGCAAGGAATTCAGGATACCACTTGTTCGGTCATTCCCCATTCCATGGAGGTTGGACGGGACTATTTTGACTTGCTAGGGATTTAAACCCCCTCAATCCCCTCCAACCCCCTTGGATTGATTTGCATCCGAACAAGGCCTAGTAACTGTGATGATTCACATGTAAGGCATCAAAATACCAATTAGTCTAACAGCATTAACATAAGTTACGTTGATGGCTGATTGCCGAATAGTCATTCTCAATGGTTCCATCATGCCGAATGAAACAAGAGAACCGAATGTTGGCTATAAAAGGGCCTGATCTAACCAGTTCCCTTCCAGCAGGTTTGCAAAAGGGTACAAAGAGAATGTTTGTAAGGATGTAAGCAAATGCATCATGATGCACTGGACCGCGGAAGCCTTCATCTTATGGCGATGCCTTCCCGTGAACAAATCCAGTTCAGCTTACGCAGAGTCAGTTAGGTCCCACTCGATTTACACGTGGCTTCACCGGAGTCTTAGAAGGGCTCACCCTGAACATTCCACAGTGCCATCAGCATTAGCAAATACCAAATGTTCAATTTTTTAGTCTAGATAACCCATAAATAAATAAACAGAAATAGAAGAGGTGGGTGGTGGGAGGTCATGCCTGACAGGCAGAGTTCCCAAAATCATCCCGCTGCAATTCAGAGCCATGATGGCACCCTCAGCCTGTGATTGAGAGCTCAATAGTTACAATCAAAATCTCCATCTTAAGGGGATACTCAATATGAAAGGAACAAAATATAACACATGCATGTATGAGCGCAATCATGTTGCAGGTCATATACAATTAGAGAAAAAGCAAGAAGCACTGTAAAAAGAATCTCAATTGTTTTTACAAACTTATCAACTTATTGTCACTAATCATTGAAGTGAATGTATCACAAGAACCTTTCACTCATATGCTATTAAGAAATTACCAAACATGCACAAGTTGATTGTATCAAACATAGCTCCTGCACAAGCGCAATATGCAGCATGCTCAATTTAGGATAGCATCATAGCAAGAGCTTACTAGTGACATGAGTGGCACCGTATTCTGATGCTAAAAATGTTATGCAAAATAGACTAATTAAACTAGTTCGTTATGATCGAGGATTTAACCAGCAAACATCACTTGCTAGTAAATTAAATGTAGGTAGGCATTATAACGTTCTTTAACAATAAAAATAGAAGCTAACCAGTGCAGAAAATAAAAACGTTTTGTTCTTACATGGACAAACTCAACAAAAGCAATCCTTGTGGAATGTACATTATCCCCTAGAAGTCTCAACCGAGAGACCTGCAGAGGAAATATATTTTGCAGGAAAATTATATAACATATCACAGATATTATTATTCTTAAGAAACAGTATATTTGATGGTGGATTTGGCAAACCACATAGTCCAATGCTCACCTCACCACAAAGTTCTTCAAAGAATTTCTTTACATCTAATTGAGTAACCTACACGATGAAGAGGCAAATGAGATCACCGAGCATCTAATTTGATAGTGTTAGCTTCAGAAACTTGCACCCCAAAGATCTAGGACCATAAAATATGAAGCATCAATGAAAAAACTAATAAGTGAAAAGCACTAAGCTTTATGGCATAGAAAAGAAATGGTACCATCTTATCTATGTTTGTACAATAGACAGTTCGCATGACCATTTCCTTCTCATCTTCCGTCTACAGGACAAACCCAACACCACCAGTATTAGCATACTGTGGAATAGTAGAATACTTAATGGTATGAGGGCATGAAACAAGTGCAAGACAGCTCACCCTGGGAAGAAACTTTGGATTAACAGGTAAGATAGCTGTCTTTGAAGGCAAAACTCTAACAGGGTAGAAACCAAAAATTGTGCCTCCAAGGTTAAGTGCAGTTCTCGCGCCCTCTACATAGCAAACAGAACTCTTCATCAAAAGAAGTTTGATTACAGAAAAAAAAAAGGCATCTGAGTAGTAGGTCAATATGTAATACCTTCATCAGAGAACTCAATAAATGCAAACCTAAGAACTGAGTGGGGATCACCACAAATTCTGCAATCAACAACCTAAGGGAGAAAGTTTGTTAGGATTTAGGGAAAAAAACATTCTTGATCATGTTGACAGAATAAAACAGTAAACATGATCACTTAATAGACTGCTTTATAACTTCAGTTGATCAGCACAAGCAATAAAGCGGTGAAATATCGCATGAGCAGTACAAGTAAAAATCAGTCTTTTTCAGATGAAATAACTTACTTGCCCACAGGTAGCAAAGATATCAGCAAGTCTCTCCTCTGTCACCTAACAGATGGTCAACATCATTAGATCTTATAACAACTCAAGAGTATTTAGTATATAGTAATGGTGCTGAGGCAACCATCAACTACTCACAGTATGGTCAAGTTCAGAGACATAAACAGTTCGCCTAATGCTGTCCTCTCTCTCTGCACGCCTCACCCTATCATTTGTCCTCCTCCTTCCTTGGTTGATGTATCCATTCCCCCTCTGAAGATGAAAAAAACACTTGCATCATACTTTTCAACGGGGTCATCTCGTCCAATATTAGCACTTGCAAACATCTGATCATCTAATACCGTCCAAGGCAATTAAATAACCAAACAAAGAAGCAATCCTGGGGAAAGTATAACATAGTTGAAAAACTAAATACCACATTGATCAAAGACTGGAAAAGTTTAGTGCCATAACATTTTGTCTAAAGGTTCAGTATGGGTATTGAATGACATAATTGCAGGACAGTGAATGGGTCAATGAGGTACTCCCATGACCATGACAAATATAGTATGGAAAAATGTTTATGGTTCTATAGTTAAAAATATATCGGTTCCTTCCAAATGCCCACACCTGCGTACGATTGCTACTATTGAGTGCAAACGGACCTTGTAGGATAAAATTCTGATAAAGCAAACATCTGCGGAAATAGAGAAAACATTCCCAAAAACAGGTGATTTCAACTAAAAATTAAATCAGTAAGATTTGACACCACCACAATATTAATCAAATCAAATGAATCGGCACCAGATTAAAAATACAATCACTGTCCTATCAAGCACACATAAAAACACAGATCAACCTAAAAGAACAGGATTGCTTAGATAGTGCATCATCAGTCCCACTAACGGAGTGGCACCTCGTCGAGATCAAACCTTTACATCAAAAGAAGGAGCGCAAACCTTTCCCCAACGAGTAACGCCAACCACCGCACTACGGAAACGATCAACCGGTAACGCAATTCAACACAAAGAGAAGAAGAAAGGAAAAAACCCAAACTTTACCAAACAACTGGCGAGAAAAGCAATCGAATCCTACACACAAACCCAGCCACAGCGCCGATCCAAACGCCCCGCTCTCCGATGAAGAACCAAGTGTAGACCAAAATCAGGGTCAGGAATTATACCCTGCGGTGCTGGTTCCCAAACCCGACGTAAAAGGCAGCGTCGGTGGCCCCATTCCCGCCTCCGATGGAGCGGTAATCGAACACCGGCGCATCCGCCGACAGCGCCTTCTTGGGCGGCGACGCGGCCGCGGAGGGGACGAACTCCTTGGCGGCCGGGTTGAGCTTGGACAGCAGGTCCACCAGCTTCTGCACGCCCGCCTGGTACTCCACCTCCTTCGCCGCCGCAGATGCCGATCCCTCCGCCACCGCCGCCATACCTAGGACTGAGACGAGGCGGATCGATCGAGCCAGACGCCGGCGGCCGCCTGCCGATCTCGGTCAAACCCGGCCGCGGCCGGTTAGGTGGGGTGGGGGTGGGGTAGAAAGTGCCGGACGGATTCTACTGGCGCGAGGCCATCCAGCGGAACGGCTCTGCACACCGGAGCTGAGGACGGTGGTGGGTGGGTGGCTGACGTGGTGCGACGCGCGCCTGTGCGCTCGCTCGCCAACGGCGTCGATGGGGGGGGGCTGCTGGAGCGAGCCGCGGGTGGGTTCTACTGCTTGCCTCAAGGGGTTGTGGCCATTTCCGGGGTGGGAAATGTATGCGAGAGTATCGCGAGGAAGCGAAACGGAAACTGGAGAGTGGAGAGGGGGAGGAGGAGAAATAGCCGGCGTGCGGGTTGGGCTCGCCCGATCGGGTTCCGCGTGGGCATGGTCTAATGGTCTCTGCACTGCACTGCACTGCACGGGGAGGCGTGAAGCACGTGCGTAGCAGCACGGGCATCCGGAACCATTGCTTGACGGTAAACGACACTTCTGATCAGGCGTCTGCTCTTGTGCATCTCTCTATCCATACTCGGGCCTTGTTTAGTTCCGAAAAGATTTCGGATTTTGATACTGTAGCACTTTCGTTTATTTATGTCAAATATTATCCAATCATAGAATAACTAGGCTCAAAAGATTCATCTCGCGATTTAAAGACAAACTGTGTAATTAGTTTTTGTTTACATCTATATCTAATGCTTTATGCATATGTTCTAAGATTCGATGTGACGGGGAATCTTGAAAAGTTTTTAGATTTCGGGGTGAACTAAACAAGGCCTCGTATGTACGGCCTTGTTGTTCCAAAATTTACAGGAAAATAGATATTATAGCACTTTTGTTAGTATTTGATACTAAATATTATTTAATTATAAATTAACTATAGCCTCAAAAATTCATCCCACAAATTAAAGATAAACTGTATAATTAATTTTCTATTTTATCTATGTTTAATATTTTATACATGTGTCTTAAAGTTCAATGTGATAAGAAATCTAAAAAATTTTAGATTTTTTTAGAACTAAACAAGGTCGTAGTACCCGTCAGCTCTCAAAATTAAACCTATTTAGAGTTTGCAGCTGAATTTTTCATTTGTGTCTATCCTCTTGTCTGTGTGTTTTTCGGTGTTGTATTCAAATGCTCTGTTATAGAATTCCCTGTGTTTCAATTCCTATTGGATTACAAGTGACATGTAACTCTAATATTATGTTTTTCACGTTCCTATGTTCTAAATATCATGTGTTCCAAAGAGGCCCTTATTGAATAAAGGTTAAATAATAGTTAGCTGCTAGAAATCAGTTGACCGGATCCTAAGCTAACAGTCAGCTAATGTTTTTACCTACTATCTAGCTAATAAAAGTAATTTCTTACCTACTATCTAGCTAACAATTAGCTATTAGCTGGTTTCTTCTGACTAAAATGGTTAATTGTTAGCTAAGTAGATCAAAATGAGGCTTTAATCACTAATTCACTACTCTATCTCATACTCCCTTTGTCCCATTTGTATCCCCAATTAAATTTATTAGAAAAACTATATTTAAAGATATTCCAATAATACCAATTATATATTATTAATATTAACAATTTTAATATATTTTATCAAAGTTATTTCTCAGAAATAAAAATAATAAATATTTTAGGACGGAGGGAGTATAAATTAAATGTCATTTTTTTTCTTTTTCCAAATATATAGCAAAAGATATCTCCTAGAAAAACAAAAATGACCTATAAGGGGAGTAGCTAAATGGAGTTTTAACCGCTAGAGATCTCAAACAACTATATTCAAAGATAGCAACACCTGCAAGAATTTAAGCCCCTCTCCTTTTTATATAGAAGACAAATACCTAAATCCAACTAATTGATTTCATTCTATGTTGAGATGAGCTATGAAAGAATGAAATGATTAAGTACCGGTGTTAGCTCTTTGTGCAAAAAAAAGCAGAAGAAGACAGGAAACCTTTTATCTTCTATAATTTATCTGCGGTATGAGAAATTTGGTCAGTTTCGCCACTTGATCAGAGGCGGCCGTATGCAGTCATTGAGCAAACTTCCCTAGTGTGGACCCATATTTTCAGGCTCACCGCTCACAGGATACAGGTAGCAGTGGTTTCAGTAGAACCATCAAATAGTAGATTTTTTTTATATATTACCTCGTCAAAACATGTTGCAACAAAAGCATGAAAAGTTGGATGCAGGTCTAATCTGATGTGTATACAGAGACAGCCATGAACAGGATAAGCAAAAGAATAACAATTAGACACGTGTGAAAAAATAAATGCTCATATCTGTCCAACCTGAATCTCCTGATGATTACGCTTGAACAACCAGATGTATTTTTCTATTCCTTTTTTTAAGGGTAAAACGTACTGTATGGCTTGATCCAAGAGACCAAGCACTTATGTGGATTTAACTATGTAGTGAAGTGAAATGTTAGGTACCAACTTTCAGGCTTAAAGTAAACACACATTATTATGCGCAATAGAGATTAAAGATCAGGATTAAAGAATTTTGAATCGGTCATATGGTGGATTCAGTCACGGCACTTTTGGTCCTCTCCAATTGAATCAATTATCCCTATAATCCCAAACCCTGACCGTGTTTGATCCTCCCGTGATCTTCGGAGTTGAAGCTGTCAGTCAATTCACGGGTTTGCCTTGTTTACCTCCTCCTCCCTTCCTTTCCTTCCATCCGATATATTCATCTCATTTTCTTTTCTTTTTTGATTGTTTGTTTCCGACAATGGATTGATGTCCAAATCAAGGGTCCTCTCCATTTAGCTTTACTATCTCAATTGTGGAGAGATATTTTGCTTGTATTCTTCCTCGTTATAAAATGCAAGGTATACTAGGATCATGATAAAGAGATATTATGCTTACTATATTTTGCTCCTAGTGGTTAGGTTGATGATAGACATTAATGATGAAATCTCTCCTACACGATCCGTCGTGCTCTTTGTGACGGCGCGACCCTGTCTTCTTCCCGAATCTCCCTCTCCCTCCCGCAACTGCCCGAGACCGCGACCCACCGGAGTCGAAGAAAGACGACAACGTGACTAGGGTTTTGGCGAGTCGTCTTCTCAGCGGCTGCAGATTCCAACGAGCGTCTTCTTCGACACCAATGAGGTAGGCCTCCTCCTCCTCCTTCTGAACCTTGTCCTCCTAGATCTGTCCGTGCCAGAGACGAAGAAGATGGCGGCGCTAGGGTCCTGACCGCCGCGCCCAACCCCTTTTCCCCAGATCTAGCGGGCTATAGAATGGTCATCTACGGGGAGGCAGGTCGGCTAGGGGATGGGAAAGGAGGTCGAGCAGTTTAGGGAGTGTGGTTGCGGTCGTGGCGGTAGGGCCAGATCGGGGCGGGCGCCATGGCCAGAGATCGGTGCTCGGCTTCGCTAGCGAGCATGGCCATGGCAGAGCTCCAGCGAGAGGGTGAGGAGAAAGAGATGGTCGCCGCGAGTGCTAGGGTTCGCCGCTCTGGCGAACCCTAGCGCCCGCGACGGGGCGATGGCTGGCGATAGGTGCAAGGACGACGATGAGGGCGGGGTCGAGGATGACAGCGAGGGAGGAGCCGAGGAGGAGGAGCAAGGGGAGGGAGAAGAGGGCGAGGGAGAACACGAGGCACGAGGTAGACAACGGTGTGACTCGTCGCGCATTAACCTCCCCTTAATGATGGGTTTGTACATGACTAGGGCCTAGACTAGTTATTGAATTTGTAGGAGAAATTGATTCATCTAAAATTTATGATAAATCAGGATAAAGAGTCTGTTCGCTTGAGCTTATCTGCTGAATCTGCTAGCCATTCAATAATATTTTTCTCACAATAAATCAGCGAACAGTACTTTCCACCATGACTTTTTAGAAAATTGAAAAGGCTCAGTTTGAATGTTTTAATATCTAATATTTTTATTGTGAGGAAGTAGATTAGCATAATATTTTGGGATGAATCTTCAAGAAATTCACTAACATACAAATCTAAGATGGTGTTTGGATCCCAAGACTAAATTTTAGTCCTTATCACATCAGATGTTTAGATGCCAATTAGGAGGACTAAACTTGAGCTAACTATAAAACTAATTGCATAAGTTGTGACTAATTTGCGAGATGAATCTATTAGGCCTAATTATTTTTTGATTAACACATGTTTATTATTGCATCACATGGGCTAATAGATTTGCCTCGTGAATTAGTCATAACTTATCATTAGCTCATATTTAGTCCTCCTAATCGATATCTAAACATTCAATGTGACAAGGACTAAAGTTTACTCCTTGAATCCAAACACCCTCTAATTATTAAAAAACTACTATAGCACGGTGTAATTTGCACACAAAGGAGCCATGGTGGGTACCCTTTTTATGATAAGAGCCTTCTTAGAGCATATTCATTTGGGTACCATTTGTTTTCACCGAAGATATAGTTTTGACTATATATTCTGCCATCTTGTGAAAATATTTCTGTATTTTTCCTTAAAAAACACAAGCATCTATGACGTCAAAGTAATTTTATTACCTAAAATAGTTAGGAATATGTTTTGATAGTGCATTTATTTAACATTGCTAATGTTTTCTGTAAATTTCGTCAAAACCCGAGAAACTTAAATTAACACAAGCTAGAAAATGACTTAGCAACGGACCGAGCGAGCAACATTAGATGGCCATTCCTCTCTCCTTTGACAAAGTTTGCTGTAAACCAAATCTGACAAGAGTGGAAAGCTGGGGTCGTTAGAGCAGCATCTGCACTGTTTTACGCGAAACCAGGGGGCACAAACGCACGGACGGCTAAGCTGCTGCCTGCTGGAACAAGAAATTCACTAGTGTCAAAACCGATGCCCCGTCTTCGACGGAATCGGAGTATCATCGGACCAATTCCCAGCCACTTTCTCCCGTACTCACATGACTCCAATTTTTATGGCTGCACCTGCACCGCTGTAATTTGACAGCGCATCCGGCCGCGCAGGAACAGTTTAGCCGGTCATTTGGTGCTGATGCTTGCCTGATTACTAGTAGTGATTAGGGACTAGGGAGCTACACAAGGTGAATTGCTTACATGATTATTATACTATTATGGTATATGTATATATAATATAAACCGCTGTTTGGTTTTCATCCACGGACCACATATTGGAGCCATGAGTGAAGTAAACAAAGACCAACTGCAATTGGGATAGATAGGATAGCGCCAAATGCCAAGGCCGTGGAATCCAAGGCAGGCTTACGAGGAGGAGCCTCAATTCGTTTTGGATTGCACTAGAACATTTTTGTCCGTGAATTTCGCCAAAATTTTACCGTGACAGGCAGGAACTCGGTCGAGTTTGTCGTCGCGTCGCACGGGTGCAAAGACTTCCTTGGCTCCTTTTGACCCGAACGGCCATACCCAAAGAAGAGTTCATATCATATCCGTGTCACGACGCGTCAACGGAGACGAGTTTCTTTCGTCTGCCAGTGAACGAAGGGAAAACAAATTCATGTGGCGGAGACTTTGAAAGCAGGCAACAGCTCCTAAAAAAGGAGGCTACAACTTTTTTTTTTTTGACAATTAAGGAGGCTACAACTTTGAGTATGGATCTCCTAATCCCTGTGGCTTGTGTCACAATGCTCCATGCGGTCAGAGCTTGGGCATCCTGGAAGCTTCCCTTTTCCCAGCTAACAAACAAATGCAAGTTGGGAACGGTAAACCATAGAGCTGGTACTATGTTCAAGGACTTGCTTTGCGTCACAATTCAGAAGCAAATGTAGGCTTTGGCCTCGCCAAGTTGCCATTGTGGTCTCTTCTTGTGGTTCTTTAGAAAAACTAAAGTTGGACTTGAGTTTGCACCAGCAAGTGAACAGGGTGTCAAACTTGTCCTGTTGTACCCATGCGTTGCATCATGCCACGTTTGACTGGGATGCAGGTCCGTCCGAATGCAGATAAGATATTTCGAGTTTTCAGCATACGATTCGTACAGCGCTAGTATTTCCAATGCAAAGGCTATGTATATGGTATTTGCGTTGCAGCCTTTTTTTTTCTTTGAACAAAGAAAGAGGGTGAGCGCACTGCTTAACTAACGATGAACAGCTGTCAAACAGAAATGGAGCTTAACAGTGCTGGTTGTATAGCAGTTCTATTGTCTACTGGAGGCGGCATCGAGTTGATGCCGAACCAAAGGTTGAGTACTTACAGTGGACCTAACTAATACTCTTTCTGAGGCCTTCTTACCCTTTCACTTCAATGGAAGAACAGCAATTCTGTCGCCCAAAGATGCTCTCTTTGGAAAGCAATTGGCTACTAAAGCCAGTCTCAATGCATGTTTCATAAGAGTGTCATGTACATTAAATAGGGTGCCACATAAGCAAAATTGCTAACATGACAGAGTCATTAAATGAAGGAGTTTCATCAGATGCGAGAGAAGTTTCATCCTATAGCTCGGTTACCTAGTTTATAGTCTTGGTAACTGTGCCATGAAACTACGCATTGAGACTGGCCTAAAAGCCCATGATTAAGATCCCTGGCCTGGTTGACCAACCAAAAGGAATCTAAAAGACAAGCAATAGATTAAAGGCAAGCATCACTTCACTTTTTTTTCTAGCCAAGAAGTGTGCAGCAGCGCTCTTGTCCCTCGTTCCTTCGGGTGAGGGATCTTTATGGGCCGTGAAAGCAACGGCTCACATTGTTCGCCGATGGATTCCATCACAACACAACATTGAACTGTATAGAACATGCTGCGCTGAAAGCGTGGGGACAAAAACAAAAAAGAGGGCCAGAAAAGGAGATGCGCCGGGCACCTACCTGGGTACCCGCGATAAGCCCACAACCAACAAGATACTCGAGGGTTGTCGCAAATAACTAGAAAGCAGATTCGCCCAAGCAAAGTAAATGCAAACGCGTGAAAGAATGACAATGTGCCAGCACATTGACACGGTTGGCAGTACAGTTTAGCAATGGTTATTTACCAAATGTTCACTGAAGGACCATCCCCTGCAGTCTTTGTACATGAAGCTCCATGTTTGATCTTTACAAGCTTTAGCAACAAACACGAAGCACTCCCTAACACCATTTTCGGCACCATCCAACATCTTGCCATCTAGGTTAGAAGGTATGACTTGTACATGTCTGTTGTTAGGGTCTGCGAAGCAGACCTCTCACCCTGCTGCTAGAATAGGCTGTACATGTGGTACGAAATGTCAACCTGTGGGCAGTTCGTTCCAGAATCTCTGCTTCCATCAGTCCATCCATCACGACTTGACATTATTGGCTGTTGGAGCAATGGGCCTGCCATACCACCCCTCATGCCTGAAGCTGTCCCATGGGAAAACACATTGTGTCCCCCAGTAGCCATGTAACTACTGGTAGTTCCATCCTGGTTTTCAGCCTTATGATGTGCATGTAACAAGCCACTAGGGTAAAATGAATAGTGAGGGTCATTTGACCAACCAAAGAGGGTGCCTGGAAACTGTCTGTGACTCTGACTCCGGTTCAGGTTGGTATCAGTTAGGGGTGGCGAAGAGATGCTCAAGCTTAGATTTTGTGTGACATCTCCATCATCTTTTAGGCAGTCTGTAGCCCAGCTAGTGAAGTCCTGTTGATCTGGAATACCACAATCTTGTACCAGGGAATCAGATGCAGAGCTATGTCCAGAGCAAGCTTTGTCTGTATCAGAATACTGATGAGGCTTCTCAAATCCAGGAGGACAAGCTCGTCTCCTTTCCTTTCTATGCAGAGATGCCACATCAGTGGATGATACTGCATTGACTAATCTTGATAACATAGTGCTATCTGAACAATGAGAGGAAACAATATGACCAGACCGAATTGTGTCCCTATTGTGCAAGCTCTCACCATCAACCAAAGATGCATTCTTATTAAGAGTGCTGCGGCAGAAACTTGCTCTTGTTATACCTGTACTTGAAACAGGTGCATTTTGTTGATTTACCAGCTGTGATTGATTCTGTGCTACAAGCTTTATGTTCAAATCTGAAAGATTATGTGGTTCAGCTGAACCTTGAGTTTTGGCATAAGATGCAGAAAGATTACCAGGCAGAGTTCTACCGCTCATACTCTGTGGTGCAGTCAATCTGTGTGACACAGTGCTCTCTGGTAGTTGCTTATGATCTCCTAGAACTAGCTTTTCACTGATATCTGAGCATTCATTCTTTATCTCTACTCCAGCATGAGATTTAACACTAGCTGTAGCTGAAGCCAACAGATGCGCAGGTTCCTCTGGGTTCTGGGAAACTAGATGGCTTCTAGGAATTGTAATGCAGCTCCCTTGCGCTTTTTGTACCAAAGTAAGTTTTGTTGAAGTACCATTGTCAACTTGTCCTGTTGCTTTAGGCCTAGGATCACTAGAAGCAATCAACGGCCTGCTAAGTACAGTAAGACGCCGAGCTGGTGCAACTTGTCCTTGTGAAACTATATCAGCATACTGTGGCTTATGCTGCAAGGCGTCAGATGTTCCATTTTCTGCTGAGGTTATTTGCTTGGGATTTGAATTGTCATTTCCTAACTGTGAAGATGCTTGAGATTCGTCATTATTGGAGCCCAAATGCTCATTTGATGAGCTCTGCAACGAAGCGCCATCAATAGGCTGCATATGCTTTACTGATGTAGTCATTTCACTTGAACAGTTACGCCCTCCAGGTGGTATGTATCTTTGAGATTTGAGGTCAGACAAATTTTGTTGATTATTGTGTAATCTCTCATGGTCATTTCTTTGATGAAGAACAATATGTGCCATAGATGGAGGACTGCCAGAAGAAAGGCTCGAGTCCCTGCAACACAAAAAAGAAGGGTGGTCCTCACTTATTGGTCAAGGACTGAAGGTTAATATACATTAGGATCTGGCCCTAGCAACAAAAGCATTTACCATGGACTGATGACTGGTAGTAAACTAGTATTTTTGTTAGCACCATTAGGTAGTAATCTGTCATCATTGATGCAAATCTATGCACAAAAAGACTCACAGTTAGTACAATGATGGGTAGGTAATGCATACAAACTATAAACAAAACACAATCCTTCTATCCCTTTGCAGCAAAACCATAAAGCTGTATAAGAAAACATAACAATAGAATGTTAATGACATTGTGATTCTTACATCTTTGGAGATTCCACTACCAGTTGTATTTCTTGAACTGCAGTCACATGGAGGGGGCAAAGTACGTCCTGAGCGATAGTGGTGACACTTGGTACTCATACCCATCGAGTGCTGCAACCTAATCTCCAGAATGAAACAAAGGTAATATTAACAGATATTACCCTAACGTGCCTGTGCAACCTAGCATGTATCAATCCAAATTGAGCATAGAAACATTGGATATAAATGAGTTTGTAGTAGAATGTCATCTTTTCGAAAGTACAGATTCGGCTAATCATTATGCTACATGGCAGAACTGAAGAAGAATTCAATTCAGACATGCTAACTGCAGCATCAGGAGCTGTCAACGCAACTCAAGGGTCCAATTTAACAACAGCTGTTGCACAAAGAATCTTATGAAGGTCATTTTTTATCGATCAATCTTATTAAGTTATTAGTTCTACATGTTCAGGTGGACTGCTCATCTTCATACTCGGTTGGCCCTAGCAAAGGGCTTTAATAGATGAGATACTTGATGGGCAAAAGAGCTATATGGAAGTTAAATATTTTGTAGAAACATGATGGTCATTAAAGCAATAAGTGCTGTGCAAATCTGCAACCTAACCAGCATATAGATAATCCAGGTAATGCAATAACCAGTGTTAACATCAACCAGTTGGATGACCCTCTTCTTTTTGTTTTGTTTTAGTTAGAGCAAAACACATGTGGTACTTAAATGCTTTATACATTCATCATACTTATAATGTCTGCTGCTTGTTCGCAGTTAGGCACCCTTATAGGTATCTTCGAATCAGCCTATTATCCTAAGCATATCAAGAAGTTTTCATATCCCGAAAGGCGAGATTAGGAAACAGCAAACATAAGTGCGTCTTTTATAATAAGATATTAAAATCTCTAGATGCCAGTGAATAAATGTGGTTGACCAATTTATTTATGCAAAGTATTTGCTACTAATCAACAACAAACATAGGTCCAAAAAAAGAAGTTGACATATTCAATGGATGTTTCACAACAATCTAATAAGTCCTCCAGTGTTGAATCCAATAACCCAGATAATAACTGACCTGACCCTCTTTCTATCGCGCTTCCAATTTACATTGTTTTCAGCTTTTTCTCCATCAAATGAGGATTCACATTGACTATTAGTATTACATAATAAAATGTTAGTACGAAAAAAATATACCTTGCACACACCACAGAAACATCATCTTTTGTACAAATATCTTCTGCTGAGGCTTTATAATGCACATATGAACAATTTGGCTTATAGCAATCCTGAGCCAAGGCACAACTAATTATCAGAAAAAAGAAAGAAGTCAATGGCTCCAGCTCTAGGGAATTGAATATATAAGGCATACCTTATTGTTGAGCCATATATGACAATATCTTGTGACACCAAAGGTTGCTCTATATGGTAAGCATAAAAAGAGCAAGCCATACCATTAGAATAAGACGAATAACAAGATGGATCATGGTTCCTTTAAGTCAAGTTGCAGTATAGACAGAGCCAACTTACTTTAAAGGTCTACCATCCAAGGCATAAGCATCAACTGCCCGTATGCATCTGATAGCCTCCTCTTCTTTTGCGAATCTAACATATCTAAAGAGATGTGTGCAAAGAGTTACACAATAAAGCATCTGATGTCAAACATGCTATAAATATTAAGTTTGCTAAGAGTAATTTCTGCTCCACACAAAATGTATCTAGTAGGAACCAACAACAAAATTAAGTCAAATCAGAACTGCAACCCTTGCAGCAAAATCATATCAAATGTCACAAACAAAGGTGGTTGGCCAGGTCACTAAGGTCATGCCAGCAAATTTCCCAATTTTGCAACTTTTGTTTGTCATAACAGCAAATATATAAAGAATTCTATCTATTGTATATCCAAATCACTTACACACGGCCAGAGTCAGGAATCTGTTGGCTAGCTCCAACATTATCAATGATAATGTTTTCTATCTTTCCATACTGTCCAAGGAAACTCTTCTGTCTCAGCACCTGCATGAGTAGCATACAGTTAGAATTTATCTTGGTGCATCAAGAGATCTTACAGGAAAAGAAAGAACCATGGTCATAATGCTTGCACTCTCAGTGCAAAGCATTTACCTTCTCGCTGGCGAACTCAGTCGGCATACCAACAATATAGACAAGCTTCCGTTGAATCACACGAACACTACTTGGATCTTTTGGTTCTGACTGTCCCAACTGAACTTTTGCAGATGTTTGCTTATGAGACTTGGTTTGTTCTTTTTGATAGTTGGACTTATCAGCACAAAGTTCCTTTAAACTGGCATTTGGGAAAATAAGGAAGAGAAAATTCAAGTCAATCAATTATTGTTGCATTTTGTAATAAGTTTGATGAATTAGCATTTTCAGAAATGAAAATGGACATATGGTGAAGTGGACTTTTTACTGATAAAAACATCGAATCTTAAGAGATAAAGCACATGCATTTGGTTCCTGGCGCTTGTCTCCAAGATCTTATCCTTGTTATATACAGAACGGCATCCAGGGCACCTCCCGCCAGATTCATCAATTATACGATGCCAACACCAAAGACATATCTACCAAGAAAATGATGATTATAAATATGCTAACTTGACAAGAAACACAAGAAAATACATCATCTGAGCTGTACATATTTAACTAAACCATGATTAACTAAAAGCACAATACTGAATCATGAAGGTAGAAATGGAAGAAGCATTTAATTTATTTCACTAACCGGGTCGTGTTATCGAAAATAGGATGCTACAGAAATGGAAGAAGCATTTAATTTGTTTCACTTCTCAATGCTACAGCAGTACAAATTCTAAAAACATACTACATCAGTACTGGACAAGAGCAATACTGACATCTCTTGGTCTTTCCCTTTTTCAAAAAATACAAAATAAGCTTCACAAACGATGAAGAGAACACATTACTAAACGGTATCTATTACCCATCTTTTAGCATGAGAAATGGAAATATAATCATATAAAAAACTGCTGTATAATAATATAGATTTACAAGTATTGAGAAGAGAGAAGAGTATTAGCAAACAGAAGGTATTCATACATCCAAATAAATAAAGACTGGAAACAACATAAAACAAATTGCCTGCACAACACAATGGTACTCAAACAGTCAAGCCTTGGATGTTCACCTCATATCCACATTTACATGGCTTCAGTTGTTTATCTGTCAAATCCATCTTGTTCAAGCAAAGTGGACATTTCTCATTAGTTTGGTCGCTCATGGTGACTCCGCCTTAATAGTTGAAGAAGCAAGATAACTGAAAATAGAAGAGTTATCTTACCAGAATATGATACAATATAAGGATGTACAGTTTCAGAACATGATTAATCTAAACAACAGCATCAGAGAGATGTTGCAAAATACGAAGCTCGATTGCCATAGCAATGCATCTACCACTTCAGCAGGCATCATTGGATTTGTTTCAGATATGCAAAAAGCATTGTTAAGCATAGCACAAACTTATATCAATAATTCTGAATTATGAATGATAAAGCTTGAAAGATCAGGATTCAACGTGACAATAAAATTATCAAATAACAAGAAGTGTAACTTTGGTGAGCAACCATGTGAGGATACCCTAGTAAAAGTATCTCTTCAAATATGCACAATTTAATCAAGGTTTTTTCTCTCCCAGGTAGAAGTATAACCTAATTTCATTATCAGAAAACAACAAAACTACAAGAGTTTGCCAGCACCACTGAACACAAACGACCTATTGTCAGTTTAATCAAGGAATATGAAAATATAGCTTTTATGTCAACTAATTATTAAAGCTAGGCATAACTTCGGTATGGTAATAAACTTTCTGCAACTATGAATGTTAGCAAGTTGTTGTACTGTTAGAATCAACAGATCACATGTATCTATTCTTGACGTAATCATTATCCCACTAAGGAAAATATTGTGCCAAATCATATCTGCACTACATTCCATCAATAAATTAAACGAACAATTTCTACTGTGTATCATAACAGGACTCCCATTACACACACTATACTGAATACTCCTATTTGTTAGCTGGCACCAATAGAATATTTATTGATCAGGGTATTAATACCAGTGCAACATTAGTTCCTGAGCTCCAGAAGCCTGAAGGAAAGATGCACTAGGCTACATCATCATAATGCACATGAGTACAAACCATAGTCCAAATGCGCTAGTTCTGTGTTGTACTTTCCCTCTTGCTGAATCTCCTACACAGCTCATTAAGTTCCAGAACTTTGTAAGCAGCATTGACAAAACAAAGACGCATGCTTATCTACCCTCAAGCCCTCAACAAATCAGGGGTCCACATGCAAATCCTGAACTCTGAGAGGTGCATGCAGCAAAAGTACACCTAAACTGGAGCTCTAAACTCTAGTAATGATCTACTAACCAGATGATAACGCGAGTTTAATAATGACATAAAAACAACTAATCTCATACTCAAATTAAATAAGTCTTCAATATTCAGAGTCAAAGACTTATTATATATAGTAATAAAAAGGAATAGCAGTGACCGATCCCACCAAACCCTCAATAAAAATTAAAATACCAAAACTTGAGATAACCGAGGCATTTTCTCTGTGATTCATTGATTTGCAGACAAAGCAAAACAATAGTTGATTAACAACAGACAAGCCTAATAAATACACAGATATTGCAATCGAAACCGACTCCCATACTAGCCCTAGATAATCAATAAATACCAGTCAAAACAGCCACCAAAACATCCCACATTCCACCGCGACCAAAACCACGGGAGTGATCGCGGCCAACCACCGCATTCAGCAGCAAAGCTCACTAAAAACCACCGGGGGCAAAAACAAAAAAAAAAAAAAACCAACAAAATTTCCCCAAAAAAACCAAAAACCCAAACAAAAAAACCACCCGAACACCCACAGCCCAGCA
>Ga0182004_10000555_pt1 | contig 23434 bp, 22 predicted proteins | sample Sormic07211540_1_FD_120479 | JGI IMG/M metagenome (GOLD analysis project Ga0182004, IMG submission 120479) | Endophyte microbial communities from Sorghum bicolor roots, Mead, Nebraska, USA - 072115-40_1 MetaG | ecosystem: Host-associated > Plants > Roots > Unclassified | place: USA: Nebraska...
CGAGCCAGGCTCGATGGAAACGAACCTCAGCTGCGTTCCTGCTCAGCCTGGCCCGAAGGGAATCTTTGCATCTGTTCAGCCTGGCTCCAGGTGCAATCCAGGACACCAAACACGTGAAATCTGAAGCACAGTCATACCACAGTACCACACAGTGCCACAACAGCTCTCAGCTAGGCATCATTGACATGTTGACGGCAGCGCTGACAGTTCAACATTCTTTTTTATCCTTTTGAGATCATCTGATGACTCAAGGTTGTAGAAGGGGATTGGAAGCTATTTACAACGGGGATTGTACCTGATCTAGTAATAGCTTTAAACAATCTAACAGTAGTAGCAGCTGTTATTAACGTACTTATTTTTAAAAAGGGTCCGTGTCATGGCCTTCTTTGGAGGCCATTATGGGAGCCACGTCTCGAGTTCTGGCCAGTCAGCTCACACCTTGGAGCTTAACCAGGGCAAGAGAATATAGAGTGATGAATGCATGTGTGCTAATACATGGAAATTCACCACCATTACTGCCCTAATTCTCACAAGCAAAAATCACTTAAATCAGCACATACAAAGATGCAATGCAGCTTACAGCAGACACAAACAAACTCCAGAAAACAGCCCTAGTGGCTTTCCTAGAAATTACCTAAGAGAAGACCTTGACTTGCAGTCAAGTCTTCTGCTGCTATTCAGCCTAGATGTTGCTATGCACTTGCAAGGAAACTACACTGCAATTGGTTGCAGGCTTCTATGCAAGGCCAGCTAGCTCACCAGTGAGCACACAGCATGCGCACAAGTCTGCTCTAATTGCAGACTTAACTACGCAGCTGTTAGGCTGCTGCTGCACTACACGTGTACAGAGATGGAGGCTGTTAAAAGTTCTCAACTTAGTTGATTGAACTATTCATAAAGGTAAACATTGAATCTCAAGCTGGCTATGTTCATTCTACACTGATGGAACCTCTAAGGACTTTTCTTTCAGACAAAAGTGCCCGGCAGAATAATAGAGCACAGTAAATGACATGAGTTTAAGCATTTTAGTTATTACTCCCTCCGTCCACCAAAGAGTCAATTTCTAGAGTTGTCCTAAGTCAAATTTTTTAAACTTTAACTAAATTTCTAGAAAAAATGCTAAGATTTGTGGTATCAAATTAGTATCATTAGATTCATCATAGAATATATTTTCATATGATGCGCATTTTATGTCATAGATGTTGTTACTCTTTTCTATAAAGTTAGTCAAACTTAAAAAAGTTTGACTGGCACGGATTCTAGGAATTAATTCTTTCGTGGACAGAGGGAGTATAAAACATCAACTAATATAATTATGACTCGCTGTCATTCCCAGACCCCACAACAGGTCCTCTGAGAGGCACTAATTATGCAGATAGACCAAACTACCAAAGATCAGCAAACAGCTTACCAGAAAAGTCAGTAACAAGTAACAACTTACCAGCTAGATCAGGATGTGTTTGTGTCAGCTTTAGCCAATCCATTTGACTATAGCCTTTCTCAAAAGGAACCTTTGCCCGTGCTGCAGGTTTCTTCGATGAACGCTTTGCCTGTGATGGCACATTTGATTCTGCTCCACCACTTGTCTGTGTAACTGGTGCTTGCATGTTATTGTCTTTTGTTGAAACACTGACATTGTTACCAGACCTATCTTTTTCTGAGTCAACAGTTTCCAACCCATTGTTCTTTGAAGTATTTGCACTATCAACATGAACATCCTCGAGTGTCATACTTTCTACAGGAATGGCTTTAGGAGATTCTGGTTGACCGTCATTTTCTGCAGAAATAACCTACAAAACAGATATATCAAAATAAGTTCTTAGAAGTCATATCAGAAAGTAAACCAGAAAGCAAGAAAAAACAAAATGGCACATGTAAGTTTGTAAGTCATACCATTTGGGATCTTAACAACTCAAGGGTCTTAGGGAGAAATAGCCGATAAATATTCAATAGAAAAGGTTTAGACCACTACAGTAACAATTGATAAGCTATCATGCAACTGAGTGTATCAAGTGGAAGTGATACATATATACTACAACCTATATCCAAATAAGAACCTAAATAAAAAGGTAATGAAGTGACTACCCATAAAGATGCACTTGCTTTGTACTGTCCACAGCTAATTGACCCAATCCAATGGCATAAGCAGCAAGAGCATCTCCAAAAACTCCTTAAAACAACTCCCTAATTCTGTTTTGGCAAAAAAAAAAAAAGGGCCCTCCAACAGTTTTGTAAAACAACTTCCTAAGGATAAGCACTAGGTAAATCGCCCCCTCAACTCCCAGATACGTGTGTTTCGTGATTGCTATCTGCCCGGGTGCCCCCTCCCCTGTGCTTCGTGCAGTTTTCGCCCCATACTGCTTGGTATTTTATTTTTAGGAAGCTAATTATTGGAGAGAGGAAAGAAAATAGAGCTCTTATCCATTTTATTCACTTGAGATAGTCATTGGTTTACCAAGTGTTTTTTAAGGAGCTTTTGGAGATGAAGATAAATAGAAAAATAAATGAAAGCAACTGTTTAAATGCCTGTAGTGAGAGACAGCGCCAAAACAGATTTTAAGCAAGCAAAAAGCAATTAGACCTCGTCTCCCTAAGCGATCAGGTGTTTTCTCAATTGCTTAATTCCTGTTGACTTGTTCACATAGTGTTTGAACAAAACTTATGCCCTATGCACTTATACTGGTTTCAGAAATGAACATATATCAGTGAAATGATATCCCATGCTTATTGTGGGTTCTTGAGACAATCCACAAGATTTTAAACTTCTGGTGATATTTTTCATGTGGAAACAACAAGTGAGCACAAAACAAATCATTCAGTATGGTATGGTAAAGCATAAGGCCCGCGAAACTGGCAATCACAATCTATATGTTAAATGGTCGATAACAAAATGCTTCTCTTATGTTGACAATTTCTATGATCACCCCGATAAACCATGAATTAATCAGGCACGATGATTTTATGACCAGAAGAGTACCGATAAGGAACAGACATGAAGCACTAGAACAACAAACAAAGTAGCTTAACATAAACGACCACCATGGTGTAAAGTGACACAAGCAGAAGCATGCATACCTTGCAGAAGGTGAAGTCGGATGAGTCCTCATCAGCCATCTCAGAGCCAAAGTAAACCTGTCCGAGCTCACTTTGGAAAGAGGGATTGCCCTGCCAACCCCGTGTTTGCGAGCAGCGGTCCAAGTATATCCTGGTTCATGTCGACAAGATTGAGAATACGTAAACTGCCAGCTGACTTCATCAGAAATAACAAGTACATTCTGGTTCATGTTGACAGGACTGAATATGCAAAGTTGTAAACTACCATCTGATTTCAGAAATCTCAAGCAAAACCGGGACTGATTCACGATTGCATAGAAATGGCCGAGAAACAGCAACATGCGGTTACTGTTCAGGTAAACGCTAGTTTTTTTTTTTCTTCTCCCCGTGGGATTAGAGCACCCACCCCAGAAAGCGAGATTTGGAATCCATTGCCCGCTTGGGAGAAGATATGTACAGGCAAAACAAAACATACATCCAGAGCAAGCTAGGTTAGGGCGGGGCGGCGTACCAAGAAAAAGGAGAAGGCGATCCAATCAATTCCTGATGGATCCCCCGCTTCCCCCTCCAGGCCAGTAGAGCGGGGGTGCGGCGGGGGAACACGAGGGCCCCGAATCCCTCCGAGCTGGGCGGCGTGCCTGCCGCGCGTCGGTGGGAGGCGGCCTGGGGCGCTGGGAGAGCGCGGGGAGGGAGGGAGGGAGGGCTCGACGTAGGCGCGGGAGCTTGCGAAGGCAGGAGTAGATAAGCGGAAGGCGGCAGGGAGTAGGTTAGGAGAGCGTCACCGGTGACCTCGGCGCTCCTCGCCGCCGCGCTCCAGCCCGCAGGGGAAGGAAGGGAGAAAAGCAGAGGAAACAACAGAGGAAGATCTGGACTAGTTTGACAATGGACACGGCGTGCGTAATTTGACTTTGTTGGTGCCTTTGGTGGTTGGCCGAACGGGGCTGCCCGGCACGGCACGGCACGGCACGGCATGCCTGCCAGCCCACGGGCTCAGCTGGCGGCCCAGGCAGCACGGAAGGCCTGCAACAGCCCACCGCCTCTCCACCGTGCCGGCGCTCGCCGGAGACGGTGGCGCCGCGCAGCCCGTCTGTCACTCTCTCCCCGCGCGCCGCGTTCGCCTACCTACGCCACCCCCAGCCCTCCACGCAGGGAAAGATCTCCGATCCGTGGCGACGAGAGGCACCCACATCCACAACTGTGAATCGTCGTTGATTTGTTTTCAGACTTCTACAAAGTGTAGTACAAGACAAGCCGAAACGAATCAACTTGGGTCTTGTTTACTTCCACCCAAAATACAAAAACTTTTCAAAATTCTCCGTCACATCGAATCTTTAGACGCATGTATAGAGTATTAAATATAAACAAAATTAAAAACTAATTGCACAGTTTAATCAAAATTTACGAGATGAATCTTTTGAGCCTAGTTAGTTTATGATTAGACAATAATTACCACAAACAAACAAAAGTGCTACAGTGTCCCAAAAAATTTCGGCAAGGAACTAAACAAGGCGTTGACGACCTTCAAATACGCAGTCAGGGGCAAAATCTCAGATTTCCCAAATGGTAATCACTCATCACGTTGCTAGAGCCCACAACGCAAAGATTACATACAATCCACCAAGACTGCAGCCTTGTTTTGTTCGCGAAAAATTGTGTGTTTAGCTAGTATAACACTTTCATTTGTAATTGGCAATTATTGTCCAACCATGGACTAACTAGGCTCAAAAGATTCATCTTACAAATTACAGACAAATTGTACAATTAGTTATTTTTTTAATTTATATTTAATGCTCCATGCATGCATCTAAAGATCCAATATGACGAGAAATCTTGAAAATTTTTTGAAACTAAACAAGGCATGTATCAACAAATGACATTCCAAGACATGGCCAGTAAACAGGTGTCAATGAAACAAGCACAAAAGCAATGGACCAGTCTGTAAGATCAACTATCCTGTATATGTCTTTTTTCCAGCATCTACCACAACAAAGAAGAAATGCCTAGGGTAATTAACATCTACGGCCAACTTGGAGAGAGAGTATGGTTTGGTTGATCAGCTGAGTCAGCAATAGGAGGCCAGCAGCAGCCTCACGGTTTTTATTGCCTGCCGCTTTTCTTGTAGCTGCAATCAGGACACTTGTAGTGCTTTATCTGTTCCGCTTTCGCTGGAGTTATCCTCACGCATTTGCCGTGGAACCACCGCTCGCAAATGTCGCATCCAATCCAGAACTCGCTTGAGTTGTAGAGACCACTGCAGGACCCGCAAAGGGTTTCACTGTGTTCATCATCATCCCCATACCCATCTTCGACAACTGCCACTCTTGAGTTCTTTGTCTTGCCATCATTTGATCGCTGCATATATATGAACAAAGTAAAATGCCAGTCTGTTAAAGCTCAAAGACATCTGATAACAACAATGTGCAAACAGACTAACAGAGTAATAAAAGGTATCAAAATGGAACCTTTGTTGAGTGCCTAGATTTGCTGCTGTTATCAACACCAGGCTTATTCTCCCTTCCCTTCCGTTCAGTCATTGTTTCATACACAGATGGATGTTCATTAATCATGTTGAATAAGCGCTTCCTGATGAATGAAAAGGTAGCATACTGAGTGCAGGAGAAGATTTCAGTTAAGGCATTCAACCACACTTTCTATTAACCATGCCCACTGCATTCCCTAGAAAAAGAGGTGGTGGATGCTGTAGCAGTAATTACAAATCAGTATGAGAATCAAGGAGACTAGGTACTTGACATATCACCTTTAACAAGGATTCATTAAGAACATCCTAAATGGGCCCTGAAAACCTGAAGAAAAATATAGTGCAGTAAAACAATTAACATGTCACCTTATAGTACTATTATTTGTATGCTCTATATTTGTGGCTCCTGTGGGATTTCATCTCTAGCCTACCCTAAATTAGCTCGTGGTACTAAAATGCTTTGTTGTGGAATGATAAATAAACAACTAAAATGTACTGTGAAAACAGAGTGCAATCTGTTGACGTATATACAGGCAACCTTGTGAACTTATGAAGTAACTACCACAGAATATTCCTGAACACTTTACCAAGGATAAATATTTAGCAAGATTATATTCTCATGCCAGAAGACAGTCTGCGAACTATCCTGGATATTCCATAAAGAGATGAGCAACAACAACAAAAAATGTAATATACAATGAAAGCGTATTAGTAGCACACATGCTGACAGCACCCCTATTGGAAAAGGAGAAACACTTCTGGAAATGGATGAGTAAAGTCCTGTTATATCACAGGTTCCATTAACTATGTTCATGCACAGAAGTAATAGAAAGTCATAAAACAATATCACAATGATAGCAAAGAGGTTTTGTGAAAGGGCTAGATTGTCCACCATTCAAGTAGGTCAATGACCAGAAAATATAGTTATAGTGTGTTTGTTCATCATACTTCTTGCAAAAGACATAAAATTGCAATATATATCAGCAGGGATGTCTATGTTAAGCTGAAGTAAGAAAGTGAAAGAAAAGATAATCAAAACTACATGACTAAAACAATAAAATGAAGAGAAGCTCAAAATGTGCATTTTAAATAGCTTTGAAAAGCTTCAATTAGCTTGAGGAATTCAAATTCAGGGCATGTATATAAGAAAACTGGGTTTGAGTTTTATGGTTAGACATGTGGAAATTTTATTATTTGCTTATGTTGGAGTTTTGTGATGAAAGAATGAAATTCAGCACTGCAACTCCAAATATCTATGTACTGAAGACTTGAGTTAATTCACTATTAGAACTGAAAAGCACATCATATAGATATGCTAGCCACTAGATCTTATGGCCCATGTGTGCTCTACCGAGCCACTGAGCCAGTGAGGGACCTTAGGTGACCGAACCAAGCTGTAGTCCATCTCCACCAGTTCAGTTCCAGAAAGCTCAGTTTTTCGAAGGTGTAAAATCCAGTTTAAACAAGAAAAGAAAAATGGGAGTATATCAGAGCAAAACATAAGTATATACTCGTTTCTAAGGGAACAGCCCCTAGAGATACATCATTCCTTCAAACCGCATATCGTAGAGTGCAAACATGAAAGACAAAAAAAAAAAAGATGCTTGGTCCAAAGAGACATATACTTGTCAACGACCCCATAAGAAACATCCAAATATCTTTTCACTTGAAGATACGGGCTGGGGCTGGGAGACTATTTGCACATTATGTGCCATTGTAGCAAATTTGTACATTATGGCCATGGTAGCAAATTATTAAGGACCAAATCATAAAGCAAAAGCAAAAACATGGCCCATTGACAGCAGGATAAGAAGATAAGACTGGAAACAATGGAAGCACAATAACCATGTGCACAAACATGTCGCAGGTGATGTGTGAAATAAAATAAGCAAACCCGTAAGCCCCACGAGCACAGGAGCAGCATCTCACCGCCACATAAACCAAACCATAACGCAGACAAGACAAAAAAAATCAAGCGGTTACGAGAATCCAATTCTCCAAGATCGACGGTTACTTGAATTAACGAGATCAAACAAGCCGAGCGCTCCCAGTCAATCTAATGGAGGGGCGTAGCCCGGAGCACAGTAGTACCTCTCGTTGGCGTTGAGTTTGGCGGCGAAGAAGAATGCGACGGAGACGACCCAGGCGTCGGAGTGCACGGCGACGAGCGAGAGCCAGTCGCGGCGCTTCATGCCGTCCCTGGCGAAGTTGATCCCGAGCGCCGGCTCGGGCATCTCCGGCGGCACTTCCTCCACCGGCAGGGACACCTCCCAGCCGCCGTTCGGGTGACCGTACAGGCACAGGTTCTCCTTCTCTACACGCACCCCGAGAAACCAGTCAAACCCCCAAACCCCAAACAAGCAGAGGCAGGAGCGAGCGCAACCAAAGCGCCGCGGCGGCTCAGATCGGATCCGGTGTTTACCTGGGTCGCACATGCTGTAGAACTCGTCCACATCTGCAAGCAGCAGCAGCGGCGGCGGCGGCCAAGCAAAGGAAACCGGAATGGTGTGAGACGCGAGATCCGGCGAAGAGGCGCGCGCGAGAACGGCAGAGAGGGAGAGTAAGGGAGGTGTCGTCGACGTTACCGGAGGTGAGAGCGCGGACGAGGCCGGCGCGGCGGCCGGTGTAGTCCTTGTAGATGTCCTCGACGGTCCGGGGCGCTGAGGAGACGGGGCCGGCCATCTCCATCAGCGGCTGCGGCGGCGGCGCGGGGGCTGTGTCGGCGGCGCCTCCGGTTGGGCAGCGAGGGGTTTCTGGTTCAGGTCGGAGGTCTGACACCGCCCGGTATTTAAGGCGAGGGCCGGCTGGTCAGGCGGTGGACGCGGTCCACCGAGGAAGACCCCTGTAGGGCCCACGAGTCAGTGGGTAGGTTCACATGGGCGCGTGGAGGGGTGGGTCTGGGAGCTGCTCGGTGGGGTACGACGGTTAGGCTTACCTGGCGCTGGCGAGGGTCGCCGGGATCTTCCGTGCCCGATTGTGGACCTGTGGACTGGTTTGGAGACAATGATAATGATGACTAGTAGGCCCACACAAGGTATTAGTGGCAAAAAATCTTTATGTCTTTTTTAAAAAATTACATATACTCACAAGCACGCACATTTATCCTTTGAACATACTTTCTTTGTCCCAAATTAAGTGTTGTTTTCGATTTTTGTGTCCCAAGTTTGACTCAATTTATAAAAAATACATGTAATATTTGTATCTCTAAATAAATTTGTTAAAAAACTAGATTTAAAGTTCTCCAATGATACTAATCATGTAACATAAATATTAATATTTTTTAATATATATTTAATCAAAGTTGTTTCTCGATAAGCGAGAATGACAGTTATTTTGGGACGGAGGGTGTATGTACGCAAACACTGTCCTATGAGCACCTTCAAAAAAAACTGAGCCGACAGATGACAAAATTTATGAAAAGCGCGACCACAAGAATGATTTTTTTTTTTTTTGAGGAAAGGCCATAAGAGTGAGTGGGACTGTGTTTTATTGCTGGGTGTGTGGCCTTTGGGCCTTTAGAAATGGGCTAGCAGAGGAGATGATTATTCGTATCCAAATTAGACATCTTATATCTCTAATCTGTCAAAAACATTTAAAGTACCTCTCTAAACTGGTTTCAACTTGTTTTGAAGAGGATTATGTATATCTCTCCTTTAAGTTACCGATAAATACTTATTAAAGTTTGTCAACCAAAAAAATGTTCCTAAAAATCTAAGAAAATAGTAGAGATTGTGATATGATGAATTCAAATAAAATATTTAGAGCTCATAAAAATATATGTAGAAACTTTTGAAAAAAATCCCAGTTTTAGTTCTAGAAAAATGGGAAATATCCAAAAATGCAAAAAAAAAAAATCCAAAAAAGACTCTAATCATTGTCTAAACATGTATTGAAAAACCTTTGACGGCAAAAATATGAGATGCAACCAATACAGCACACATTAATATTGAATGCATTCATGCTAGGCGTCCATGCTAGTTGCATCTTATGTTTTTGTTATAGAAGGTTTTCAAAACGCGTTCACACATCAATTAGATTGTTTGAGAATTTTCTAGATACTTTACCATTTTATTAGAGCTATTTCTAGTTTTCTGAAGCTCGTAGAGATCTTTTCATAGGTTATAAATATTTTATTTGGAATCATTGTATCGCAATAAATCAGTCTACAACGACAATTTTAAAGTGGTAAAATGAAATTTCCCCTTATTATTCTAGCAATTGTGCCCACTCAACACTCATGCCGTAAAAATTATTTTTTAAAAAAAAATTATTAATCCTCTAAGGACTTAACAAAACAATTAACGCCTCAATGGCATATTGGCATGGGAGATTTCCTTGCCATCTCCCTCCAGTTTTTTTTCATTCCATCCAAACAATAATTCATGCAAGGAAGTCTGTGTTTTCCGTGCTCGTATTTTACAAATGCATTCCTATTGTCTATTGAACTCTCGTGTTTCATGATTCCATTTTACCTCCATCGCTACTGTACCAAACAGATGTCTTTACGTCCATGTGATTTTGAGTTCCTATAGGTTGTGGAAGCTGAAGATTATACAATGAACAAAAAACCCACAAAAATCAACTTTATGGGGTTCAAATTCTACAAAAGAAACACACATGTGGAATCATATCCAACGGCAGAAAATAAAATTTCGAACACTTACATATATAAGGTCAAATGACTTATGTTCCCCAAATGATATAAAATTGACCCAAACCATGACTGCAACGGTAAATTGGTCCTGGCGTATCAACTTATGCATCATCACAATAGTAACACAGAAATGAAGACCATACGCCCTATGCACGCCAACTTCACATACACATCCACTCAATATGCTAGAGGTAGAGGTTTCAGACTTGAAGGCCTCATGGAACACTGCAAAGAGAATACACATCCACTCAATATGCTAGAGGTAGAGATTTCACAGACTTGAAGACCTCATGGAACACTGCAAAGAGAAATGGGCTACGGATGAAACCTATCAATTTTGTTAAGTTTGATATTGGCATCTGGTAATCTCCTTCCAAGACTCCACACTAGTTCAATTAGTTGGTGATCGTGATCATGATCATAGATGACTTCTATCAGCTTCAGCTTTTGACAATGGAGAATCTTTCCATCGTGACGGGGTAGGGTGATGTTTTTCCTTTCTATCTCCCAGTCCGAATCAGAAAATGAGTAGAACTTTTGGCACAAATAGAAAGACTCATGTAAGATATCCAAGTGAATGATCAGAGACATGACAATACACACAAGACATAAGAACTTACCATGCAGTACTGCAAACTAAACTTCTCCAAACAAGGTGCATTCTGAAGAAAGCTCCCTAAAGCCTCCAATTTGTCGGTCAGTTCATATTCATTAAGAAAACAGGAACGAAGGACCAAGGTTTGCAGATTATGAAATACTGGAAATTCTTTAGAATTATCATTCAGCATCACCTGAAATGAAGACAAAAACCAAACCAGGATTAAGTAAATGCATCAGCCATACGCAGAAAGTGTGAGATAATAATCTGTTCTTTTTGAGCCATGCATGTGAGTAACTATCCAGTAGATGAAAAACATGCTACCCTAGATGAAACAAAGACTGCATAAAATTTATCCGCCGGAAACAAATGGCAAATCTCATATAAGAGCAGCCAGCAGCAGTGATCACATATGTGTAATATTATTGTTCAAATGGCCATCTTTCAGGGATAAGGAATGCAAAGGAGAACGAAGGGAAGCTCGTCAAGAAGACATACCTCTGCTTCAAAACCAGTCAACTCTAAACTTGTGACATTGCACAGGCTACCAAGCAGATTGCGCTGGGTCTCCTCAGATATTTCAGTTTCTGAGACAGAAATCTCTGCTTTGACAAGGGAATCCATTTTGCATAACAAAATACCCACTCGAAAGTATTGAAATGAGATATAGAGATAGGTAAGGCTAGGAGCCGTGATCACCAAAGGATAAAGTGTATTATTCAAACAAAGGTCCATTACTAACTTATTCAGCTTGGGTGATATAATGCCTTGAGGACAGTTGTCACAAAACTCACAGCAATCGAGATTCATATCTTCCAAGACAGGGCATGCAGAACAGAGAGAGCCAGTGAAATGGCTATTCAAAATAATATGCTCAAGGTGCAGCCTTTTAAGACAACAGAAATTTGATTCCACCATGGGAGGAAGCTTGAACCCAAGAACATAGCCTACTAGTCTAATCTGGAGCACAGAAGGACAGTACTCAATGCCACGGCGAATCCATCGATCCACATGACGCCAATTATGTACTCGACAACACAAGCGGAATTCACCCAAGGCTGAGGTATTATCATGGAACAGCAGAAGGTTGGTGGCGAAGTCCTCAAACTTTGCCCACCTCTCCTCCAGGGTGTTGGTCCTGATCTTTGAAGAGATCACAAATTCTTGTTCGTGGATTTTGATGAGAGGGGTGGACCGCCAGAGGCGCCTCCACCGCCGTGACAGCAAGCTCGTCTGAACAACCAGCGGTGCCGGGAGGAAGGACAGGATGACATGGAGGAGCTCATCCGGCAGGGCACTGAGCCGGTCCACGGCATTGGTTGGGCCACCTGCACGCTTCATTGTTGGTTCCGGGTGCATCATCTGCGCTCTCACCACCACAAGGACATGATTGTTCTCAGCTTCGCATTGCATGGATAGGATCTTGAGCTTTCGATCTCAATGCAAGGGCAAAGCTAGAGCCGGAATGGTCCAGGTGCACCACTTTACCCTTGTACACTGCAAAGTTTGTAATTTGTAAAGATAATACGATATGAAAATCTAGGTTAAATACAAATGGAAGAAACCTACCCTGGTTTAAAACTACAAAGGTCATAAATATACTATGAAATGGCAACTGAACTACTAAAGCATGGCTTTGTACACCTCTGATTTATAAGAACAATATGATCCGCGCTTACTATACAGTCAGTTCTGAGGTCGTTTAACTTCACATTTGTAACACTCAGTTAATAAATAACAACTGTCCCAGTGTATCCCAATTTATCCTCAGATCTTAACCCTAGAATATCACAGATGAGATGAAACCACATTCGTCAAACCCTAAAACCATTTAATATTCACCACCCATCCATTAATCTGCCCCTGATGGGCATACACAGCTCTTAACTTCAACGAAGTGGAACGGAATTTTATAAAACTAGCACAAAAAATATGAAAGAAATACCCGTGGATTGCCGGGATGAGCAATCGATGGGAAGTCAGGCGCTCAGTACTCGACCGCCGTCGCCAACCCTCCCTTCGGTGCCCCTCCAACCGCTGGAGATTGTTGCCGCAAGGCTCCAGGATCCGGCGGCCGTCGGTCCCGCGACGGGCGGATGTGGCGGTCGCGCGGTCGCGCCGCGACGCGAGCGGAGCTGCAAGTGGTTTCCTGGCGAGTGGGGAAGAGAGAACACGGCACCGGGAAGGGAATGGATTTTTTTTAAGGTCTTGTTTATAGTAGTGAAAACTTTTTAGATTTCGTTTGTATTTGACAAACATTGTTTAATTATGTACTAACTAAGTTCAAAAAAGTTGTCTCATAATTTACAGATAAACTGTACAATTAGTTATTTTTTCATCTATATTTAGTGTTCCATACATGTGCCATAAGATTCGATTTAACAGGGAATCTTAAAAACTTTTTGGATTTTGGTGGGAACTAAAACAAAGCCTAAATATGTTTTTATGGAGTTGCATTGTTTTTAAAATTTAGATTAACTTCAACAGATATGTTATCCATGTTATCTAGGTTATTTTTACATTTTTAAAGTAAAAAATTAAAGTCCAACAGGTGTGCTATCTCGTTTGCTAAAATAAGAGCATCTCCAAGAGATTAAGTAAAATTATATTTTAAACTACAAGATTTAGTCATTGTGTAAAATAAAAAACTCACTCAAAGCATAGAGTTCTACAACAGACTTTGTATAGGATAGCTAGTGAGGACGATATGCTATATATGACAAGCGAAAATTTAGGGATAGCAAACTTTCTATTTTAGCAAACCAGATAGCACACCTGTTGGACTTCAATTTTTGCTTTAAAATGTAAAAATAGCCTAGATAATATGGATAACATATCTGTTGGAGTTGTTCTAACAAGTTTGTTATTCCTAAACTTTCGCTTGTTATATATAGCATGTTTTTTATTTTACATAATGGCTAAATCTTGTAGTTTAGAATATAATTTTATCTAGTTTCTTGGAGATGCTCTTAGAGGGTTGTGTGGCTTTTAGGGCTTTTGAGACCTTAGCTTGGTTATCCAAAAGCTTTTAGATTTTGATATTGTAGCTTTTTCTTTTATATTTGGTAATTATTATTTCATTATAGACTAATTAAATTTAAAAGATTTGTCTCGTAAATTACACGTAAATTGTATAATTAGTTGTTTTTTATCTATATTTAATGCTCCATTTATATGCCGTAAAATTTGATGTAAAGAGAAATCTTGAGAAGTTTTTGGATTTTGGGAATAGGGCTGGTGCAGGAGGTAATTTTGAACGGAAAAAATCCTTTGAACTTTCCTCGTCTATTAAATTAAAAAAAAAAAAAGAAAACTAGATGTCCATGCTCCTTTAATTATTGAAACCGTCTGATTTACCTGATCTAGCAGTTTGGCACCACGTCAACCGTCCTACGTGACAGCAAATCAACCATGAGGAGGTAAATCTGACTTCTATAATAATTGAGGGAGGTTAATTAAACGTTACAAACAAAATTGTAAAAATAAATTAATAAAAAGTCATATGAGTATTTTTAGAATAAATATATATTAAAATTAGTAAAATTTGATTTAACGTTAAATTAATTTCATGTTTTCCCCTAAAATCAAACTCTATCTTTTTATTCCTTTCTCTAGAATTATTTGACTCTTATATGATCTCCTAGAATTTAAAACTAGGCTAAACATATGGATGTAAACAGAGACAAATCCTTGTAGAATGCACGTCCTGTAGTCAATTAACAAGGAGATGGCATCAACAGCACGTCCTGTAGTCTAGTGAGCAGTGAGGTCCGAGTCATGCAAGTGACACCCAGTATATACGCAGCCAATTAACAAAAGCTAGCTTAGGTACGTCATGCCCCTACACTGCTACACATGAGATGCGATTCCTGGCCCTTGCATTCTCCAACAGCTATTGGCTCCAACGGAGATTTAAAAGACAAAAAAAAAAAAACTGCTAGTGGCACCAAAGCTAGCTAGCTCTCCCCATTTTAAAGGAAAGGGATTGGAAAGTTTTTGTGTACTAGGTCAATTAGTTTACAGGTCATTTTCTTGCTTGCTATCGATGTGATGGTTGGACAAGGTCGTTTTGCCGCCATTTGGGTCATATATGTATGCTTTGGTCTTTCATTGTTTTTTACTTTTTTTTCATACGACTTCAACTTGATCAATGTTTTGGCCTTTTTTTTTCCTTGTGCGTGTTTCTGTTTTATACTTCAAGGTTTTTTTTGCAACAGTTTTATACTTTAAGTTGACTGATGCTTGTTGCTTGAGTTCAGAGAGGAATTTGAAGGACGTCGTAGTTTTCTTTACACACACACGGAGATGTAAAACTCTGGGTCATCAAGGTATAAATTTTTTATCATAAATTTATATATATATATATGGAATCCATCACAAAAAGAGATCCTCAAATGTGGAGGTAGCACAATATAAGTACAACCCCGTTTCCCAAAAATATGCACGCGCCAATGAGCCTGGACACATATAGCGTGTCACTTTTGCATGTTTTTCATGAACGACTTGTGTAATAGGATTATTTTGGAGGTGATACATTTCAGACAAGATTTATAAGTTGGTACTTTAGAAACCCAAGTAGGATAATTACATAATAGTATAATATATGGGTCAAACAGGACCAAACCAGAACACTATAATGGTCCAGGATATTACACATCAAGTGTGCAATTAATCTAGGTAATATTAATTTACCTTTAAAGATAGTGGCATTAACGAGCTTGCAACGAAACTTCGAATTCAAGTTTTTTTTGCTGATGTACAAAATAGATATGTCCCTAGTCCCTACGCAATGATAGTCCTAAATGGTTATGGTAGCTTCATGAACTTCTCAATACTAAGGGCATTTTTGTTTCAAGTTTTTTGCTGGCTTCTGCCAGTGAGAAGTTGAGACAAACATTCTAATGGTTGAGCTATCTTTTGAAAATTTGAACAACTATCTTCTCAAGAAATGAACATAAAGGTGAGAAGCACGTTCTAAGTAGTTTTCTAGCATTTGATGTGTTAAGAAGCAATAAATTTATTATAGAAGACAAAGTCTAGATCCAAATTAAAGCCAGCTTTTGAGCTAAAAGCCTAAAGGTTACAAATCAAACAAACATGTCCTAAAATACAAACAAAACATTACAATACGGACCTCTAAACAATCTTAGAATTAATTTATTACTAGGCCACCACTTGGAAAGAAGGTGTCAGTCGCTTTTGTATACAATATATAACCTTTTCCTTATGAGAATGAATATAATATATAACCTATTGTATACAATATATATCTTTGTTGATACATGGTGTGACGAGATTGATAGAGAATATTTCATCCTCTCGTCTTTTTGTGCGTTTTCTGTTGTTATCTTCTATTATTTATACACATGTGTGCATGTAGTTCATGGCGCACTAAGTGATGTTTGGCCAATTCTAAATGCCAAAAGAAGCTCTAGGTTCCATTGTCTTGTTAGCAGGAAATCACTATGAACAGCTAAAGAAAATGCCACTAGTCTTTAAGCACACAGTAGAACAATTCTCATGTTTGTTAGGTGTCCAATATTTGGGTTGGACTGCTAGAGTCATAGTCATGTTTGGGTGCACAACTCCTCCTTTGGACACTTGACGCTGTGTGTTGTTCAGTGCTATATCCTCATTGCCTCCAATCAAAGTCTATTGTTGAACTTGATGATCGATCTTGGGTTCTTGACATTAGGGGCACACTAATGGTTTAGGTGTTTGTCCAACAAAAAAATCATTTGTAAACCTTGGAAATGTGCATTCATATGCTAGAGTTTCATAAATGGATCGGTATGGTATGCATTGGTCAAGTGATGACAACTTCTCAACTCCTACTAATAGAGCCTTCTTTGTTGGTGATGTTGGTCTTGCAGGCAGGGAAATTTGGAAAAGCGAGGATGCTACCAAAAGTGAAGTTTTTATTTTGGCTTGCTCCTTATGATTGGCTTTAGACATCTTCTGATCGGAGCATCACAAGGCTATTTAGATTGCATCCTAGCAAGTTTAGCAAGGCCGTGATTTCCAGTCGCTAAGTGCTCAAAATCAACGACATGGGTTGCTACTGGCCAAGAAATATTGCCTCGACACCCAATATAAGAGGACCCACTTGTATGATTCAGCAAAATATGGTCTCTGTGATCAAAATTATGATACTTCAAATCATCTTTTTGTGAAATGTGTTTATAGTGAGGAAGTCTAGGCTAGGCATCTACTTAGTACTTTGTCAGTTGGGGTTGGACGCTATTGTGCCAACTTCCGTATGTGTCTATGGCAATAATGGCATCTAGACATCCTTATTTCACAAGTATAGCACCATTGTTTTTTTTCTATAATAGACCTATACTTAATTGTAACTTGGCTTGGCACACTGTAATTGGCTAGACACTCATAGTTGGTATTGTATTTCCCCTCATCTTAATGTAAAAATACGTACCAAGAAATGTTTGTGGGAAAACCCAATAAGGATGTCATGAGACTATGGGGCTGTTTGGTTGGCAGCCAAAGGCTGCCACCGCCATGAAGCCTGCGCCACACTTTTGCGGCGATCGTTTCGGCCGCCACACTCGCAACGACATAGTGCAGGCAAAAGCAGTGGCGACCGCATGACGAGGCGAGGAACCAAACGTCAGCCTTTTATCTGTGGCAGCCGAACTTTAGTCATGGCGAGTTATAGTGAGCATCCAAACAGCCCCTACAAGTGTCCATCCAAGAATAACATAGAGCTTAACAACAAGATGGAAGTCAAATAATTATTTTTCCTCTATAATGTAAGGAAGGAAAATGGTAACATCTCAATCTCTATATGTACTCATTCCATCTTAAAATATAAAGTGTTAAGACATTTAAAAGTTATCCCAAATTATAAAGCATTCTAGGTGAATTAACTCTTCCAAAACACCAATCAGATATGTACCTACCGTAAGTGTCGATCACCCAACTCAAAATATGATAAACATAATATCTCTCTATAGTTGAGAGAGGGCTATATGTGTCATTTTGTTTACCCAATAATTTGTCCTAGAATCCTAGGACACCTTATATTCCAAGATGAAGAGAGTACCTATGACGAGTATTTGAATGCGTGATATGTGTTGGAGGAAGGATTGTTGTCTAATCAACACTACGCTAACATGTTGTGTAACTATGTCTTCTTTCCTTCTAGGCCATGTGAAAAGGGAGACATGAATGTGAGAATGGAAGTGAAAGCACCAAGATGGAATTGCAATACTTACTAGGATAGATTATATAAGTGTATCGAGCTCTCTAAACACCTAGCTTCAAATTTATTGACAATTGACCTTAGCTATCATAAATCAAATACTTGCTATGCAAATGTCGAAACTTGTTTTCCCTTTACTTAAAAATAAACTGAAGCACTTGTAATATCTAGGTGCCATCAGAAAATAATGAAGAAGAATAACCCTCCACCAAACGCAATGGTGGCTCTACGTTGCAAACGGTTTTCGTTGCAAAGAGGCTCTCCGTTCCTCACCTTTCAGTTTGAATGTCAAAAAAAAAACTCATAATAAAACACTAACGGTAGCTCTACCTTACAAGGGAGCTCATCATTCCTTACTTTTGAATCCCTAACTACCTAAGTTGTCCCTAAAATCACGGGACATGATTCATACCAAGGGCTTCACGGAGAAACGCTTGTTGGGTTGCAGTGGTAGAGCTAAGGGTATCACTTTAACTTACGAATGTGGTTTTAATATTTTATTCGTATATAGGTAAGTATAAAATGATATTTTTTTGAATTAATAAGTATAAAATAAACTCATAAGTCTATGAAAATTGCCGTATTATGTTTGATGAGGGTACCGTGAAAAAAAAAAGAGCAGCGTGTGCGTAGCATTTCTTCGCCGGCTGAAGGCGTGGGTCTCGAGAGCTGCTTAAAAAGCTTTGCTGCACAAAAATGGCTTCGCCTGCGATACCATTCGCCCCTCTCACGTCCCATCGCGCCGTTCCCTTTGTCTTGGGGTGTCCTCCTCCATGGCCACCGCGCCCGCCGCCTGCCGCTCCCGGACGGCCGCCGCGCCCCGACGCTGCTGCAGCTGCTAGACTGCTAGAGGAGGAGGCCAGGGCAGGCAGCTCGCGAGCTCGATCGCCTGCCGGCCGGCCCGAGCTGGAGTCGATGGTGCTGGATCTCAATGCCGAGTCGCCGACGGCCGGCTCGGCCTCGGCCACCTCGAGCTCCAGCGGCGTCTTCCGGTTCGACCTGCTCGGAGGGACACCCGACGAGGAGGGTTGCTCGCCCTCGCCGCCCGTTGTGACGCGCCAGCTCTTCCCCTTGCCGTCGTACCCGGACGCTGCTGCAGCTCCCACCGCCGCCTCGAACGGGTCGCCGCCGCCGCCGCAGGCGGCAGGGCCATGGGCGCGCCGCGCAGCGGATCTCGTGGCGCCGGCGCTGGGACAGGGACAGGGACAGGGGGCGGTGGTTATGCCTGCGCCTTCGTCGCCGCCCGCGGCTGTGTCTCCAGCCGCCGGGAAGAAGAGCCGACGGGGGCCCAGGTCGCGGAGCTCGCAGTACAGGGGCGTCACCTTCTACAGGAGGACCGGCCGCTGGGAGTCACACATCTGGTGAGCACTCTCGAGTCTCGGCGACCGCTCTCAGCCAATCACCACCTCTCAGCCGCTTAATCCGTTTTGTCCTCATTGGCGCTTGCTGTTGCTGCTTGCACTTAGTAATCACTCGTTTGTATCATCCAATTGCGCAGGGACTGCGGGAAGCAGGTCTATCTGGGTGAGCTCAAATTCTAGTTTCCCCTGCTCTAACTGTTAGTGTGCTTGGCTTGATTCTGCTGTGCTGGTGGTGGTGTTTTTTATTTCTTCCAGGTGGATTTGATACTGCCCACGCCGCAGCAAGGTTTGAACTTAGCACTGATGCATTCAAATTGGACTGTCAGTGGAAGTTAATTTTGCTTGTTGATGTGCTGAGATTGTTGAATTGGATTGTGTAGGGCCTATGATCGTGCTGCAATCAAGTTCAGAGGCCTTGACGCAGACATCAATTTCCAGTTGAAGGACTATGAGGATGATTTGAAGCAGGTGTGCTCTAGAAGATGTGTGATGCTGAGTTTTTTCAGTTTTGACATCAACTTCCTGTTGTGATTGATCCATCCTGATTGGTTAGTTTGTGCACTCTTAGATGAAGAATTGGACCAAGGAGGAATTTGTTCACATACTCCGACGGCAAAGCACTGGGTTTGCCAGGGGGAGCTCAAAGTACCGCGGTGTGACACTGCACAAGTGTGGTCGGTGGGAAGCTCGGATGGGTCAGCTTCTGGGAAAGAAGTAAGTAATCTTGATACCTAGGCACCTAGCTCTGGTGTAGTTATGGAGCACCTAACTTTGTTCGGATGAACTGCTTGAAGTGAACAGAACTTGGCAGTAACTATTGAGATGGAACGTAGGTGCTCCATTCCATGGTTGTAGCTGCTGTAGGGTCAACAAATGGCAAATCTGAGTGGTACAGTAATGTATTGGAAGGAGCATGTTTATGATTTCTATAGCATTTCATCCTAACTGTTGACACTAAAATGATGGTTTCTTTAGCATAGCATCCTCGTGGCAATGCTAACTCTAAATTATGTTAAAGGCCGCATTTCTCTAATCATGATTATGCTGGTAATACAGTGATTGAAAACTGCAATCCACGTGCAGTATCAGTATGGCTAATAGCACCAATTATCACTTTATAAAATGTGCAGGTACATCTACCTTGGGCTGTTTGACAGTGAAATCGAAGCAGCAAGGTTCAGTTAGTAGCATCGCGCACTTCTTTTTTATTTTTTTGTATATTTATGGATGCCAAAAACTTAAACCCTCACACATTTCGATCTCTTTGTTGATTCTGTAGAGCGTATGACAGGGCAGCCATTCGCTTCAACGGACCGGATGCTGTTACTAACTTCGATTCTAGTTCCTATGATGGAGATGTCCCACTTCCAACGGCAATCGAGAAAGATGGTACTATTGAAATACTGTATTTAGTTTTATCTGGTGTCCACTAGACGATCCTCTACAAATCTTACTGGGAGTAATTTTTCTTAGCAGTGGTTGATGGGGACATCCTTGATCTGAATTTGAGGATTTCACAACCTAATGTGCATGATCTCAAAAGTGATGGTACCCTGACTGGTTTTGGATTAGGTTGTAATTCTCCTGAAGCTTCAAGCTCCATTGTTTCTCAGGTAAATACAATGGTTAAATTTTTTTTAGTAGCTTATAGCATAAGTTTTCAATATAGTTACATGTGAACTGTTGTACACATTTGGCCATTTTGGTAACCCTGCTTAACACTTGCTATACATAAGCTTTCTGCGGACCTATTATACTGTTGACCTAAACACCAAATCGAAGAATATGTGCTCTTTGTTTTGTCCTCATCATAAAAATCACAAAAAATTGTTCAGAAAACCTATAACTTGGAGAGTTATGCTAGCAAATTTGGTACGTTTATTACGTGCATATTGTTTAGTTCCGAAAACTTTTTGGATTTAGGTACTGTAGCATTTTGTTTTTATTTGACAACCATTGTCCAATCATGGAGTAACTAGGCTTAAAAGATTTGTCTCGCGATTTACAAGCAAACTGTGCAATTAATTTTTGCTTTCGTTTATATTTAACGCTCCATGCATGACAGAGAATCTTGAAAAGTTTTTTGGTTTTTGGGGTGAACTAAACAAGGCCCTAATAAGACAGTTAATTCCTAGTCATAAAGCTCAGTTTGTTTGGTTCCAATTGTGCTAGCTGCGGTACGAATGTATAAGTGTATTGAACTCACTGGATCTTTTTTATTTGGTGTTGTAGCCAATAAGCCCTCAGTGGCCTGTGCATCCTCACAGCACACCGATGCAACTCCAGCATCCACATCTGTATGCGTCTCCTTGTCCAGGCTTCTTTGTGAACCTCAGGGTAACTCTTACACCCATGTTTTTTGTGTTCTGTCGTCACAAGTGTAGTTATAATTACCATACCACTGACTTTTGAATGGACAATTCTGAAGCACACGCATGAATATTGCTAAAGTTATGTAGAACTTTGCTTATATTTTCCATGTGCAACCTTTGATATTCCGAACATAACTCAATATATATGTTTATGTTGTTTCCTTGATGTTTAGTTTTTTTCTCCTACTACATACAGTCTCGTGGTAGTATCCATTGTTGAGGGAGAGCTGCTGTCGATAGGATTAGTTTTTTGATGTTTATATTTGTTCCTCCAAATAGTATGCATTGTTGAGGGAGAGCTGCTGTCGATAGGATTAGTTCGATCAGAATCTAGCCATAGCTGTCAACTTACATCTCGTGGTAGTACTGTTGTTGCGTCTGCATGGATGCTCACCTATATACTAGTACGGTAGTCGGAGTTCTATGGAGCCTGCTCTGCCTACATAGCCGCTGCCCAGCCCAGCTTTGCAGGAAGAAACGGCTGTGTTTGAGGTGTGAGTCGGCAAGATTCACGACTGACGCATCTCGTCGTGTCTGTGTATGGCAACTGCAGGAGGCGCCTATGGAGGAGGAGAAACGGGCAGAGCGGGCGGGTCCCGAGCCGGCGTTCCCCTCTTGGGCATGGCAAACGCAGGGCTCCCCTGCCCCGTTTCTCCCTGCCACTGCTACTGCAGCATCATCAGGATTCTCTACAGCCGCCACCACCACCGGCGTGGACGCGGCCACAGCCGCCCGCAGCGTGCCGCCGTCCTTGTCCGGTGGCCCCCGGCAGTTGTTCTCCGGCTACCAGCTCCAGCTCCGCTTCCCCCCAACCGCCTGACTCTGTAGTTGGAGACGGCGTCTGAGCTGACCGGTGAATGGGGGTGTCTGGCTGCCCCGGCCCAATTGCCCATGCGCCGCCGCTGGTGGGTGTGGGTCGGTCGGTAACAGTCAGTCTGCCACTTCCACTTGGGGGTATGGTTTGGTGAGAGACAGAGCATGCAGCGATCTTTGCTGCTGTGTGCTGTCTCACTCACTTCCCCCACATCTGGTAATGAATTTATCGTCGAAACTCTGTGGCGCTCATGATCCGTTCGTTCATCTTCGTTGGTTTTGATTGATGGCAAACAAGTAGGCAACTGATGGATCATGAGCGTGTATCGAAAACTCGTGTAATAAAACCATGCATATTACTATCTTCTAGAGTATTTATTTATGATTTATGATGATACAATACTCTGGCTGACTGAAGTTTGCTGGGAACAGAAGTGGTGGGTGGGGCCACGGCCAAGGCCAATCGGGTAGCCTGGGCCGGACCTATCAGGCAATGCCTTTTCCTCGCTATCCGGCAAAACTATTCCTTTGCCTTGCCTGTCCGCCATTGCTGTCTCTCCAGCTGAAGCTGATGAGCTCGCAGTCGCTGGCCTGGTCACTGTACCTACCACTGTTTACTTCTGGGCTTTCTGGCACAGCTTCTGATTACTGATTGGTCCACGGTGTGTGTGTGTGCCATGTCGCTGTCGCTGTCACCTTCCCCTGCCCGACCCGTGGTGGGCTGGGGCTTTGGCAGTGGCAGTGCCATGCACCGCACTGGGGTGCAAGGCTGCCATGCAATGCCACTTCCGGAGCGGGGGGTTGGCTGCGCTGCGATCTCTCTGCCTGTCTGTCTCTGCAGTGCTTTCTGATGCCGTTTCGGGAGTGGTGCCCGGTGCGGTGCG
>Ga0182004_10000556_pt1 | contig 23434 bp, 20 predicted proteins | sample Sormic07211540_1_FD_120479 | JGI IMG/M metagenome (GOLD analysis project Ga0182004, IMG submission 120479) | Endophyte microbial communities from Sorghum bicolor roots, Mead, Nebraska, USA - 072115-40_1 MetaG | ecosystem: Host-associated > Plants > Roots > Unclassified | place: USA: Nebraska...
CGACGACGACGCCGGCGCCGCGCCACGCAGGAGCGGCCGCAAGGACCGTCGCCGCGCGGTGCGCATCGCGTGGGAGAAGCTGGTCCGGTGGTCCCGCTCCTGGCGCCGCCGCAACCGCAGCGACGTCCTCGAGAGCACGCGCAAGGTAGGACTCTCTGGGCTTGGATTTGGATGCGCGCTTCCTTGCGGGATCTGATTGGGAGAAGTCGAGTGGCGGGTTTCGCAGGTGGTGGTTCTCGGGGGAGGGTCCTTCGGGACGGCCATGGCGGCTCACGTGGCGGCCAAGAAGGCCGACCTCGAGGTGGCCATGCTGCTCAGGGACGACCTCGTCTGCCGGTCCATCAACAACACACATATCAATTGGTTGGTAACCTCTGCTGCCTGCCTCCTTTCTTGATCCATGTCGTAGGATACTTTATTAGGTTCTTGTTTCACTCAGAGATCATCTTGAACGAATAGATACTCAGATTATCCGGGGGCAGATCAGGCTATCAGGCATAGTGATATCATCCTGTTATTATGACCAATTAGGCAATGACAAGTTTCATGTTCGGAAAACTAATTTTGTGTGCATTTAGCTGTTACCAACATCAATTTGTGCTGCATTCCATCCACATTCCTCAGAGTTTATATTTGTACAAAAAAAAATGTAGAGGCAATGTTTCCAATGCGAATGATAATGTGGAAGGAAACCTCATCTGGTTTAAATTGAGTAATTGACTTGAACTTATAGTGCATGAAAAATTGTAACTGAACCATTTTATCTTAAAGTATCCATCTCACCAGAGACATGATGTTGAGATGAATATGGTATATAGTATTGATGATTTATTACAGTGTATGTGTGATAGTAGATGAGTATATATAATATCGCACAAAAAGGAGGAAAATACGATACAACATTTTGCTGATGTGTAACGATACCTTATTATATAGAGTGGCCCATGATAAACTATTTTTGATGAAAAATACAACAATGTATGAATTACGGCTTCTACCTTTTACTGTAGCAAGTACTTAGCAGAACACAGATTGCCAGAAAATATTGTTGCAACGACTAGTGCTGCTGATGCTTTAGCAGGAGCTGATTTCTGCTTCCATGCTGTTCCGGTTCAGGTATTCACAGTTCTTTATGAAGCATTATGCTTGTTGCACATATTCCATCCTTTTGACTCTGTACTTTCTGTGGCAGTTCAGTTCATCCTTTCTTGAAAGTATTTCAACACATGTTGATCCAAAGTTGCCATTCATATCACTTAGCAAAGGGCTGGAACTCAATACCCTTCGGACAATGTCTAAAATCATCCCACGAGCATTGGGAAATCGCCGCCAACCATTTGTTGTTCTGTCAGGACCATCATTTGCTGTAGAGTTAATGAACAAATTGCCTACAGGTCTGTTGATATCATTAATATTGTTTAACTGTTATGTCACTTTCTTTTTCAAGCTTAATGTTGACACTGAGTTATTTGTACCTGTAGTCCTTTAAACTTCTTCACATATTTGTATATGAAAGAACAAACGATGGATTTTAAGACAACAGAAAAATCCTAATAATCAAGTACATGCATGCAGCTGTATTTCTAACCATAGGTATCAGAGTGGTACAACAAATACAATGGTATTTTGAAATCTAGCCATGCAATTGTGCAAGCTATTCCACTAGTGTTTGATGCTCACTAGCCTTTGAATTTCCTTCTTTCATCAAGCACTCGGAATCTCTCAATCTGGACTGAAGTTCATTGTCATTCAACTTTAATTGTAGCGATGGTGGTGGCATCCAAAGACAAGAAGTTGGCAAGTTCTGTTCAACAACTGTTAGCTTCCCCAAATTTGAGGATAAGCACATCAAGGTACAATTGCCTAGCTCCATGACTTTATCACAGAAGGTACAACCGCATGAATGCAAAAGTATATGCCATAGGCTTGTGTTTACTAAAGCTGATAAAGAAGACGAGGTAGAAGATGCTTGAACAGAATGCAACACAGATTTTTTTTGCTCTTCTTACTATTTGATTTTTTATGTATGGGAAAGAGAGAAAAGTTCTTACAGTTTAAAAGTGGCATTGCATTAGTTTCTGAACTCTTACGACAAGGGAAAAGTGAGTGTGTTACTACCTGAATTCCCCAACATCATTCAATAGTGAAGAAGGAAAACTTAATGATTTTCTTCAAATTTCATCTTAAATTGACTAGTAATCTAAAATTGGAACTAGTACGCTCAACAGCTAAGCATAAGGAATAGTTTTCCTTGTTTCAAATTAGTTACTACCACACAGTTCAATATTAGTCTTAGGAGCAATATCTTGGGAATTTCTGTTGTCTGTGAAACTTTTCTCCAGCTAAAACTATTCCAACTAATAGGCTATATATGATATACCGTACTAACATAAAGAAGTGTGATGAATGTTTCTTCCACTATGATTTTGTACACATTAGGATTTAGGTTAGTAGAAATTTGTTGTTTTGATTGTGACAGTTCTGGTACTTACATACTTACAGTGACCTGTGATACTGAGAAAACCTTAGGCAAATATTTTGAATGTGACCTATGATACTTCAGTGATGTTACAGGAGTAGAAATTGCAGGTGCCCTGAAGAATGTTCTTGCAATAGCTGCAGGTATAGTGGAAGGTATGAGTCTTGGAAATAACTGTATGGCTGCCCTTGTTGCTCAAGGCTGTTCAGAAATACGCTGGTTGGCAACGAAGATGGGAGCAAAGCCAACTACTCTTTCTGGTTTGTCTGGGTCTGGTGACATCATGCTTACATGTTTCGTCAACCTTTCACGGAATAGAACTGTGGGGCTACGCCTTGGTTCTGGCGAAAAGCTTGATAAAATCATGAGTTCTATGAATCAGGTGTGCAGAATTCCTTCCATGACATCAGTTTATGCAGAAAATGTCACCTACTCATCTGTATAATCTGTAATTAGTGCATTTATCTATCTTTAGGTTGCTGAAGGTGTATCAACTGCTGGGGCTGTCATTGCGTTGGCTCAGAAGTACAAGGTCAAAATGCCAGTCTTGACAGCAGTAGCACGGATAATTGATAATGAATTAACTCCAAACAAGGCGGTTATGGAGTTAATGAATCTTCCTCAGGTATGCCATGTAATTTGAAGTTTCATCCAGATACCAAATGAACTGGAGTATTTTATTTCACAAGCACAACCATCGGATCCTCGCTCTATTTTAAATTGTTGTATTTGGCTAGTGACTGTTTTAACTTGTAAAAAATTGAAAAAATAATCAAGCAATTTGTCTAAACAGCCACATAGTCTTAAAAGAACTTGGCTTCTACTGAAATCATTCTTCATGTGTTGTCAGTGTCTTTTATTTTGAAAGTATTGTCAGTGTCTTTTATTACCGTGTTCCAGTGACATATTTTTAAATTGTTGTTTTGTTTAAACAAAACAGACACCCATTTCGTTTCGATGCTTCTTGTTTAAGTACGAATAGTTTGCCTGGAAGGCTGAAACACACAAGGGTTTCTCAACTGCTATCTGCGCATTATAGTAAATCTGCCGTTAGTCTTGTTCAAATTAATAATGAATGACAATGTGTAAAAAATTTCTTTTACAGGTGGAGGAAGTCTAACAAGGCTAGCAATGGAGTTTTGCATTTTTTCCACTTGGCTCCAAGTGTAGCTTGGGCCCTGGCCAACCATATTAAAAATCTGCCAAAGACCGTTACTTTTTTGTACCATTGCATTGTTAATGCAAAAGTGATATATCCATTAATTTCAGAACACATTGTCCTCTCCTTGTACACCGACAAAAGCTTTACTATGATGTTTCTTTTGAAGAAGGAAATGTTCTCAAGCTCTGGCATTAAATTGGAAGGAGATGAGTTCCATCTAGCACTCACTAGTAACAACATTAAAATGCAGCCTTATCGTTAGAGCGGAGCAGTAGCCGGCATCCATGTACCTAGAATAATCCTAAAATTATACTCACTCCGTTACTCGTTTTGCTTTTTATAGGTATACATAGCAATACACAAACAAATGATATGTACTCCCTTCGTTCCAAATTATAAATCATTCCAAGAATCTTGAAGAATCAAAGTATCTCAAGTTTGACCAAATTTTATAATAAAATAATAACTATTATGATACTAAGTATCATTAGATTTTTTCTTAGTTATATTTTCATAGTATACTCACTTTATGTTATAAATCTTAGTATTTCCCTCTATAATTTTGATCCAACTTAAAAATGCTTTGACTCTAGAGTGACTTATAATTTAGAATGGAGGGAGTGTTAAAAAAAATCTCCAACATTCTTTCTTATTTGAAGAGACATTTGAATAAAAACCGCTCTCAATATCTCTTCACCTTTTTCAACTTCTTTTTCTATATCTCTTGTTCAATATTGCAATATTTAGAGATAAAGTTGAAAAAACTCGTCAGAGGGAATTACAATTATTTGGTGTAACATTCACACGATTTTGCACTAGCCTTTCCCTCGAAATTAAATAGGGGAACATGCGTGCTTCAGGCCCTCAGCACACGAAAGATGTGTGGATTTTTCTCATGTAGTTCCTCGAGCAAGGCAAGAGGAATATACTCCTTTCGTCCACAAATAAATATACATCTTATTTTTTGAGAAGTCAAATCTTTTTTAATTTGACCATATATATATACTAATATTTATTATATATAATATCTATTATTAGATTGAGCATAAAATATATTTTTATAATATATTTATTTATAGATATAAATATTAATATTATTTGATATATTTTTAGTTATATTTAAAAAAGTTTGACTTCTTTAGAAATGAGACATGTATTTATTTGTATACCGAGGGCGTAGTTTTAAAAAAAAATGGCAAGAGGAATATCACGCGGGCCGATCCTGCAATATCACGCGAGACGCAACGCCTGTTGGCCGGTGAACGAGCAGAAGCAAGGCCGCAATCTTGCACACGTGTCGTCTCCTGCGCCGTTACACACATTTCGGACTCGAGGCTCCGAACGCTCTGCTCGCAGTCGCACGCACGGACTTTAGACCTGCACACCGCTGCTGCGGCCTCCTACCACCTCTCCGCTCCCGTCGCCGGCGAGCCGCGCGTCCACCCACCCATCCTCTCACGGATGGCTTCGGCGGCCGCGAGGGGCGCCGCGGCGCGCTCCCCTCTCCTCGTCCACCACCACCACCACCGCCGCCGCGGCCTCCCCCTGGTACGCACTACGCCCGAGTCGACCCGGTCCCGACCTCACATCTCGCCATTTTACAAGGGTAGTCCATTGCGTTCGCGCCTGTCTAAATCCCGGAATCGCGCTGGAGCGAGGTTGCCTTCGATTCGACTGTGCTGTAATGCGTAAGGTGGACATTGACTGGGGTTTGCTGCAGGTGCATCCCGGCGGCGGCGGGGGAGGCTCCCTCCGGGTGGGCGGGCCCGGGATTGAGCCTCGACGGGAGGGGCGGAGGCGGGCCCGGGTCGGGGTTAGGGTTTTCGCTCGCTACTCCCAGGCCCAGGATTTCTCCACACGCCTCCAAGGTAATGATTTGATTTGATTCATGAATACTTCCTCGCTGATGTAATGTTTCGTCTTCTGCCAAGTGATTCTGTAATCTTAGTGCGGCCAACATCTAAGTCGCTATAGGAGGGAGAGCGCCATGTTTAGTACCATATGTATGTAACAAGGCTATAGGATTTGTGGCCCAGTTGATAGTATAGATAGATGGGGATCTGTTGTTCGGTTGACTAATGATGGTATAAAGGATGTTTCACAGTGGAGTGATCAAGGGATGAATGTGTGGATTTGAAGTTTGTTTGTTCTTTGTGAATCTAACATCCAGTTCTGCGTTTTTTTTTACTCAAATGCAGATAGAGTTGGCGAGTTGCCTAAATTAGTCGAGGACCTTCTCCAGACGTCGATTAGTACAGGGCCTCGAGGTGCTTTCAGGATGGCACAAGGGATCCAAGCTGTGCTTGGGGTTGGCGGGGAGTGGCTGAATGACCTCTCAAAGGTTTGACTTATACTGTTTTATGCTTTCATTTTGTCTTCGCATATCTGTTGTTATTGGGAATGCAAATGTTCTTATAGCCCTCTCAAAAAAGAGGGTTAATGGTCATGTGGGAAGTATTTTGTAAAATAGTGATAGTGCTGATTCAAGAAAATCACATGGATGCATGCGTGGTGCGCATTCTTGTAATCACACCCATGGTCCACACTCCCACTTGGATACATGCTTGTAAGTTGAAGACTAAATAGTCAGAGTAGAACCTTGGAGGTTCGACATTAAACTGTTGCTGTACTGATTGGTTGAGTTGGGTGAGCTTTAGAGGTACATTAGTTAGGTTGAGATGGAAGTGGGGTTTCATTGGTGCAAGATGAGGCTGAATTTTGAGCAACTCCTATGTTTGACTCAGATATTTATTATCAGTTATTTGAATTAATTTCAGCAGGAACATAATTTCGTGCTCTTATTATTGTAGACAGCCAACACAGCAGCAGGAATTCCATCTCAGATGCAGCTTGGTTTACTTTCTCCAGTTTACCTTAGAAGACTTTTTGAGCGCATGGGTGCAACTTATATCAAGTTAGGTCAGGTGAGACGTGTTCAGACTTTGTACTATGATTGATGACAATCTGTGATACACTAGTAGCCAATAGAAATCTTTTATTTATCAATGGGATTTTAGTTGAATTATTAACACTTTTAGTTGTAGTAATTATGTGTACATCAAAAATGAAAGATTCCCAATTAATCGTGAGAAATCATGATACAAATTAGCATGCTCATATGCTCACTACCTGTGTTGAGTTTCAAAGGGTAGCACATTTCAAACAACCAACATGTTACCTTTTCAGGTTCGACTCCCCATAAGAGCGAATTTCAGTTTGAGGTTGAATATACTGGGGAGCTCTTTCTTTAAAATAATTAAAAAAAACATGTTACCTTTTCGTGGTTGGTCTTTTGAGATGGGTATGGGGATTGAGTCTGAATAACTTTCTGATTCCATAGTGGTGTACCATTTCTGCTACTTCTTTAAAAATGATGTTGTAAGTTATGATTGTTTGGGCACTGATGGTGAACTGACTGTGTGATGATGCAGTTTGTAGCATCTGCACCAACTTTGTTTCCTGCAGAATATGTTGAGGAATTCCAGAAGTGCTTTGACCAAGCACCAGCCGTCCCATATGATGTGATTGAATCAATATTACGTGAGGAGCTGCAGCGGCCATTGGATAGTGTATATGAATACATTGATCCGGTGCCAATAGCCTCTGCCTCCATAGCACAGGTTTCTCTTGGAACCTTTTTTTTTTAATAACATTATGCATTCTGTTTTTCAAGCATTGAGATAATTCATTGTCATCCAGGTTCATGGGGCTAGGTTGAAGAGCTCTCAGAAGGATGTGGTGATTAAAGTTCTAAAGCCTGGTATTGAGGATACTTTGGTTGCTGACCTGAATTTTATCTATGTTGTTGCACGTGTTTTGGAGTTCTTGAACCCTGAACTACAGAGGACATCACTGGTAAATGCACTTCTAATGATGAAGTTCATGTGCAATCAGATACTTGAATGCGCGACATGGCATTTTTTTCTTTAAAACATGAGCTTTTCCTTTAATTTTCTTTTTTTAATCAAAGTAAGAGCAATAATTTTTATCAGCAGCGAACCATATTTTGTTGTACATAACAATCAACCAAGTGGTTTTTGTAGCAGATGGTGGTTTATATTCTGAAAATCAATGTAAAAAAGTGCATTATTAAACTGTTCATTGTGCCACAGTTAGTGAGTATATGTGCATCAACGAACATAAAAAAAGAATAGATTTTGAGAAAGAACATTGAATAGAATGGTATAACTAGGGTATGTACGTACTGATGTGGGGACAACAAACATTATGAAATTTGATTTTATATTTTGATTCATTCTTTATATTGCCATTCAATCAGTTAGAAAACTGCACAGTATCTAATTAACAAATGCCATTTTTACTAAGTTTTTTTCATTATAGGTAGGCATTGTCAAGGACATAAAGGAATCAATGCTTGAAGAAGTTGACTTTAGAAAAGAGGCTGCAAATATTCAGGCATTTCAGGGATACCTAGATGCAATGGGGTTTGACAGGCAGGCAAAAGCCCCATTTGTGTATCAACACTGTAGTACAAAACGTGTGTTGACTATGGAAAGATTGTATGGAGTTCCGCTTACTGATCTTGATTCTATAAGATCTCTTGTTCCTGATCCTGAGTTGACTTTAGTCACTGCCCTTAATGTCTGGTAAGTTACACAGCTGTCCCCTTTCATGACCTCTGTAGAGCCTTGGTTCAAACTTCAGAAAAATGCATTAAATTGCAGGTTTGGAAGCTTGATTTCATGTGAATCCTTCCATGCGGATGTGCATGCTGGAAACCTATGGTTGCTCCGTGATGGGCGAATTGGTTTTATTGATTTCGGTATGCTCAAGCAATTTCTTCCATAGATGTTTTTGTATTGGTTGATTATCAATCAGTTACATTGTAAATGTAACAGAACATGAATCATATCACACAACTAAGGGTGAACTTTTACCTCGTTATGCACAAAAATTCCAAATATTCTAGGTTGATTATGGTATTATGGTAGTTTGTGATTGCATCTTTTTTCATTAGTTACATAATTATATACTAATTAACACTTTTCAGGGATTGTTGGTCGAATATCTCCAAGGACTTGGGCAGCTATGGAGGTCTTTTTGGCTTCTTTTGCAACTGAGGATTATGATGCTATGGCCTCCGCCCTTTCTGAAATGGGTGCTACAGGGAATGATATAAATATCAATGAATTTGCAAAGGACCTGCAGAAGATATTCTCATCAATACAGGTAATGTTTCCAAAATAGGCTATTGATATCCTGAAGCTTGATCAATGTTTTTGCTAAGGAAAAAAGGCTTTGGTTAACCATCTTCTGAGTGACCTAAGTTCTTGCTAAAATTGCATAAGTTAATACTATGGCAGACGTAAATAAACTATTTAGTTAGTTTTGTATTTATTATGGAGCACTTGTCTTCTTTAATTTCTTTTGTACTTCATCTGTTCGCACATTTATGACATCCTATAATGTTGTATCCCCTGGATTCACCTGTAACTAGGGATGAAAACGGGATGGATACTTCTCGATATCCATGCGTCCCGAAAGGATCAACTCTATATGGATAGTCTGTATCTCAATTTGTACCATATCCAAATCCGAATACTAAAATCGTATTTCTGATATGTATATGTGATAGATATCAATATCTGAATGATCCGTATCCGGTTCTGAGATCCGATAAAAAAAATATGAGATAGAATACGGGATATGGGACAGAGTGCAGGATCACTGGTATCCGTCTGTATCCGATTCAGTTTCACCCTACCTGTAACCATTGGGTATGAGTAATGTTCTTCTGGGCGTCGGCATGGACATTTGTCTTTGCTGGGGAACTCATACCCAACCTGACGACAGGTCTACATGGGCATAGTATCATTGGATTTGTCATGAAACATACTTTCGTAATATAGTATTTTATTAGTTTTTGTTATCATGTTCTCAAAGTCCAAAAAAAATGTTATACATTTACAAAAAAGTGGGATTACTTGATATCCCATTCTACTAGCTTGTTTGGTCCAAAAAAAAATGTGCTAATGTTTTCTCATCTGTTAAGCAGGACTTGGATACTGAAATCATAGTTGCAACAGCAAGGACCCCTGATGCTACAGCAGTATCTGCTAATGTTGTCCTTGATGAGAGACAGATGAATGCTCTATTTCTTGATCTGGTGAGTTACATTCTTTTGAAATTATGTCTAGAACAGTAGAATGGTTTACTTTCTCCTATGGTTTAAGTTCTTTTTGCTGCAGAAGCTTTTTAGCTTTAAACTTCCCCACTGTTTGGTGGATATGTGGACCTACTGAAATTTCTGATGTTGATTTTCACAATGGATTGGGGACCAGCCCTTTTCCAAAGAGTAGCCTGAGCTGTGGATTGGCTGTCATGATGAAGTAGATGATGATAAGTTGATGTGTTTACATATCAGTTTCATGATATGTTGCCTTGATGTGTTGCACATGTTGCTGTTTGAAAGGCACTAGATTTTGATTTATTTGCCATTGCTTTCTTGAATTTTCCCGAGCTATAACATACTTAGTACTTTTGAGAAACAAGAGAATAGAAAATGAAAGCTGACACTTCTGATCTTGCATTTCCCAGGTTAGGGTAAGCGAGTCTTATGGGCTGAAATTTCCTCGAGAGTTTGCTCTTCTCATGAAGCAGCTTCTGTATTTTGATCGCTACACAAGACTGTTGGCTCCCAGCATGAACATGCTGCGAGACGAGCGGATCAACATCTCCACCAATCGGCAACTGAGAAGAACTGATAGATTTTAGTGACACCATTTTATTAGTCACCAGACATACTAGAGGAGTTGTGATGGGCGATAATAGCAAAGCTCATGTGACCCAATACTGTATATAGTTTTGCCAGACCAGCATAGAAATGAACCACACTAGAAATTGTACTCTTATTCGTATTCTGGAATTCGGCGTTATATATGTCGTACTAGCTACTAGGCAACATGTAAAAACTGTATGTAAACTGTCAAGTAAATTTTAGTAGACAAATCAAGTTAAGATGCAGCTGTACTATACTACAACTGTCAGCACAAAAAGTGATGGGCTGGACAAAAAACTCTACTTCACCCAAAATTGGCTAGACCGAAACACGTTTCGTTGCTTCTTCTCGGGGTCTCGTTGCATTTTATCGGGGTCACCACGAACTTATGGAGGGATTCTACTATATGACCGGACAGCACTGCAAAGTGGCTTTCAGATCCCAACTCGTTGCAGCTTTACACAACAGAGAGTTCATAGTGACAAATATCGGCAGCTCAGGTTCGAGCTTCAAATAGGTACCATAGTAAATCTATATAGATATATATATATATATATTGATACTATTTTTATATAAACTTAGTTAAACTTGAGAAGTTTGACTTGTTCCAAACCTAGGATTTTTTTTTTGAGGGAGTGATAGTTAACTTCTGACAGTTAGTGGCTCTATTTGAATCCTCAGCTGATAAACCAGCTAATATCACCCACCAGTCCACCTCCTACCTACCAATTAATTATTAGTTGGTTTCTTCAAGTTAAACACAATTATTAGTTAGCTAGGTGGATCTAAATAGGGTTTTAATTATTTTTTTTAAACAAAGCAAAACAAGCAGCCATTATCATGACCCTTGTAATTTTGTTATTACGATTTAAGCGACAGTTTTTTTTTGTGACAAAAAACTGAGGATGATACGAAGATATGCAATGGACGCTGGAAAATCACAAATGAGTGAATGATGGCAATGGTACCATGAAGTGAAGCCATTGTGAATACAGAATGGCATCATTCTGTTGACGAATTTGTCTTATTGATTTCTTTGTTCAAAAAGGACATGCCAATGCTAATAGCGTAGCCATCATCAAACTCGTAAGTAGAAGTCATAGTTTCTTTCCAAACAAACATGGACATGTAGGAAAAACTAGGCACTATTTTACTCCTATTGTAAAAATAAGAACGTTGGAACTTGAACTATATGCTTGTAATTCCGTTGCTCTAATAATGTAATTCGGATTTGCCGCTGTGAAAAAAAAAGTTTGAGATAAGAACGTGCTAACCATGTTTTTGAGAAACTAACGCTCAGAAGAACGTGCCGATCACTAACCTTTTTTTTGCCCTTTATAAAATGCTCTTATATATGCTAACTTTTGAGTTTCTCTTGTTTCTTGTAATTATTACAACCTTGTTACAGTTGAGGTCATGCTCGAGTACTTCCAGATTTAGGATATGGTGGATGGCTTCATTTTGCATCTAGAAACTCCAGACCAATATAGATGGAAATTAACGCAGGATGGTTCCTACAGCAGTAAATCGGCCTACGCTGCCTTTTCTAAAGGATCCATCAAGTTTAGCTCCTGGAGAAGAATCTGGAAAACTTGGGCTTCTCCGCGCTGCAAGTTTTTCATCTGGTTGGTCTTTCACAACCGGGTTTGGACAGCTAATCGTTTAGCAAGGAGGAACCTACCCCATCCTGAGGCATGTCCACTATGTGATCAAGAGGGTGAAACAATAAATCATTTACTAGTGGGCTGCGTTTTTGCTCGACAAGTTTGGTCTCTGATTTTGCAACAGTTAGGGCTGCTGCAGTTGCCTCCACAGCCTACTACAACTTGTTTCTCAAGATGGTGGAAGAGAACAACTGCTGCTATCTCCAAGGAGACGCGTAAAGGACTCAACTCCTTGATTATTTTGGTGGCGTGGGAGATTTGGAAGCATCGCAATACTTATGTCTTTGATAATAAGAAGTCAAGTATATTTGTGCTCGGCGGGTGCCTCTAAACTCTAGGAGTTGGCGTTTAGGTTGCTACCTGGTGGGGTTTAAGGCATAGAGGCTTTTTGGTCGTTCTCTGTTTTTAGTGTGGCGGTTCAGTAACCTGGTAGCCAGTGTGTGGGGTGTGTGAGTTTGTGCGTGTGTGAGATGGGTCTTTTGACCCGTGTACCTCTTTTCTCTACCTTAATAAAATGACGCGCAGTTCTCCTGCGTTGTTCGAGAAAAAAAATACTTCCATATATGGCACACATAACCATGTTCTCTTTTTCTCCATATAAAAAAATTATTACTAGCGTACGGACACGTGTCAATTTACTTTAGTTTCTTCTGCATACGTATAGTTTGTCAACACACAATTCTCTATCCAGTGACGGAAAAGGGGGGGGGCTAGCAGGGGCCATGGCCCCCCCTAACTCCTGAAACTTTCTTTAAGAGTACATGCAAAGTTAGTTATTTTTAAGTGATAGAGCTTAAGCTAAATGTAATCTTCATACATATCTTCTATACTCGGCCCTCCCTATATATTTGCTCTGGTTCCGTCTCTGTCTCTATCGATGAACATTTTTCGCCAACTTATGCCGGTCGTTTGCTTGTCTTATATAAGCGGTACTTTTTTGTTAGTCAATAGTGTTTTTTTCTCATAACAAATCAACAAACAGTATTTTTAGCCATGACTTTTCGCACGCATCGATAATTTCACAACGTTAAATTAAACAAGATAATCGCCCCTGTGTTTTTTTTAATGCACATGCGCGCGCGGGTTGCCCCTTGAAGCTGCCGAAACCCAGCTGCACTTGGCTGTTTCGCTTTTGCAGCCGCTTCCAGAAACGGACCCTGCCTTCAACTTGAAACTCCTCCCCTACCCCTACCGGTTTTACCCAGTTTGAATTTTGAAACCCACGAATATTCCAGACCCCCAAACCCAAGGGCATTCCGGTCATTCCGCGCTGCCCCCTCCCGTTCCCGTGCTCCCCAAGCGAATATGCCCCACACGGCGACCACCACCGCCACGTGGGCACCTACCGCCCTGAGGCGGAGATTCCTTGCAAGGAACTACCACCGCGAAATTACCCAAACGCCCCTGCCCTGTTCAACTAATACCTTCCCCCAATTTCCCCTCGACGGCGTCCGTCCCCAATTTCGCCTTCGCCTTCTCTTCTCTTCCCGCTCCCGTCCCGAAATCCGCCCGCCCGCCGAATTAGTAGCAGATCGAAGCCCTAGCCCTAGCCGCATGGCCGCCGCGACCGTGCGCTGAGGCGGCGCGGGCTCTTTTCCATGGGGTGAAGGAGGCGGCGTGCCCCCCCGAGGCGTGGGGACGAATAAGGATGGACCCTAGCTTGAAGGAGGAGGTGATGAAGGCGGTGGAGGAGGCCAAGAGGTCCGCGGCCGCCGCCGCGGCGCCGACGCGGTGCCGGGTGGTGCGGATCATCGTGCACGACGAGGACGCCACCGACTCGTCGTCTTCCAGCGAGGACGAGGTGGACGAGGAGGTGGAGCAGGAGGGAGAGGAGCGTCCGGGGTCGGCGGGGAGCGTGAGCGTGAAGCGCAGCCGCGTGCTGCTCCAGTCCGCCGGGTGCGGAGGTGAGGAGGAGGAAGAGGACGAGGACGAGGAGGGGGAAGGCGGCGCGAGGTTCACGGGCGTGCGGCGGCGCCCGTGGGGCCGGTGGGCCGCGGAGATTCGCGACCCGCTGCTCCGCCGCCGCGTCTGGCTCGGCACCTTCGACACCGCCGAGGAGGCCGCGGCGGCGTACGTCGCCGCGCGCCTACGCATCCGTGGCGGGCCCAAGGCATCCTCCTCCAGCGACCTGCTCCCTCCGCCCGCTGCCGCGCACCGCCCGGTCCTTCCCCCTCGTCCCCCGCCGCCACCACCACCTCAGCGGGAGAAGCAGCTGCCGCCGCCGCCGCCGCCGCTACCTCAGCGGGAGAAGAAGCAGCTGCCGCCGCCACCAACGCAGCGGGAGAAGCAGCTACCACTACCGCCACCGCCGCTACCTCAGCGAGAGAAGCAGCAGCTGCCGCCGCCGCCGCCGCCTCTGCTTCCGCCGAAGAAGCAGCTGCAGTACCCGCCACCGCCTCTGCTTCCGCCGAAGAAGCAGCAGCTGTACCCGCCACCGCTTCCCCTCCCACCGAAGAAGCAGCAGCATCACCACCACCACCACCATCACCCGCCCCTGCCGACACTTCCGCCGAAGAAGCGGCTGGCGCCTCCGCCTCTGCTGCCGGAAAGCAAGAGGCAGTGCCTCGCCTCCTCCCCGTCGGAGCCGCCGCGGTTCGTGCCTCTGCCGGTGTGGGCGCTCATGTCCGGGTCCGGGAAGCGCAAGAAGCGGTCGGGCTGCGGCGGGCGCGTCCCCGCCCTCCACACCCCCGCCCCCGCCGCCGAGGAGACCGGGCGCGCCTGAGAGGCCGGAGACGAACGGCGCGCTACTCCCTTGGTAGCACTACCTGGTATCCATCGTTCCATCCATCCCCCTACCGCCGCTCCTCGATCTTGATGGCCGATCTGAATGGCCGCCGCTCGTCGTGTCGTGCCCGTGTGACTGCATTCCAATCCAATCCATCGATGCTAATGTGAAGAGAGCCTGTTGTAACCTCTCTCACTCTCTCTCTGATTCATGAACTGATGATGATTTGTGTACATATGCTGGCATGCTGCTGCTGGAACTGGTGGATCCGGAACCGCAGCGGGTGATGAACTGATCTTGTAAAACCTGATGAGTTATTATTATTCATGTGTAATAAATAAGTATCATCTGTTGACAATCTTCTTTCGAAGCTTGGGTTTGCTGCTGCTGTGGAGATTGCAAGATTGTTGCCACGGTTGTTGCTCTTGTTTCGACGATGGATGGCAGTGAAAGTAACGGCTGCGGTTCCGCTTCGTCGTCTTGTTTTTGTTAAAGACTGCTCCTACCTCTCTGTACCTGTGATTCTGTGAACAAGCGTGACGCATGGAGAGTTGGCAGAGCAGAGCGAGCACACGTGCAGGCTTTACTCTTTTTTGTGTCAGTGCACGCTCACTCGCAGCATACTACCCGTATCTAACAAAACGGCGTTGCGTCATTGCGTGACAGTGCCTAGAGGGAAAAAAGAGCAAATATAGCCGGTACAACATTATGGCTATGTTATATAGTTTGTTTGTAATTTACGAGATAATTTTTTTAAACCTAGTTAATGATTAGATATTTTGGCCTTGTTTAGTTTTCAAAAAAAAAATTATAATTTTCTGTCATATCGAATCTTACGGCACATACATAAAGCACTAAATATAGATAAAAAATAACTAATTATATAATTTGCTTTTAAATTACGAGACGAATTTAGGTAGTCCATGATTGGATAATACGGGCCTGTTTGGTTACTAGGCCAACCTTTAGACAGGCTAGCTGGGGCTAACATTGGGTTGTTTGGTTTCATGACTTTAAGCCTTAGCCAGGCTTCTGCTGCCCGCCGTACAGGTCTTAGACTGGCTCCCGGAAAACGGGTTGCCGGTCTGTTTTTCTAGAGCCTGGCTTGGCCGGTGCTCCGTCTCTCATCCCCTCACCTCTCGGTCCTTCACAGTTCACACGCGGTGAGCCAAAAGACAGCGAGGTCCGCCAACTCCTCCCCTCCCTGCCAGTGGGTGGTCCCCTGCTCGCGGCGTAGGTCGCGGCGGGTCTCGGCTGCTGCGTGCGCGACCTCATGGCGGACGTGCAGGCACTCCGGCAGCAGGTCTCCATGCAGCTCCAGAGCGACGCCGTAGCCGGGGACGTGCCGACCGAGGAGCAGTTTGACCCCCTCCTCGCTAGCAGCACCAAGGATCCCTCCGACGCGGCGATGTAGGTGGCGCTGCTGTCCGCCTCGGGGGCGGAGGAGCAGGAGGAGACCACGAAGGAAGTGGCGGAGGTGGAGCACGGCCTCCTGGAGCTCCAGCAGCTGTTCCTGGACATGGCCGCGCTCGTGGACGGCAGGTGGCCGCGGTCGCGGGCGACGTGGCCGTGGTCGAGGCGGAGCTTAGCAAGAGACGGAGGCTGCAGGGCACCGCGCGTCGGAGGCGGGTCTGCCTGGCGGGCGGAAATACGGTACTGCTACTCGTCGGTGGCCCTCGTGCTAGTGCGCAGGGGCGGCGGCGGCGGCGCCGCGAAGCTTGTGCTGCCGCTCCCTTACCGAGATATGACCCGTGTTGCTGCAGCTCTCTCGCGAAGCTTGTGCTGCTGTAGCTCCCTCGTGAAGCTCCCTCGCAGAGAAGCTTGTGCTGCAGCTCCCTCGCTCATTGTGTGCTCGATGAATTGCCACAAAAGATGGTGAAGTTATCTGTGTAAAGAGGAGGTGACTCTACCCCAGCCAAACCAACTAACCAAACACATTATGCTAGCCAGGTTTAGATAGTGTAGACAACCAAACAACTCTATTTGGCTTGCTGGAGTCAGGCTTAGGTTAGCCTGGCTTATTCTTAGCTAGGCTAGAAATAAGCCGTAACTTTTCGCATGCCTTATAAGCCGTACTTTTCCACCAGCCAGCGGTGTTTTTTTTCTCATAATAAATCAGCGAACAATACTTTCAGTCATGACTTTTCAAACTAACGAACACAAACGTGCTACAGTATTCATTTTGCAAAAAAATTTAAAACCTTTGCAAAAATTTTCACCTACGAAACAGAGGAGTGTACATTTACTGCTCCTAACTAATTTTAGTAGTACTCCCTAATATTTCTCAATAATTATTAATATTAATTGCACACAAAGAATTCATGCTCCGCGAGTTCTTCTTCCATGCACATCTTAGCTTGTTCTTTTCAAATTGTGTTTTTATACAGTACGTAGTTGCGAATTTGTCTTTGTCGTGCATAAGCCTCTAGTCAAACAAATTTATTACAAAGACCAAATACCAATGTACCCTAGTACGTTCCCTTCCTCGTTCCTCCCAATCAAACCATTTGGTCCACCTACTTCTAACGGATTCCCATGTTTTGCCTTTTGTGCTACCAAATCAGCTCCTCTTTCCTAGAGGATTAGATCAAATCCGATGTTTCCCATGTTCCTATTGTGCATTATACGGGAGACATATAGTACTATCTCATAAATATACTACCTCCGCCGCACAAGAAAAACATTACGTTATAGTTTTATTAATCTTCAATCAAACTATTAGTTTGTTTATGAGTAAAGTCCACCACCGGTCCCTAAACTTGTATTGCCGGTCCCTAAACTTACGAATCAATCGTTTAGGTCCTCAAACTTGTTCGTATGTGACATCTCGATCCCTAAACTTGTTCAGTTATGTCATCTCGTTCCCTAAACTTAGAAATCACCCGTTTAGGTCCTCAAATTTGTTCAGTTGTGTCATCCCGGCACTAAACTTGGTTTTGGATCTCATTTGTGTCAAAACAAAACGATCTAAAAACTCTATATCAAAAAATAATTTATAACTTTTTCATATGAACTCGAATGAAGACAAACTTTATACCAAAGTTATAGTCCTCAGCACAATCTACAACTTTATAGTTGAAATATTTTTTATTTGAAGTCGTTTAGTGTTATAAAATTAAATTTTAAATTTCAAAATCTATAAACTTATAAAAAATATTTTGGGACCCTAAACGATTTTAATTTAAAAACTTTTCAACTACAAAGTTGTAGATCGCGTTGCTACCTACAATGTTGATATAAAGTTTATCTTTATTTGAGTTCATATGAAAAAGTTATGAGATATTTTTCAATATAGAGTTTTTAGATGTCTCCTGTTCTGACCTAGATGAGACTTAAAAACAAGTTTAGTAACCGAGATGACACGACTGAACAAGTTTGAAGACCTATATAGGAGATTTTTAAGTTCAAGGACCAGTATGACACAACCGAACAAGTTTAGGTAACTAAACGGTCATTTTACGAGTTTAAGGATCGGGATGACACATTCGAACAAGTTTAGAGACCGCTGATGGACTTTACTCTTTGTTTATTAAGGGAGGTGTTTAGTTCCCATAGAATACAAAATACAAAATGCCAACTTTGGAGTGATAAAATGCAAAATGACAAATTTTTCAGGGTCATGTTTAGTCTCATCCAAAATACAAAATTTATTGCCTTCATGAGAGCCTCTTGAGGCTCTTTTTGGTTTTTTTTGGGCCTCTTGAGACCAAAATCCAAAATGGAGAATAACCACTTTTTTACCAAAAAAATTACATGGTGTTTATTTCTATTATGCAAATGATGGACCAAATCCAAAAAGTTTTAGGAAAAAAGGGGAACTAAACACTCCGTAAATCTATAGAGATATTATCAATATTTATGATATCAAATAGATAATACTATGAATATACATTTTATGTTGAATCCAACTGATAGTTTTAAGACATTTGTTTTCATTGGATTATTAATCTTAAATATTTGGTTTATGTTTGGTAGCACAAACTATTAGTTTGTTTTTATGTTTTATGTTTTCATATTACATTTATTTTACATTCGGTAATGCAAATATCATCATTTATTTATATAATCATGACAGGGGGGGGGGGAGGGTGTAGGAGATAGAGAAAATTCAGTGGTGTGTGCCCTGCCTAGTGGGTACAAGGATCTATGACATTGAGGGTGGTAGTACAGCGAAAATTTAGCTCTTTCTGCTGTCTTTTAAATTTTGCGTGGGTCGGTTCAACCAAAACGCTTAATATAGCTCCTTCCCCTTAGGTAGAATAGCCATTTTGTCCTGAACTATTGATGTGCCCGTTTCAGTTTTTAAAGTTTACTTTCGGGCTCAATTTTGTCTCTAATGGACACTTTAAAGGGGTGATGAAGACCACTTTAATAGCTTAGAGGTTAAATTGAGCATTGTGCGGTACTCCCTCCGTCCCTGAAAACTGCAACTTCTAGAGTTGTCCTAAGTCAAACTTTAACCAAATTTATAGAAAAAACGTTAAGATTTATAGTATCAAACTAATACCATTAAATTTATTATAGAATATATTTTTATAAGATACTCATGTTATGTCATAGATATTGATGCTCTTTTTTATAAAATTAGTCAAAGTTAAAAAAGTTTGACTGACATGGATTCTAGAAGTTGAAGCTTTCAGGGACAGAGAGAGTAGTTTTAGAATGAAAATGGCTATTTCGCTTTTTTTCTGGATGGAATTCGTATCAAATTTCTGTCTCGGACAATGTTGTAGTAATTCTACATAACAGGCTGAAATGAAATAAAGGTAAGATTTATCGTTGGCATGACCATAAACCCATGATAATTTGATGGTATGGATATATGGTAGAATACTTTGTAGGCATGGACTAGTGGACTATTAGGTGATTAATTATTAGTTGTAGCTCCTTTTTCTTTCTTTCTTTTGTCCCCATTGCTTGGCTCAGCTTCAAAACCATAGGTGGAGCTTCCGCCTCATATGGCTCCTCTAGGAATGGGGGTAGGCCCAGCCCAGGCTTGTGTGGTTAAGGTTGTTGTCACCTCGGTTGAGCATTCAGTTAGAGACGGTGATCCCAGGTTCGCCGGAGGAGATGGTGTTACAAGTAAATTGCACAAACAAAGCCCTTGCACTATAGGGACAAGAGGGCTGAACAAGAGGGAAAAGTGATCGAGGGACAAGATAACTTAAAAACTTTTATAACAAACTATTACAAAACGTTGTTTGGGTCATCACAGAGAAATGAATTCTCGCTTGATGAATCACAAATTGAAGATGTCCCTCGGATTAATGAAGAAGAGAACAAGATGCTAATAGCCGAATTTACAGAAAGAGAGGTAAGAGAGGTCATTTTTCAAATGAAACATAATAAGGCGCTGGGGCCTGATGGCTTTCCAATGGAAATTTTTCAGGTGTTCTGGTCTCTCATAAAAAATGACTTAATGGCCATGTTTCGAGAGTTCCATGAGGGTAACTTACTTCTCTTTAATCTGAATTTTGGTACGATCAGTCTAATCCTGAAACAAAAGGAGGTCAAGCAAATTCAACAGTATAGGCCTATTTGCATGCTTAATATGAGTTTTAAAAATTTTTACTAAGGTCTTGGCTAACAGGCTAACAGATGTTGCTGAAAAAGTGGTCAGACAATCACAAATGACCTTTATGTCAGGTCATAATATTCTGGAGGGGGCCAATGATCTTACATGAAACAATTCGCGTACTGCATAGGAAGAAGAAGGATGGGGTAATTCTTAAACTAGACTTTGAAAAGGCCTATGATAAAGTTAATTGGTCTTTTGTGCAGCAAATGCTTAGGATGAAAGGATTCTCGCAGACTTGGTGCAAGTGGATTGAGGAGGTAGTTAGTCAAGGAAGTGTGGGGATTCAGGTAAATGATGAGATCGGTAGTAATTTTTAGACCAGAAAAGGACTTAGATAGGGGGATCCCCTCTCGTCTATCCTTTTCAATCTGGTAGCTGATATGTTAGCCATTCTTGTCTCAAGAGCAAAAATCAATGGACAATTCAGGGGGCTGGTTCAGAACCTGATAGATGATGGGCTTTCCATCCTTCAGTATGCGGACAATATGATTTTGTGCCTAGAGGATAATCTAGAGGAGGCTAGGAATCTAAAACTTGTGTTGGGAGCTTTTGAGAAGCTTTCGGGGCTGAAAATTAATTATCATAAAAGCGAATTGTTTTGTTTCAGCGCGGCCAAGCACCGAGGGAATGAGTACATGGAAATTTTTGGGTGTGTACAGGGAAGTTTTCCCTTTAAATACCTAGGGATTCCGATGCACTTCTGGAGGCTATCTAATAGACACTGTGAAAAGTCCTTGTATGGTTTTGGTAATTGAGTGACAACTTAGATAGACTAATAGTGTTTATGTGAGATATACAGGAGATTAGTCCATATGTGATTATGTGATGATGAAGGAGCTCATTGCATATGAGACATGACATGGAGTCATGTGACCAAGTGGAGAAGATCAAGATGAGGCTTGGCTTGATGGACCGGTTGCATGAGTGAAGGGCAAGTCGGAGGCTTTGAAGCGAGGGACTGCGTGTGATGGTGAAGCTTGAGCAAGACATGGCGCCGATGGACCGAGGCAACGGTGAAGAGCAAGTGAGGTCAAGATCGATGAACCAATACGGTCACATGATGATATGAAGTGGATTATATCATTTGGTGATTGGTTGGTGCATGTGTTGCATCAACATTAGAAAAGATGGAATGGAGTGCACAAGGCAAAAGTATAACCTAGAGCATTTCTATTTCACCGGTCATAGGTGTGTAGAGAAGTTTATGACCGAATTTAGGATAGATGGCCGTACTATCAAGAGGGGCAAACTTGTTTATATATCGGTCATCTAGTGCCACTTGAGCGATCTAACTTTGCATACGTGTTAGGATCGAGTGGCGTGGCAAGTTGAGAGGCTAACTCCTTTGGGAAAATATTTGTGAAAAGCTAACACACTTGCACATTGGTGGTGGTCACTAGGAGGTGTTAGCACATTTGCAAAGGAGGTGGAGTTCCTAGGGTAGAGAGGGGTTTGGGTTCCTCTCTCCCTCTCGCCGAGCTTGTGAGGCGGGATTCGGCGCTTTTGAGAAAATTAAGTGTATGTTTTCTATTGCGCTGGTGGGAAATTTGAAGAAGTCACGGGAGTGTTTTTCACTGGAAAAACACTCACTGAACGCTGGCCTCAGAGGCATCGGACGCTGGACCAGAGCGTCCAGTGTACTGTCAGTTCCTGGCGTAGGTGTAGAGTGAGCTTGGACGCTGAACCTGCTGAAGTGAACACACCGAACGTGAGAGCAGTAACGCAAAGCGAGTCCGGTGCCGAGTGTCCAATGGTCTGTAGAAGAAGAGCCTACGGCACCGGACACAGGAGAGCGTCCGGTGGCCAGCGTCCAGTGACCCTGGGTGGAATGCACCCTCTCTGCGTATGGGTCTGATGTATACCTGACGCGTCTGGTGTGGACCAGCAGAGTGTCCGGTGCTACTGCTTTAGGTGCGAGTGCGTGTTAGCCGTTGACGGCAACGATCGAGTTCAAATGGCTAGTAACACATGGCTGCTTCGTGAGCATCAGACGCTAGGTTCAAGCGTCCTGTGGCTCCGTGTAGTGCGTCCTGTGCCCACGTGTTTTGCCTAGTGAAGGGGCAACGACTAGTTTAGCCCTTGGGACTATAAATAGAAGTGGTGGCCGGCCTTGGCTGGTGCTGAGCACCCTTGGGACTTAGTGTCCATACTTGGGGAGTGCTAGTGAAGCCTCTAACTCACATATGCTTGATAGTGATCATCTGATTGTGTGAGTGAGTGATTCTAGTGTGTTGCATTGAGAGATTGCATCGAGTGGCACTAGGTGTTCGTGTTGCAAGCCTGTGGTGCTTGTTACTCTTGGAGGTTGCCACCTCCTAGATGGCTTGGTGGCTTGTGACTCCGTCGAAGCATGCAAGGAGATTGTGCAGTGCTCCGGAGAAGAGATTGTGAGAGGTATGGTGCTCACTCCGCGGGGATCACGAAGAGCAACTCTATTGGATCGTGCGTGTCATTGAGCTACCTCACTTGTGGATAGGTTCTTACGGTGTCCTAGTGAGGATGAGGTTCGTGTAACACCTCTTACCCACTGAACCACCAAGTGTTGGTCGACACAACGGGGACGTAGCTTGGTGGCAACCAAATGAACCTTGGGAGAAAATCATCGTGTCAACATTGTTCTTCCCGTTGGTTTGCAAGTCCTAATACAAGCTTGTATTTACATTCATATACTTGTGCTTGTGTAGTTTCTCTTGTAATTAGTTAGCTTGTGTAGCTTGCTAGTTACCTTCTTGCTTGTGTAGCTAGAAGTAGTTTTCCTCGCGTGACTAATTTGGTTTGTGTAACCTTGTTAGCCACATTGCTTAGTTTATGTAGCTAAGTAATTTGCGCTCTCTTATTTGGCATTGGTTGCCTTGTTATTCAACATTGCTGGTGAGCTTAGGAGCTTTGTGCTTTTGCTTACTAGTTGCGTAGAAGCTCCCCCGGTTTGAAAACTACTAGTGGCATAGGTTTGTGTGACCTTGCTGAAAGCCCTAGTTTGGTTTTGGATAATTGATGAAACCCTAGTACTAACCTCTATGCTAAGTATGTGTAGACTTAATGAGGTTGGTACATACCATGTGATGGAGCAAGTAATGATCATGGTGA
>Ga0182004_10000557_pt1 | contig 23424 bp, 19 predicted proteins | sample Sormic07211540_1_FD_120479 | JGI IMG/M metagenome (GOLD analysis project Ga0182004, IMG submission 120479) | Endophyte microbial communities from Sorghum bicolor roots, Mead, Nebraska, USA - 072115-40_1 MetaG | ecosystem: Host-associated > Plants > Roots > Unclassified | place: USA: Nebraska...
AGACGAGGCAGTTCAATCGACGCGAGACGTTGCCGCATCAAATGCATCGGTTCATCCCAGGAGTCCGGCTCTCGTAAGTTACATGCATGCACTTGGGGACCTGTGGAACGACTAATGCGACCCCAATTTTTGGCCAAATTTTTTTTGCTCATACGCCCCCGATAGATGGACGGAGGGAGTATATGCAATCTTACACGCACATTCCACACTTGCACCGTTGCGCTGCAAACAAAAGATGTATTCTAATATAAGTATCAGATTCTGTACATCTTATTGCACGGTCAATGCAGTATCTGCTACATTTCCCGGACTAATTTAGCTGAGCTCAAGGCAATGGGGAAATTAAACCTCTTGACCCCAGCATGAACAGCAGCAGCACCACTACATACTATTCGATCGCAAGTCGCAACAGCCAGCCGCCGGGCCCTTTCCACGATCGGAACACGAAAAGGACCGGAGGGGAAAAGAGAGAGGAGCTGTGCTAGAAACCCAAACGAGAAATCCACCTCGGGAAACCCAGCTGATCACCTATCGGGTATCGGCCTATCCTACTAGTAGTAGTGTAGCTAGCTCAGCTAGCTGCCATCTGGGAATCGAAACACTGTGCGGTGGACCGGAGCGGAACGTCGCGACGCTGGTGGGCCATCGGGATTAGTTGAGGGAGCCCGGCGGCTGCGTGCCGGCGACGAAGAAGCGGCCGGAGGCGGCGTCCTGGCTGGCGTAGTACACCGTGCTGGGGCTGACGTGGTTGTGCGTCCCCTCGTATGTCGTCACCACGTAGCTGGGGTCGTCCCTGTCCCGCTCCACCCGCTTCTTCACGTTGCACCCTTCCGTCGAGCACCGGTAGTAGTTCCTGCGCGGGCGAGGAGCACAAGCATGTCATGTGTGAAGTGAGTGAGTCATCAGCCATTCAGCAGCCAGCAACATCGTCGATCCATCCGGCATCCAGATGGCTGCAGCCAGATCGCGAAATGCGTGTACTAATTGTGTGGTGTTCTTGGTGAATAGTACAGTATGTGTAATTGTGATACACAAATACGCAATTATATACCATACCTTGGGTTGGGACTGTTCTTGACGGACTTCTTGCCGTACTTCCTCCACTTGTAGCCGTCGTCCAGGATCTCGATCTCCGACCTCGTCCGGAACGCGATCCGCTCCGTCCGCGGCCGCTCCGGCACGGCCTCCGCCGCCGCAGCCGCGCTCCTGAAATGCCCAGCGCAAACAGCCCGGCGGATACGGTTCAGTTCAGAGTCTCAGACCAAATGAACGAAAGCCCCAAGCATAAACAGGTGCCAATTAAGCAAGCGTCGAGAGAATCGACGCGCACGAACGAACGCACGCACGCCACTCACCCAGCGGCTGCGCTGATTGCACCACCACCAGCAGCGGCGGCGGCATCCGACACGACGACGGGGGCCGAGCCATCGGCGAACACGCCTGGCGCGCCGGCGACTCCCGCGTCGTCGAAGAGGAACTCGGAGATGTCGAACTGCTCGGCGAGCGTGGTCGTCGTCGGCGCGAGCGCGGCGGAGAAGCTGGCGGACGCGGAGCTGGAGGTGGTGGAGCTGCCTCCCTGGGAGAAGTAGGAGGACATGGAGGCGGCGTCGCCCGCCGGCGCCGGGTGGTGGTACAGCACTGGGCGCGCTCCGACTGCCGCCATGGCCGGCTAGACCACCGCCGGGGAAGCTTTGTATTTATAGTAGTAGCGGCTCCGGGGATCGGTGAGCTGCCGGTGCGCATGGGGGAGTGGGGGACGTCGACCGGGGGATTTGTAGCGGGGGGATGGCGGGGATGTGATCTTGGGGGGGTTTTGCACCGGCTTCCCGGTGAGCTTCCTGGGCTGGATGGCTGGGAGAAGGTTCGGAGCTGCTGCGGGGGTCGCCGCGCGCCGCCGCTTGCCCGCCCGGCGTGCCACTTATAGCAGGGGCGGAAATGTCTCCGGAGCCACGACTTCAAGGGGTCTTCGCCACGTAGTGCCGTGCGGTGTGGGCCGGTCCGATGTCCCGTGTCCGGTCCGCCCGATTCAAGCACAGTTTTCAATTGCCTCTTGCGGTCTTGCGGTTGCGGGTGCTCTGCTCTGCTCTGCTGGGATTATGGACGACGACTGCGCCCGGAACAGTGGACCTTGGTTGGTGAGGCCACCCTATATGCATGTTGCGTTGCATGGATGGATGAATTGCACCATGTGCTTGTATTGGGAATGTAAAATACCCACTAGAGGGTTATTACTCTCTTCACTTGTTTAGATGCACCCAAAAATCTAAAAGTTTATAAGATTACTCATCACATTGAATCTTTAGACGTATATATGCAACATTAAATAAAGATAAAAAAAATACACTAATTGTACAGTTTACCTGTAAACCACGAGACGAATCTTCTAAGTCTAGTTAATCCATAGTTAGATAATATTTGTCAAATAAAAACGAAAATGCTACAGTATCAAACTTTTTAAAAAAATTTTGCATCTAAACAAGGCCTTAATAAACAAAATCTATGGATAATACATAACTACTTCCTCCATCCCTTTTTAAGTGTGCCTAGGTTTTTGTGCAGTTCAAAGTTTATTAAGTTTGACTGGATTTATTAAAAAGATCTTAAATAAGTATATTACATCTAATGATTAATCTAGTAGTATTTATTATGCTACATAAATATTAATAATCTCTGAGATATATTTAGTCAAATATGAGTATATTGGACTTCTTAATAAACGAGCACAGCACTAGATAAAAGGACAAAGAAAGTATGATCTAAGACTTAAGGAACACCTTGCGTAAAGTTAGGGCTCGTATAGCACAGCTCTATCTCTAGCCTAGCTCTAACAATAACATAGTTTTGGAGGAGCAGGCGTTTTCTAGTCTAGTGAATAGTAGAGGATCCGAGTCATGTTTGGTTTTGAAGGAGGTGCAATTTGTGTCTTCAATTCTCTTTAAGTGGATATACCAAACATATCAGCCTTGTTTAGATCTAAAAAGTTTTTGGATTTTGACACTGTAGCACTTTTGTTTGTATTTGACAAACATTGTCCAATCATGGAGTAACTAGGCTTAAAAGATTTGTCTCGCGATTTACAGACAAACTGTGCAATTAGTTTTTATTTTCATCTATATTTAATGCTCCATACATGTGCCGCAAGATTCGTTTTGATGAGAAAACTTCAAAAGTTTTTGGTTTTTCACAAAGGTAATACTATCCGTTGATCTTGGCTTCCTAATTTTAGTATTACTTGATATTTGCAAGAAATATTGTCGCCACATGTTGAGTTCAACTGTTGTCCTTATTGTACCTCAGGCAGAGCTAAGGCCGTCTCCACATATTTTGAGAATTATTATACTGAACAGTAATCGTAATAGTACTTAGTACCTAATGAAGTCACCCCTCTCTTAGATAAGACCGGTGGTCTAGCTTGGATTTGCCCATATTGTCCTCTTCTTTAAACCATCTTTTAAATTTTATTAGTAATTAAATTTCTAAGCACTTACTGCACTATCAATTACTACAGTGATGAGAAAAGAACAAACATGGCTTGAGATATCGAATCTTCTCTATCAAAGAAGTACGAGGCGAGTGTAGATTCAAGTGGTACACTTAAACCTTAAGTGTAGATTCAAAGTATAATAATAGATCCATCTACAACTACATAATTTTTAGTTATAGAGTATATAGTATGTTTTACTTCCACCATTCCAATGTCCCTAGTTAAAATTCCTCTATTTTTATCACTTTTTAGAAAAATGAATTATATTAACATCTATAAGTTTGAGTAAATGTATTATCAAAAACATATTTGTAGATAATTTGATGAAATTAAGGGGTCGTTTGGTTCATTGAATCATTTTCCGATTCTTCTTAGAATCATGTGGAATGGCGTCAAACGAATTACTAGTGAAACATTTCATGTATTTTGAATCGAGGGGTGGTTTCACACTAGTTCCCTTCTGTTTCTCTTGCCTATCATACGTGCTATTAGAGTCTAGCCTACCGGCCTGTTTTTTTACAAGAATCTAGATCCGAAACATTTCTATAAGAGATTCCTATCAAACACATTGTAATTAAATTGATATTATAAATACTAAATTTTTTTATATAAATTTGATCAAGTTAAGGCAAACTGTTGGCTAAGGAGTATATGGAACTTAGTTAAGGAAAGATGTTCATGGAGCGCCATGAGAAATTCGAGGCTAATCAATATTTGCAAAGGCCATCCGCATCCGGAAACCGGGCGCTTTCAGCGCACCTCCACTCCCCCCGTGGCTCATGAGGCCAGGACGACAGCCGTTCTCACCACGCCGTCCTGCCCCGATCATATCCGGCGGACGACGGCAGGCCCACCACAAAGTACAATCATTCGGGTGATGAAGCTGAACGAACGTCCAAGACGACGTCTTTTTCATACGCCAACGTCGCTGTTTCGGCTGTTCGCACCGCATATTAAACTCGGATCCACGTCGCCTTCATTCCTCATCGATCTCAAACAGAACAAAATTGCGTAAGCGTAAGCTGAAACGTGCGCCGTGACCGTGAGGGATCCACGCCCTGCAAGGCGCGATCTAGAAGCCATGGACCGGACTGATTCGGCGCAGCTTCCTGCAGTGGGTGAATTTATTCGCGGCCAGCCTCCGTGCGTTGCTGCGTCCCCGGCCGATCCGTGCCCAATTCCCGAACGAAGCTGTGGTGTCGTCGTCGTCGCCGCCTCGCCGGCCGAATCCGCCGCCCGCCTGTGGCTGGCGCGAGCCCCCGCTGAAGATCGGGCACGTACGGGTTCTCTGCTGGGGACACTGACGACGTACTCCAGCTCGCTCCGCTTGCGGTTTTCTTTTGAACTTTCTACGATCATCGGTCCGTCGGTCGCCAGGCATCGGGCAGAGACGCCGATAGATGGCCCCCTGCCGGCTGCCGCCTGCCGGTGTCCCCTGATCTGGTGGTACGGTGGTGGCGTGGCGGCGGCGAGCACATGCGTATTATTAGCACAGGCCACGGGGGTGCCGGCGGGTGCAGATGCATGTGTCGGCGTCGCCGCCGTCGCTTGCAGACGTCGTGTCTGAGTTACCTCAGACTCAGAACGCACACGTGACACATCGATCAGTGATCACCATCTCTGCCCACGCTCAAGTGACGACGACGAAGCTAAAGCTATAAGCTAAATAAAGCTAGCCCTTTGTTTAAAGATGGGTTGCGAGGCGGCAGACGCAACTGAGCTGATCGATCGAATCGACCTGATGGGTGGATCCGGCCGACGGCCGTGCGTACGGGGGGCGGTGCACCTGTGCGAGTGAGACAAAAGAAGCACGCGACCTTTGGAGACGGGAACAAACTAGCTAGTGGCAATCAAGCTGGGTCATTTTCACTATTTTTTTTTCGAAACGTAACCGAACCTAATTATTTTGTTGTGTATCCTTATCGCAATATGTGCAGCGAGCGGCCGGTTGGTGCCAGCAATTCTCACGGAGGGTTTACACTTTACTCGGTGTATGTAAACTTTGACCTTTTTTTCATTTATGCAGTTGTTACGTCATGGCCATGAAATTACTCCTCTATATTCACATCACAGTAATTTTTTATACAATAAGCAATATAAGGAGAAAAAAAACTGAATATATATGAGCATCAAAACAAGCACTAAGGACCTCGGCTCGCCCCGTGTCGCTCACTAAGATCGACTTAGAGCGGGTCCTCCAAAACCCTAGACCACCCCAACCGCCTACCTAACCGCCGCTCAAGCATTTCAACGAAAAGCTACACACAGGTGCAAGGATGATGATCGTGTTGATAGCGTTGTGTGAGGCAACTAGATGGACTAGAAGACCCTAAGTGAAAGCATTATTCGTCTATTTGTCTAATCCAAAAACGACAGTATGTCTTGGAACCATGATCTCCGTTGGGAAAGGGGCTCTTCCATCATCTCTCGGTTGGGTTATTTGAGCGAAAAACATTGTCTGATGGATGATGACAATATTATCGACGCCATTTTCTTTCATGAAGATTTCGTCTTGAACAACTCAATTTAACAAGTTTATCCTTGGTGGCGATGATGCTTCGGTTGTCACGGCGACTGAACATCTCTTCTCTTTCACCCCTCTCTCATTTTTGTTCAAGATGGGAACTAGGAACCAAGCTTGCTAGGGAGAAGTTGGCTAGTGAGATGGTGCAATTATGAGGGCGTGGCTTTCTTATTGGTGCGAAGATGATTGATTACTCATAGTGGTGACCACTAGTTCGATGTTCTACATCCACAATTTTACCACCATATCAATATATACTTTGTGGTATTCCCTCGGTTTTTAAAATATATTACATTTACGTAAAACATCAATATATACTTTTAGTTCACTCTTTGCAGCCACAGATGCAGCTGCAACCAAGAGAAGCTGCAGCAAGCACATCCAAAGTATTTAGTGTAAAAATAAAAACATATTAGCTTATCAATAACACCACACATATTTAAAGAGACAGAGAGTATATAACAAGTACGAGAGGGCAACTTTATGAAAAAAGAAATTCCCCAGGTGTTTCTCTTGCTTGCTGGCTGCACATGCTTACTCTGGTATGTCCAAAAAGAAAAAGGTATGATTACTTCTATATGTTCCCAAATCAACATCGTCTTTCTTATCTCATACATATATGATATATCCTGTAAGTGCTATGCTCCTGAAAGCATCTACTACTATACTAGAGACAAAATGCCGTGATCCTCCGTTACCCGATAACCCAAGCGACAGAGAGCAAGGGACAGCAGCAACGTTGGCGTGACACAGCACAAAATACTATTGCGCTGCAGCCGACGACAACCACTCGCGCGACCGTTTCCTGATTTCAGAAGCTTCCACCCGGTCCGCTCGCTCTCGCCCGCGCCACCCGAATCTAAACCCCCAAGGTTTGCCGACGGCAACGACGTGCCCGGCCGTGCGATTCGGCACCATCCGACCGTGCACGCGCCGCGCCGTCGCCGTTTCCTCCATCTCTTCTTGGAAGCCTCCACGCCGATCGCGATCGAGCCGCGCGCACGGTCGCACGGAGCCACGCCACGGACGCACCAGGGTCCAGGACGGCGAGAGTACGTACGTTTACGTGCCCGCCTCTCGTTATTAGCAGGGCCGCGCCGTCGGCCTCCGTTCCTTTCCGCCTTTCCGGAGTGTCCGGCGGCCCCGCGCTTTTGGCGCGATTCGAGGGGAACGGCGGCGGCGCAGCGCTCGCTTCGCTTTCGATCGCGGCGGCGTTGTTGTCCGTGGCGTTACGGATGGGGCCGTGCGGGGGTGTGGGGAAAACCCCATCCGTCCACCTCAGGGCTTCAAGTTGGCCACGCGCGCGATTGCTCTCGAGCGGAACCTGCCACGAACGCGGCCCGGCGGGTTGCATTGTCAGCGCCGTAGAGGGCGGTAGCACGTCATCTGCTTCACGTATACACTGCTTCGTTCGTTCCCGCCTGTCCAATCGATCAGCAAGAAAGCTACAGGAAAGAGACGTTACGTTATTTGGTGGGGGAATAATAGTAACAAATTTAAAATGGAGCAATAATGTCGATCTGTCCCGTATCCTATTTCTCTTTTATTTCTTTTCAGATTTGGATCGGAATGGATATACATATATAGATACTGATGCGAATGTGATTTATCAAATGTTGGAAATGCTCATCAAGAATTTGCAAAGTAAATATAAATAAGTAGCAAGCATTGCGCATAATAATCTTGCAGTCCATGTTGCGGCTAACACACACCAACACAATTAACTTTTTAGTAGGTTATATGCTCACAAATGATAAGCTATTATTAGTCAATTAATAAATAATAACATTTAGCAAGCTCTCAAATCAATATTTAGCACATAAAACTACCACACCACGAAATGAAATCAAGTTCTCAACTAACATACTTTTTTTCCCTCTTTACCCTTTATTCTTAAGTTTCTTAATTTGTTCCAGGAAGAGAAATTATCTACATCCATAGTAAAATCCATATAATATTTATGATAATCTATCTATGTTCATCAAATTTTGTCAGTCCCAAACACCATATCCACTTATTGTCAGATTCGAAGTATCCATATCCGGATATATTTGTAAAACTTGTTCCTATATCCTTACAAGATTAGGATCTGATACAAGAATTGTACATACCACTTACACCCTGACACTATTACTGGGTTAGCTACAGGTTATAGCAGTTGTTATATAAACTTCTGTTTCCAAATGATAGTCGGTACTTCAGCTTTTACTGGGTTAGCTTTTTTTTTTTTTTGAGATCGTGCATGAGCATGTTTTTCATTAAGAATACAGGAACAAGGTTACAAAGTTATAGCCAAAAGGTAACCCAGGTTACTAGTAGCCAAAACGGTGAAAATAGAGAACTGAAAAAAAACTGGAAAAAACTTGAAATGGCTACCCGAAGCTATTACAAAGCAACTCTTTGCGACGTCCAGTAGACGCTAGCGCCACCAGCGAGCTCAGGTGCTTGCACCCACCAACGAGCTCAGGTGTTTGTACCCAACAGCACACCACTCATCAATTTCCTGATGCACCAAGTTTTGCAACGCCGCTGGCGAGGACGCCATGCTGCCGAAGGTTCGCACCTTTCGTTCCTTCCAAAGCAGCCACCTAATAAGAAGAAGAAAGAGTCGAAGCCACGCCGTAGCATCTTAGGGACGAGCTTTCCGCTGCTCAGCCACCACTGCATGGATGGTTTTTGTTGAACAACTATGACACCTTTCAGATGCAACTTCCTAAGCCAATGATACCAGACCTCACGGCTGAAACAACAACCAATCAGGATATGGTCCATGGACTCAATCTCTTGGTCACACAGGACATAAGTCGCCGAATCCTGAAGGCCATGCCGAAATCTCCGCTCTGCTGTCCAGCAATGTCCGTGCATCACCAGCCAGAAGAAGAAACGAACCTTCGATGGAGCCAATGTCTTCCAGATGTTCTTGGCCCCAAGCGGAGCAGAGAACCCAATAAACATTATCCCATAAGTGGACGCCGCTGAGTAAGACCCATCTGCCGTCAGTCCCTAGGAGAAGGTGTCCAGAGAGTCCGAGAGGTGGACGCTCTCCAGACAGTCATAGAGGCCGTCAAACTCCATCACCACCTGCATCGTCAGCGGTGCAACAAAGTGTCTAACCCAACTTTGGTTATGAAGTGCCTCAGTCACCGTGGCACTCCGCTTCCTTGGCCGAACGCAAGCGAAGATCGTCGGGGTGAGGTCTCTGATAGTTGAACCATCGAGCCAACGGTCCGTCCGGAAGAGCGTCGATTCACCGTTGCCTAAAGTCAAGGTTGTCGCCGCCTGGAAGACAACCCGCACCCCCGGCCTGCCCCGCCATGCGGTGGCCACGGTCACCACGCGCCTCCCATTCCCAACGGACACGTAACGCGACACCGGCCCGCCTTAGGTCCTGGACGCCTAAACCACCCAAATCCCTGGGGTGGCAAACAATCTCCCAGGCAACCTTGCACTTTCCCCCGCCAATAGAGTCCGTGCCGCTCTATTGCTTTAGCTTTTACAAATGTAGGGAGAAGGGCTAGCTAGCGTTGGGTAGGTTAGTAGCTCTAGTTTTCATGTCGTGTTCTCCAACTTTTTGCTGAAGCCAACGTTGGTGTATGCTTGCATTATTGTTGTTACCCTTGTTACTTTGATCTCTTTTTCCAGATGTGCCCAAAGGCTTTTCTGGGCCTTGTTCTCATGCCCTGATCGAGGACGACCAATCCTACATGGTTGGTGGGCCTCGTCGCACAGCGCTATAAAAAGAAGGTGGGGGTCGGGGCTCAGGTTCACTGTGCAGCTTTTGTCCCTACCGACATCCTAACCCTAATTCTTGATTAAATGAAATAAATAGTTCCGATCTATGAATCCCGTGCATTACGAATACTAACAACCCTAAGCCCTCAACATGCCACCTGTAGTGACATGCACATGCACAGCGCTAATTATAGTATGTCAAGATCAGCAAATGGATGAAATATGCGACAGATGAATTGGCAACCTGTTCATCTAATAACCCATATTATTGATCTCGGCCGTCGCCTGCTATCAGCAACTGCAAGATAATAGATTAGATTATTAGGTTCAATTATGCTGCTTCTGTAAAAGCGATCCGAACTGAAAAAGAAAACTACAAGTGGGACGTCTGGATTTTTGAAAAGGGTGTTGGCAAACGCAAATACAGCATGAATGAAGTTGCACAGCCCGGCCAATAAGAAAAAGTTGCACTACACATCTACATCACTACATGCATCGTCCACGGAAGCAACGAACACGATCTGTGTAATGTAAAAGCTTCACCTGCTCCTTAATTAAGTTAATTAATTAAGTATAAACAATTAAGCAAGAGAGAGGGTCATTGAGATTTGAGAATGACCAAAAGTGGGCGTTTGCAGCTTCTTTCATGGTGGCTTGGTGGACCTACTAGGAGGGCTTAGTGGTTGTCCACAATATCTTAAACTCCTTAGTGATCACCAATTAAGTAGTGCTTCTTTTTGTCCCTATCTACACAACCTGTTTGTTTCGGATACTAATTAAGCAAAGCAAGCACGTGCCATTAAGAAGGGACCGCGAAACTCTTTTAACATCGTAGGATAGCGTGATTATCACATCTTACTTTGTTTCGTACATTCTGATAACGAAGTCAGCAGTTCAGCATAGCATTATGTAATTTATAAAGTCCGTATATGAGGCCGTGAAGGCGTGAACCCAACGCTTGTTCAGCAGGTGATATATTCCCCGTCGAGTTACTGCTCATGCGAAGTTACATGGAGAATCTTGGTATTGATCATTATGTGATTTTCTGTAGTCCATATATATAAATCTTAAGAGTAACAGTAACTGGTCTTTTTAATTTCTCCAGAGGTTTTGAAAGACAAAAAAATCTGTGTGCTAGCTGCCTAGCTGCAGTCAGCAGTATCCACTATCCAACTCCAGCGCCCTGACAATTGAACATCATAGCGACACCAGAGCGCGCGCGCAAGCAGTGTAAAACCACATGCTAATGCTAGTGAGCTAGTCACTCCTGGCTCGTCAGCAAGCTGAATCAGTAGTGGTGCGTCGCGAGGGCTGACTCCGGCGAGCGGAGCGGAGGGCATGCGGGACGACGACGACCACAAGGCAGCGTCACATCAGCGTCACACTCGCATGGTTTGACCTCGCCCGTGGGCATTTTTCCGCAACTTCCGATCCTTCTCGCCGGCAACTCGGCAGGATCCCAGAAGGCGGTCAGCAGGGTCCTGGAAGCCGGGGTCAAGCCCTTTTCTCCCTGCCGAACCCGACGACCTGGGTATGTGGAAAACTCCCTCCGTAGGTGGCAGCTGCAGGTGCACTCACTCACCGCTGCACCACCAGTGTTAAAAGAGACCGAACTGACTGAGGCCCCCGGCAAAAGGCATGCGAAAACGGCGTCGCTGTCGCGGCGTCGTGGGCAAAACTGCTGCCGCGTGGTTTCCCAACCAAGAACCAACCACCGTCAGCGTCAGGTTTTCACCCCTTTCAAAGAGTGCAGTATGGATGGAGTGTGATTTCTGCCCACACGGACCAGGGTGCTTGAATTGATGAATCAACGTTTCGTGCAGCAATCCGTGCTCTGAATAGTCTGCACTCTGAACTATTGCCGAAAAAAGGTCGGTAGTTTACATTTATGTGCAGCAGCATAGTTGCATCAGGAATCATTAGGTAGAAAATCCCCAAAGCACAACCAGTTGTCTTTGCCCAGAAGTATGTTCTGCAAGGGTGTGGTTTTTTATTGTCCTGCTAGGAGTGAGAGCAGGACGGCGCAAGCAGAGTTTGCAAACCGATGCTACAATAATTATCAGCCACTGATGCTACAGTTACAATTAAGAATGGCTACATCAGCTTGTGAAACAGCTGCCAGGTATGTGAGCTTATTGTATACAGTAACAACCACAGAGTTACAGGAAATGGCTGACTCCTAGCAAGCACATCCGCCTGTCTGTTCAGTATCCGGGACTTGTTCTGCAACTGTCTTGAAGTAACTGGGGGCACAAAATAACAAACGCATATGATTAGAACAGCAAATCAGTCTGGGAGCTGCCAGAATCTGGCAACCTGCACGGACAGAGGATGACCTGAACCCTCCTAATATCTTTGCAAGTTCCTTTTTTTTGCTCTTTTTTTAAATAAAATAAAATAGTAAATGCATTTTTTTTGGTAGAACTTCAAATAGCAAGACCATAAGCCAGGAAAAAAAACATGAATTGAACTTTGTATCCGAACAAGAAACTGAAGGCGCTTTTACTTACATGTCTTGGTCATGCTCATGCTCCAAAGCGAGCTTGGCAATGCATAGAAAAGCAGTGTCAACATTGTGGTCCTCCTTTGCAGAGGTTTCGAAGTATGGAATGTCGCCCTTGGAGGCACACCATTCCCTCGCTTTCTTCTCAGAAACCTGTGCGCAAAGAGACTGCAGAGTATTCCGAATCTATATAAGAAAGTTTGCACACTCAGGAAACTCACCATTCTTTTGCTTCCGCCATCTAAATCAATCTTGTTCCCGACCAAAATGAATGGAAAATGTTGAGGATCTGATGGGCTAGCCTAAAAGGGAACAAAATGGTGAATCCATCAGTTAGAGCATTCAGATCATGCAATACACATACGGCATACACTACTCCCTCTATCTCAAACTATAAATCATTTCAACTTTCTTGGAGTCAAAGGATCTCAAATTTGACCTTATATAATAAAATAATAACATTTATGATATCCACTAAGTATCATTAGATTCTTCATTAATTATATTTTATAGTATATCTATTTGATTTTATAATTTTTTGTAATTCTTTTTATAATTTTGGTCAAACTTATGATGTTTTGAGTCTCCAAGAAAGTTGGATGACTTATAATATGGAATGGAGAGAGCACTTAACAACCAAACCAAAACATAGAGAAGGTTCTGCCAGTTGATATACTGCACCAGACAACGCCAGACAAGAAGATTGTAGGGATAAACGTTTTAACAGGTTCAGTTTATTTTATTTTGATTCTGGAGGTAAAAAATGAAGCCTATGCAAACTATAATGAACTTGCTGTAGATGACTATACCGATCATCTGAACATTATCTGTTTGTGTTTTATGGTCAACCTCATAAGTAGCTGCTATTGTAAACAGACACCATGGGAGATGTGATCACAATTCACAACGCACCAAACTATTCGCTAATGCTAATTTTTTTATATTTGCTACTATATCTGAATCTGAGTATCTGAAACGAAGAAGGCAGAATGCAGCACGAAGATATGCAGCTCTCCTACATGCTCGACAAAAAGAAAAGGAGTGACTTACTTGATTGAGGAACTCATCATGCCAGGTGTTGAGTGTATTAAAGCTTCTCTTAGCATTGACATCATAAACTAGCACACAGCAATCTGCTCCCCTGTAGAACGCTACGCCAAGACTCTGGAACCTCTCCTGCCCCGCCGTGTCCCATATCTGCACACACAGTAAGGGCATAACACAATTTGACGACCGCCGCACGCCACGTTTCCTCTTGGTGTCTGGCGCAAGAATTAAACGAAATCGGACAAAGAGGAGTGCCTGCAAGGTGACAAGCCTGTCGCCAATGAGGACCTCCTTGGTGAGGAAATCGGCACCGATCGTCGCCTTGTACTGCTGGCTGAACTTCTTGCTCACGTATCTAGTCATTGTCAAGCAAATCTAAGCATCTCCCAATATACCTTGAAGGCATAATTTCATGACTGAAGCATAATAAATATCAAATTATGCAAAAAAAAACAATGGACATTTCACTATATGATTCTTGTGCAGGTACATGTTTGCAGCTCTGAACGGATCAACTGAACGGATGGAGCAACAGGAAAAACAAACAGTAGTTAACTGAAATTGTTATGAAGGTGAGCAAAGATGAAGGATACTGGTTCATCAGCGACGTCTTGCCGACCCTGCACTCTCCAAACCAGCCCACCAATCCATGTGAAGCCGATCGACGTTAAGCAAACCGGAAATGACGAGCGCCGGTAACAGACGACGACAGAAGAGAAATGGAAAGTGCGAGAATTAAGCGAAGGTGAAACGTGCTGACCCGCTGTCGCCGAGGACGATGACCTTGAGGAGCGTCCGCCTCCGCCACGACTCCATGGGGTGCGCGGGCAGCTGCGGCGGCGAATCGGCGATCACCCTCCTCACACCTTGTATCACGAGGCGCACGGGGAGCGAGCGCGAAGAAAGGAAGGAGAGCGTTGGAAAGAAAGCGGAGACTGAGAGCGTGGGCGACATTTGATCTAGGCTCTTCCTCTCCCGCCTCTTGCACCTGCACGTCGGCAACTGATGCACGTGGGCGTGACTGAGACGCGCTCACGCGCGCCACATTCATTTCCGAGCTTTTTGGAGAAAGAAAAGGCGCGCCAAAAGAAAATGGAAGGAAAATATACTCAAAAGTTCAACAAAAATGGGCCGCTGCTTCAATTTACATCCATGGGCCAAATCTGGCAGAGTACCTAGGATTGGGCCGCCAAAACCATTTGAGTTGAGCGTAAGGCCCAGATAGGATTACAGACCGCGACAGAAGCCGGCAGGAAAAAAAAAGTCACTTTCTTTTGTCTTCCTGAGATAAATTATCAGCTTAGTGTTGCGATTTCTTTCTCAACTGCAAGATCAAACATTCCGGTTCCTTCAAGACCTCCATATATCAAAACCATCCATATATCCTCTCTCTCATCAAAAAAGAAAAAAATATCCACATATCAGCACCATGTAACGAGAAAACCATTTTTAAGAGGTTAGGAGAGTGTGAACGTCTAATTTTGCAGTTTAGGAAGGAATGATTTACATGATAGTTGGGTGAGTCAAAAATGACTTTTTTGAGGACAGTAAGTAGCCAAGTAGGGATAATATAAATAAAAAAGATAATTTTGTTCAGTAGCGGGCCAAATTCATGGGCCTTGTTTAGTTCACAAAAATTTTCAAGATTTTCTGTCACATCAAATCTTTAGTCGCATGCATGGAGCGTTAAATATAAATATAAATAAAAACTAATTGCACAGTTTACCTATAATTTGTGAGATCAATTTTTTGAGCCTAGTTACTCTGTAATTGAATAATATTTGTCAAATAAAAACAAAAATAGTACAGTAGTCAAAAAACTAAAATTTTTGCGAACTAAACAAGACCCAAATTAAACGTAATAAAAACAAAATGGGACAGACAGACAGAGACAGTCAGGTGCACATGGAAGGATAAGGTGAGTTGTCCATCCATCCTGGGGGCAGATCATTGGGGATCCGCGCGCAACCCGATCGCCGCACGCGGCCACCTCGATGGCGATGGCGTCCCACGCCGGGCCCCACATCACAGCTGCCGTGGAAAGTTAAAAGCGCCCGCTGGGATACACGACAGACAGCACGAGGAGAGGCTCCGTCGGAGTTCAGAGTCCAGAGAGCGGACGCAACAGCCCACTCTCCCCAACGATCGAAGTGAGCAGCGCAGTGAAGCCAGCCGCCCTCGCCGCCGATGAGCCGCCTACTCTCCCGGCGGCAAATTGACGCCGTCCGTCGATCCGCACCCCTCGCGTGCGTGTCCAGGTGATCCACCTCTCGCCCCCGCTCCTTTTTTTTACTCCCCCCTCGATCTGTTGCGCGTGCAAATGGAGGCGCCGTTGCGTGATCTGATGCGAATCGGGGGGATCGCACTGATGGGCAGTGCGTACCGTGTGGTGGCGATAGGGTTCCGTGCCCTGCCAGGGTTGTTCGGGGAATCGGGGAGCCGTGCCCGTGGTTACTACTGGAGGCCGCACTGGTGTGGATGATAACTTCACTTGGGCCTGCGGTTGATTGTTCGGGTGATTTGCAGGTGGCTGCACACGCCGTCATTTGCGACGGTGTCTCCGCACGAGGTTTCAGGTTCCAGCCCCGCAGAAGTGCAGAATTTTGGTAAGGACTCTGCTTATGTTTTCTTCCCGAGTCAAGAAGTTATCCCATGGAAATGGAATCATACGACTGTTCACCGGGCTGCATGCGTGTGCTCCCACTTTCTCACTCAAGAAAATGCAAATCTCAACCACATTTAGATGCACAGCAATGCAAATATAGCCTTGAGTTGTTTCTGTCTCAACCACAGTGGTTCAGTGCAGGGAAGCTGGACAGCATCTGCTAACTGGAACTGGATAGTTGATCCCTTGAACGGTGACCAATTCATCAAAGTTGCTGAGGTTCAGGGAACAGAAATAAAGGTATGCTTAGGGATAATTCTCTTATATGGCCCATTTTGTGTTCACGAAAAAGTTGAAAACATAATTCAACTACATTTAGTCTTTTCAACTGCCCAACATTAACAAAAAAGCGGTAACTTCTTTGTATTTAACTTGATTTTGCACCTGCCTCTTATTTTGGTAAGGATATGTAACTTCATCGTACCGCTATGAAACTGCTAAGGTAGAGAACTCTTGTCCATTGAATAGTTGTATTTAAACTTGTTTGATATTTTCATATTTCTATTTGAGGATGTTGTTTGTACGAGATCTTATGTCAAGTATGTTCTCATACGTGATATCTTCTCTTTTTTCCTTGTAATAGCCATTTGTGGAGAGTTTATCTAAATGCCCAAAGCATGGACTTCACAATCCACTTAAAGCTCCAGAGAGGTGTGTTTTGTTATCTTCTGTTTTGAACTGTATTTCAGGGTTAACTTATTTTGCCTTGCCAAAAAGGAGCAATCTAACATGACAGTTTATTAAGCCTGAACAACTTATATGCCCTCTGCCCTCTGAATCTCTCATTTAAAATTACCATATTTGAAGTTGATTGTTCCTCTTTACTTGATCATTGAAGTTTCTGCTATGCTACAAATAAATCTCTTGCCATGATGTCCCTAGATCTCTGACTTTTGTTCGAACATCATAATAGAAAAAGGATACTGACACATAGATTTTTTTTAATGGAACTGACACATAGATTTGTACATCATAAACTCACAATCTCGGTAGATTTTACTTTTCAATCTTCAACTTTTAAATTATTATTTATCATAACATTATTGCTCTTTTCTTTAAAAAGCTCTAATGTGCAGGTACCTCATGTATGGAGATATATCTGCAAAAGCTGCACATATGCTGGGCCAACCTGCAGTATGCCATCTTGTCCTATTGATACTAAAAATATTTATCTGCCTTTTATCTCTATAAATATTCTGCAAATGATACTAGTATGATTGGATTCATCTGCCTTGTGAAATACTTTACACTTCAAAATAAGTCATGTTGAGAAGAGTCACAGTTAGTAATTTAGTTATACGGCTCATTGTTGTAACAATGCTCAATGCAGGTCTCAGATTTCTTTGCTAAACTTATCCAGAGGGTATCTCCAAAGAGCTACCAACAAGCTCTTGCAGAAGTTCAAGTTTCTCAAAAGTTTTTGGAAAACTTTTGTGGAGATCAGGTATTTCAGCCTCTGTTTGCTTCTTTTTTTATATATATTTTAGGTTTCTTCATTTGTGATGACAAAAGCTGTCTGGCATAATAATCTATCCATTAGTGTTGATCTCATAGTTGTGATGTGTTGAGAGCATACAGAGCTATCAAAATGGTCTAGTCTGAACTGTGCAGATTGGAAGAAAATTATCCAGTTTGTAGATTGAAAGAATTTCACTCTTCTTCTCATTACTCAATATTCTCTTTGTTTGGCATAACAGGTACGTTTTCTGGCAAGGTCATTTGCTGTACCTGGCAACCATCTTGGACAAAGAAGTAATGGCTACCGTTGGCCATATGGCCCAGTAAGTGTTCTTAACAGCCTCTTCTGACAAAAAAAGAATGAAATTTCAGGACTCCTTTTTGTCTCTAGTCTTTAGAGCACATAAAAAAACCCATGTGAAATAACCTAATTGTTACGAATTATTTTCTAGAGGATCAAGTTAATTTACATGTATCTAGATTGTAATCCTTTTGGGTTATATTTCAGTTTAAATTTCAAGATATATCTTTTCATCTCTTGGGGTGGGGCATGTCTTTCAACAAAATTTGCAGTACTTCTTAGCTTAAATTGAATCTGCCAGCCAATTTGACTAGCATAGTAAAAGTTATCAGCCAATTTGACTAGCATAGTAAAAGTTGTTGCCATGTTTGTATTGCTGAGTGTTGACACATTCGAGTGAAGTTTGCATCCAAGCTGTCACATGTTATAGCTGATGATGTAGTTTTATCTTATGCTGTATAGCACGAAGATTTGTATTTCTTTTATTCAAATTTATGGCATGTTAGAGCTAATAGATCTAGAATCTGTGCAGGTTGCAATTATCACACCATTCAATTTTCCATTGGAGATTCCCTTACTGCAAGTAATGGGAGCACTATACATGGGAAATAAACCAGTACTCAAGGTTGACAGCAAGGTTAGCATTGTGATGGAACAAATGATTAGGTTGCTTCATGATTGTGGATTGCCAGCGGAGGATATGGATTTCATAAATTCTGATGGTGTCACAATGAACAAGCTTCTGTTAGAGGTATGAATGGTTATTCTATATTGATGAGTAACTAGATAAGGCAACACATTTTCACTGGGGTCAAGGAAGTTACTTTGGGATCACAGATTTAATTGTTTGAAATTTTGAACATTTGTTTTTGGTTTGTTTACTTACTGCTATATTCTATGACAAACTAGTTCCATGTTTGAAACATGTACCTGTTTCTTTGTTTTAACATTTTAGTTTAAGAATTAAAGAGTTGTTCATCTCATTGATAATCACCAATATGCAGTTCAGTTAACATTTTAATTTCTTGGTGTGCGGGAAGTATGTGGCATAACATTGTGTTCTGCAATTGAGAAACTAACATTAAAGAAACAATCTGCCAATTTATATTCATTCACTGCCTAAAGTCCTTGTCGATCAAGTGGACTTAAACTCTGCTTTTATGTGGAATTTCTCATGCTTGAATTTTTTGTGATCTCATGTAGGCTAATCCGAAAATGACCCTTTTCACTGGGAGCTCACGGGTAGCAGAGAAATTGGCTGCTGATTTGAAAGGCCGAGTCAAATTGGAGGATGCTGGTTTTGATTGGAAAATTCTTGGTCCAGATGTTCAAGAGGTCTAAGCCATATTTCTATTCAATGTTTAAAAATCATATATTTGCACAATCATAATTATGACTTGACTGGATTTTTGTGATTTATGACCAAACAGGTTGATTATGTTGCATGGGTTTGCGATCAGGATGCTTATGCTTGTAGCGGTCAGAAATGCTCTGCTCAGTCTGTTCTATTCATGCACAAGGTAAAGACTGCCAAATGTGTGCCTTACTTTGCTAATGATCTAGGATTGTTATTGTGGACTGTGTTCAGCGCTGATGAAGCATATAATGTTCTTGGTTGGTTGATCTATGACTTGTGGTCCCATTTGTTGATCCTTTGGTGCTTTCTTGTCTGGTAACTTGGCCAATGCTAGGGCTAATATTACCTCTCTAATCACATTGGTCTAAAAGTTTTGGGTCATTATGTATCTACTCAAGAGGATTAAAAAAATAAAGAAAAGGCATCAACAGCTGTGACTGGGAGCGGGTGACAGTTATTCTGGATGCATGTGCTATTGTAGGTTAATGAACTTAGGAAGCTATTTGAGATCTTACTGTTCCCTTTGGCATATTTTAAATTGCAATCAATGTGCTTCTTTGTTCTTTATTTGTTGTATAATTTGCTTCCACTTGCAGAATTGGTCTTCTAGTGGCCTTCTTGAGAAAATGAAGAAACTTTCTGAAAGAAGGAAGCTTGAAGATTTAACAATTGGTCCAGTCCTTACAGTAAGTGGACAACTCTGGATAGTAATCACAAATTGTTCTTTGTAACTAAAATGGCATGGTGTCATTTTCGTAACAAATAGTAGTTAAAAACTTAATCAAGCAATAAATTGAATCAGGTAATAACAATTGTTTCCTGTTATTTTAATAGATGTGAGGGTCCAGACATCAGTAGTGTGTAAGAAGGGAAGACAAAGGAAATTGTATTTGCACAGTACAGGTTTTCATCTAAAAGGTCAATATGTGTGGAGAGAAAATAAGAACATGTAGCTATTCATCACTATTATTTTGTCTCAACTGTTCATATGGTTTCATAACTGGATTAGCAGTAGAAACAGTTTTTCTGTTTCTTCATTGAACTAATTAATATCATGGATCTTTTCTGATCCAGGTTACTACAGAAGCCATGATAGAGCACATGAACAACCTTCTCAAAATACAAGGATCGAAGGTTCTGTTTGGTGGTGAACCGTTGGCGAATCACTCAATTCCCAAAATTTATGGCGCCATGAAGCCTACTGCTGTATTTGTCCCCCTAGAAGAAATTCTAAAAAGTGGGAACTTCGAGCTTGTGACAAAGGAGATATTTGGTCCATTCCAGGTAATAGACCCGGTGTAATTATGTTATCATAATGAAAAATAATACAGTAATGCTTGATAATCCTGGCATTCCTGACACTACTACCAACCTCTTCCAAAAACATATACTCCCTCCGTTACAAATTGTATGATGTTTTGGCTTTTCTGGATGCATTGCTTGTATATCTAAGTGTGTAGCAACAGCCAAAACGTCTTATAATTTGGAATGGAGGGAGTATATTATAGAAGGATCTGGGATAACAGAATACCATAGTTCTTGGATATGGATCACAAATCTGCATTCAATTTTTAGAGTTAATTCATGGATTTATTTTGTTCTAAGCAGTAAGCTGCAATGATGCATAGAACTTTAGAAAAAACGAAATGAATTGATGCTTGGCATTCGTATGACACTAGTATCAATCCACTATACCAATTATTAGCCTCTTCCTGAAGCATCTACCTGAGATGGAAAATGTCCATGACTAAAGAAAAGGCATGCTTTTATTTGTTTTGGACTGCAACATGTACCTGTAGGTTTTTACTACATTCATTCGAAGCTGCATGCATATTATTTAAACCAGTCTTTGGTGTCGTCCTTGTCACCCATACTGACAGATGCTTTGTCAGGAGTTAATTTGTTTCTATGGTGCTGATTTATTCTATTAGGGCTGCTTAATTTTAATGTTTTATAGTAATAAACTGACCTATTCTGATAACATAATCCAGGTAGTTACAGAATACTCTGAGGATCAGCTTGAATTGGTCTTAGAAGCCTGTGAAAGGATGAACGCGCATCTGACGGCTGCAGTAGTCTCAAACGACCCGCTATTCCTGCAGGCAAGTTGGTTTAACTCCGCATTTCTCACATGGAACTAGTTTGATAAATTAGGATTTCTTCAGCATACTCTCAGGATCCTCCAAAAGTATCCTGTCAGTAACCAAACACTTGAATGATTTCTTAACCTTTCCCTTATCTTGGTTTTTTTTACAGGATGTACTTGGGAGATCTGTTAATGGGACAACGTACGCCGGGATTCGAGCGAGGACCACTGGTGCTCCACAGAACCACTGGTGAGCCAATACCCAAAACCAACTTGACAGTAGATTCATGAATTATATATGGCAATGTAACATTTCCATCCCACTGTAATATCCAGGTTTGGTCCGGCTGGCGATCCACGAGGTGCAGGGATCGGAACTCCGGAGGCCATCAAACTTGTCTGGTCCTGCCACAGGGAGATCATATATGACGTCGGCCCCGTGCCCAAGAGCTGGGCGCTTCCTTCCGCGACTTGATTAGCTAGACGGGGAGAGGAGAGACCATTCCATTTCATGGGGAATAAAAGGGGAAGAGAAGAGGAGCTGGCAGGGCCCGGAGTTGTCAGGAATCGAGAGCGAGTGGCCTTGAATGAATAATATAACCTGTATTTCTAGGTATGCTCTGCTCCCTCAACCTCAATAAAACACAATAAATGGGTCTTATAGCCTGATGTACCAATGTTCGTTCCCCATGATTGGATCGGATTAGTTACAAACAAGAAACGACATGCATGAATTGGTTGACTTCCTCAAAAGTGCTCTGGTTGCGTCATCAGCAGCGAACAATACTATTCCATTTCCGCGGTTGTTTGCGCGATTCGAGCGTGGCGAACGAGAGACTTTGTCTGCGCGGACTCGTAATTCCCTTTTTAACCTCGTATCTTTTATGTCCTTTCCTTTACTCCTCAGGGATGCGGATATATTCTCTGCATGCGCCTAGGCGTGATCCGGAAAAAAAACTCTGCATGCGCGTATTCCGTGGCATGGCAACACCTGCACAAACGTTTCTCTTTTTTTTTCCTTCCTTTTACTTTTATTATTATTATTATTATTATTATTTTCTTTCTATTATTTTTCTTCTTTTTTCTTATTATAAGTAATATTACATAGTCATTTTCATACATAGTTTCATATTTCTACTAATATGTTATGATATTAATTCATACATCTAAATTCTTGAATAGAACTTATACACCCAACTTTACATATAAATAATTTATCAAGTTTTATATCTAAGTTATACAAATAAATTATTATAATATAAGTTATGACTGTTGACTAATACATGTAAGTTTATTCATCTAACTTATAAGTTATGCAGACTAGTTATTATAATATAATTAATCTTGAGTTGTACATATAAGTTTGTTCATCTAACTTATAAGTCTGCCTAAAAAAGAATGTAATGAGAAATCAAAGATTCTTAATTTTGTAGTTATGATTCTTAGTGATAGAGTTTATTCCTAACAAATTTCATTAGTTTTGGTAATTATGAGAATCACAAACAGAAAATAGAATATCCTTGGCGGTCAACAACTTTCTTGAAGGGCAAAATTGAATAAAAAAGTATCATTACCTTAGGGGTTGTAAAAAAAAACCTCTAAAAAATACATATTCTTGAGTGCTAGCCAAACTACCAAGGTAATTCCACATTTCTTCAAGTTTTAGTCCGAATTGCTAAGGTAACATTTCCTTTAGTGTTATTACAAACTGTCAAGGTAATTCCATGTTACCTTGGGTGCTCTTTGAAACAACTAATGTATGTAATTCATATTTCCTTGAGTGTTATTACAAGCTGCGGTAATTCAACATTTTCTTGGTGGTTAAGAGGAAGGACTAGAATTAAACATACATATTTAGAAGAAGAAAAAAAGCTCTCCAAATACTCTTTTTAATCACGTCACGTACGCGACGACGGCGACGGCATCGGCGCGGCGGACCGTGCCTGCCCTACCCGTCCGGCGGAGTTACCGAGTTGGCTGGCTCTCGCTGGTCTCGTCCGACCAAACGTGTTTGCTAGCTGCACCGTCCGGGATGCCTGCCGGGATGGCGGATCATCATACGTAGCAAATGATAAGAGCAGTTGCTGTTGTTGAACTCAACAAATCCAGTCCGAGGACAAACGAGCGTGCGCTCACTGCTCACCCACCCGGTGAACCGTACAAGACGCCTTGGCACGTAGCACAGGCGCGGACAAATCTTAGCCCAGCCAAAACCCCCGCACAGGTTTCTCAGATCGGTTTGCCGCTATCTTGTCCGTTCGCCATGC
>Ga0182004_10000558_pt1 | contig 23415 bp, 21 predicted proteins | sample Sormic07211540_1_FD_120479 | JGI IMG/M metagenome (GOLD analysis project Ga0182004, IMG submission 120479) | Endophyte microbial communities from Sorghum bicolor roots, Mead, Nebraska, USA - 072115-40_1 MetaG | ecosystem: Host-associated > Plants > Roots > Unclassified | place: USA: Nebraska...
CACCATGATCATCACTTGCTCCATCACTTGGCATGTACCAACCTCATTAAGTCTACACACACTTATTATGGAGGTTAGTACTAGGGTTTCATCAATTATCCAAAACCAAACTAGGGCTTTCAAGGGTTAGACAAGGAGTGGCCCGTGACATCTAGGGGATTATCGGCAGCTATCACTTATGTATGGTGATGTCTTGGGCCATATTGGGCTAGGCTACTAATGTGCGCTACGAAGTGCAGTCTGTGAAGGAATCTTATGCTCGATGATCAATGTTCTCCTACGTAAGATACGTCTCTTTAGTTTCCCGATTCGGTTAAGAAAACCGAATAGAAGATGGTAGCAAAACCACCAGAGCTAAAGTTAGGTTCCCCCCTCCTCCCGCTGTTACAGAATGTAGTAGTTGTAGGAATATAGCCTAATAAGAAATGCTATTTTTCTTTTGATTATTTTCATATTAATCTAACTATTAAAATTATAATTTGTATTAATAGAGTCTACTTGATATTTTTTTGTTATTTTCTTGAGGTATTAAGTAGTATCAAATTTATTATTAGTGACTAACTGCTCCCACATTAGGCAAATTGGTGTCTTATAAAAGTTGCTCCTAGCTCCGCCACTAAGCTTTGAACTTTTCAAGTATTAAGGGTCTGTTCGGTAGAGACCCAAAACATAGCTCCAGAGCAGGTGCTCCATCACGGAGCAGCTCTACGATGGAGCTGAGCTCTCACCAAACCGTTTGGTTAAGCTTCAACTCTAAGTTAGACTTATATATAATTACTAAAACACAAACATGGGTCAAAATGAAAAACCACATCTTCTTCCTAAATCCTTGTTTAGTTCACGAAAATTTTTTGGGTTTGGATACTGTAGCATTCTTGTTTGTATTTGACAATTATTGTCTAACCATAGACTAACTAGGCTCAAAAGATTCGTCTCGTAAATTATAGATAAACTATATAATTAGTTATTTTTTATATTTAACGCTCCATGCATATACCGGAAGATTCGATGTGATGGAGAATCTTGAAAAAATTTTACAACCTTAAATCCGGAAACAGAGAAAACCAATATTTCGGTTCTCAGGTCCAACCCAAACCATTTTTTTTTTCAGTTTCAAACAAGTGCCAACGCGAGCTAAGGCTAGTTCCTCATCTAAAAAATTTTCATCCATCCCATTGAATATTTGGACACATACATAGAACATTAAATATAGATAAAAAATAAACTAATTACACAGTTTGGTTGAAAATCGCGAGACGAATCTTTTAAGCCTAGTTAGTCTATAATTAGCCTTATGTGCTCCTACATGTACTAATGACAGATTAATTATATTTAATAGATTTGTCTTGCAGTTTGGACGAGCTAGATTACACCCACGGCCTAAAGGCCCGGCGGCGACACTTCCTGCGCGCGTGCACCGTGCAGGCAGCCGCACGCTTTTTACACACCCAAGTTTCTACCCCGGCCGCAGAAAAGGGAGAAGCACAAGCAAGCAGTGTCATTATCGTGGTGGCTAGTGACATGGTTAGATTTGGTATATCCAATCAGATCACAGGCAGGAAGCAGTCAGATCTCACTCACCCCTCAAAAAAAAAAATCAAAAACAAAAACAAAGAAAAACCCGGTGAATCTCCCGAATCTGTTGCTTCCCTCTCTCTCCGTCGCCCACCACCACCAGGCCAGCACAATATATTCCCCGCTGCGGCCGCAGACCACACCTTCCACCAAATTTCCGTCCCCCCATATCCACCGCACCACACCACGGCTGTCCCTTCCTCTCCTGGTTCTCCAGTCTCCACTCCTCCGCCTCAACAGCGCTCGGCTATTCCCGGATTGCGGCTTGGGGTTGGTCTGGTGATTGGCGGAGGTGAGCGTGCGAATCGTCGTCCCCTCTCCTACCTCGGTCCGCGTTCTGTAGATTAGATGCGTATGTAGTTGCACACGCAACTGCAACTGCAACTGTGATCTCACTCCACTTGCGCGGTATGTACGCTGAATTCTTGATTCGTGTTCTGTTCTGCTGCGATAGGAGGGACTTTTCAAGAACGGGCGGCGCGGCGGCGGCGGCGGCGCTTTTTTCCTGACGCAAACAAATTGCCCCGGTCTCCTGCCTTCTTGCTGGCGCGCTTGGGGCCGTGGTTGGGCTCAGGAATGGGGGGAGGAGAGCAGGGGCTGCGTCGCCTGGCCCGGTTCCCATCTCTCTGAACTTAGATGGATGCATCGGTACGTCTCTGTGCCTCTCGTCGCTTTTGCCTGTCTGCCTGATCGTCGTTCTTCTTCTCATGTGTGTTTGTTTGTTCCGTTCTCTTTGTGCTGTGCTGCTGCGTAGGTGAACGCCAAGAAGAAGGTTAGTTTCTGTGGGAACACTGGCCACAGCCGCTGCGGTGAAGTTCATTTAGCTGCCGCCGTGTGCTCCGGTCGTATGCGAAGCAACCCCTTCTCACTTCAGGTTATTGTGTTCTCTCTGTTCCCCCTACATATGTCTTGCTCAAGAGTACATCTCTCTACGCTCTGACTCCGAACGATGTTGTTTTTGATTGGGAGGCTATCATTTTCCTTCTTTTCTCCAGTTGTATTTGGATCTTGTAGTATTCATATTTCTTCGCAAACTGTGTCCGGTGGGTCATATCTGCTTGCTTAGCAGCAAGTACTGCCGAGTTTAGAACTGGTGTATCCACTTTTTGATAACAACTAAGAGGGTAGTAGGTTTGTACAATTCAAGGTGGAGGAGGCTGTGATCATCACAATGTCCATGGCGTTTGATTTCTCATATAAAAGTTTGTGGTGCAGGAACATGCGAATATTTTACAACCTGGACAAGTCAAACTTGAGTTTTCTTATTTTGTTCATGGCGATTGGCACCTCATATGTAATTTCCACCCTCTTAAATCCAGGCGGAAAAATAGTCAGACAAACGCACATTCTCTGTCCTATTGACTTGGTCCAAACCTAAATTTGCACTCTTTTAGGGATGGAGGTAGTACCATGTTAGCAGGAAGGAAGGCTTCACTATCTAGATTAAGGGAGCCTAACTTCTGGCCTCTGCACTGGCTACGGATGCACATGACCACTAAACTTACAAGTATCACACCTGGATTTGAACCTTGTGGACTGTCAAATATATTTATATATTAAAACAAAGGATCAATTGCACTGCAATCACAACCGTACTATCAGCAGAACTAGAGAAGCAGCCCTCTGCCTTGTTGAGATGCCATCCTATGCAATTCTTGTGCACAGATCTACAGATTTAGTAGGCTGGAACATATTAATTTACAATCACCTTGCTATTAGCTTATCAAATAGTACATGACCTTTTTTTTTGTTCTTTTACAGCGGTTTTAACACTAAAGCAATGATGTGAGTATTGCAGGTTTGGTTTGCATTTCCGTTCAAGTATAAAGGAAGCAGTATTTGGCATGGCATTTGAATAGCATTGGAACCTATAGAAAAAAAGTGTTCCAGCAGTATTACGTTACACTGGTGTTGTACTGTTAAAAAACATGGTGGACGTAGAACTGTTCTATAAGGACACTAGCGATCACAGCATCAGCTCTGAGGAAGAAGATATGCTTATCAGGAGTTGTAGCAATCTCAATGTGAGTTTTGGATACCATTGTGATTCTTCTCAGAGCTTTTCTCCTGAAAATGATCATGGGAATGGCATTTCTCCTAAGAACATATTTGGGACTAATACCATGATCGGGTCACGAAATGGCTCATTTACTTGTTTATCTGGTGCTGCTATTAGTGCAAATTTTACACTGGCAAACACAAATATTTGCAATGGTCTTATTGGTGAAGAAATTTTACCAGAACTAGATTCTCCAAACTCCTTCAGAAAAATCGTTTCTTCTCCATCAATGTCAAGATTGGACTCATACTCCACCTCACAAGGCAGCCCTGTGTCAACTGAGAGCTCTATATTTGAGATCAGTAAAAATCTTTGGAGGTCCAGTGCCCCAACAACTGTATCATCCAATTTTCTGACTAATACAGAGGTGAAAATGGCTGGCGGAGCTGCTGGAGAGGATAGAGTCCAAGCTGTGTGCTCAGAGAAAAATGGATGGCTGATTTGTGGAATATATGATGGGTTTAATGGGAGGGATGCAGCTGATTTTCTCGCGGTAACTCTGTATGATAACATAGTATATTACTTGTACCTGCTGGAGAATCGGATAAAGCAACAAAATGGTTTATACAATTCATCAGAAACCTCTCTCAATGGCCTTAAAAGCGAGTTAACACTAGCCATGAGAAATTCAGAAAATGAAGACATAAAATTTTCTGAAACATTTCGAGCTGGTGTGCTGAATTGCCTTTCTACTGCTGTTGAGCAAGCTGAGAATGACTTTTTATGCATGGTTGAACAAGAGATGGATGATAGGCCAGATTTAGTTTCAGTAGGGTCTTGTGTTCTGGTTGTTCTTCTTCATGGAACAGATCTGTGCATCTTAAATTTGGGGGACAGTAGAGCTGTGCTTGCTTCCATGCCATATGTACAAAATGGTGCTTTGAAGGCTACTCAGCTGACAGAGACCCACTCGCTTGAAAATCCTTTGGAGTACCAAAGACTTTTAGCTGACCATCCCGACGATTCTTCAGTTGTCAGGGGTAACAAAATAAAAGGAAAGTTGAAGGTTACTCGTGCTTTTGGAGTTGGCTATCTAAAGCAGGTGACAAATTACTCTTGGATAAGTGAATAAAATTCGTATCATTGTTACAGTTGTAACTAACACCATTGTTTTTTGGTCATTTTGCAGAGGAAGTTCAATGATGCACTGATGGGCATTCTACGAGTCCGCGATTTGAGCAGCCCTCCATATGTTTACACAAATCCACACACATTGAGTCACAAAGTTACAGATGATGACTTGTTTGTTGTGCTCGGTAGTGATGGCTTATTTGATTTCTTCAGTAATGATGAAGTTGTTTGGTTGGTTTATCAATTTATGCGTGATAATCCAATGGGGGATCCTGCAAAATATCTCATTGAGCAACTTATACTCAAAGCAGCCAAGGAAGCAGGTACCCTCCAAATTATATTTTGAATTTTTATGATTGAAATATCAAACAGCTAAGTGGACTATTGCCTTGCAGATCATTAATCTATGAGTCATCTGCACAATTCATTTTCCATATTATATTAGAAGCATCAGGATTTGTTTGATATAGTTTTGTATCTTTTCCCCGCATGTAATCAGCATCTTTGAAATTATTTCAGATCATGCAGTCAACCTGCATCAATGCTAACTCAGCAACTCCTAACTGCTTTCTTCCTATTTTCCCAGCTTTAACAGCCGAAGAATTGATGAGGATACCTGTTGGGAGTAGGAGGAAGTACCATGATGATGTGACCGTCATTGTTATCATCCTTGGAAATGCACAGAGGACGATGACTGCATCAACTTCCTTGTGAAAGAATGGAGAGATAGAGAGACGGGCTATCAGCTGGTAAATTTTTGTGGGTGTTTGCATATGTGCCTGTTTCAAATTACAAGGTTTTTTTTTTGTTGAGAATGGTGTGGTAGTCAACAAACCAAATAAAAATGTACATATTGTTTTGAAACAAAACCTTGTGTTCAATCACAAGGTGCACATGGATTTGTTTGACCTACTTTTGTACATGGATCAAACATGGAGGCTCGTACTTGAGCTAATGAGTCCATGAGCAGAGTGGTAGATCGTTTCAGTTTCTGATTGCCAATCTTTCTCTGCTAAGTATTTATTTTTTGTGTTAATCGTAAATTTATGACTCATGGTGTCAACTTGCTTGAATTGAAGTCTGTGGTTTTTGAGTCCGACGATATTGTCAAATGTTTATATACTTCCAAAAATGAAAGGGCAAACATTTGAGATGTGTGGTCCATGTGGACTAGAATTTGGAAACTATGCAAAAACCAAAGCCAGTCCAGTGCAGAGGATTTACTGATATCACCAGCCACTAATTCCAAGAAGATATTATGTGGTGCGTGATGAATCTAAGCGCACATACCACAGATCCACCACACCTCTAGCTAGCTCTTTTGTGCTTTCTGTCCACAATTCCATGCCGCTGCGAGCAGGCAACCATCTCCCAATCTTCTGCATTGAAAATTGCCCATGGACAGGGACAGCGTCCCGCGGCCGAGTCTAACCTGGAATACACCGCTGTCTTGCTCCGCCAAAGTACACCAGTCATTAATCCTTCAGTTCTTGCGTGTTTTTGTGCATCAATGACAGCGACGTCCTGGTTAAAAACTACTGCCACCACAGGATCAGACAAAAATAGAAAGATAAATACAAATAAGTAAAATAAAATAGCGGGCCTCCAAGTAGATGTGACCGAGGAAGAGAGACATGGGAAATGGCATTAGAAAGACCTCTCTTATTGTTTTCCAGAAGCAGCCAGGCAAGCAAATGTGGCACTGGACCTTATTTTTTGTGCCCCATTGTGGACTTCACACTTGGCATGGACTAATAGCAGCTGCCTTGTGAAATTGGTTAAAGGCAAAAGCGACTGACAGTGACCTCCATGGTTAACAATAACAACACCTGGATCTGGGTGAATCGCTCTAGCTACTATATACAAGTGCAGTTCACCACCACAGCTCTCTCCCTCTTCCTCCTCCCTGTGCTCTGCTAGGATCTTGGATAGGATTGATGAATGATAGTGTGTAGTAGTTTTAACAGTAGTTCACAGTGGACGGTGTGTGATAGTAGTAGGTGTGAGATCGAGAAGAGGATATGGAGGTGTTCATCCACGAGGACTACGTGAACAAGCGCAACGAGGTGAGGAGGGAGCAGAGGCGGCGGCGGCAGCTGCAGATGCTGCGGGTGGAGGGCAACCCCGACGCGTCCCGGCAGGCGCTGGAGAGCCCGAGGGCGCCGACGCCAACCGGCGCGTCGCCGTCGTCCAGCGTCAGATCCCCAACTGCGACCGCGCTGCAGTCGCCGCCGGCCGCGGCGGAGGCTGCTGCTGCTGGTGGTTGGCCGTCGGAGCATCGCCGCCTCTACGACTGCCTCAAGCCCTACTAGCAGGCTGTCGGCGCGACACGAGAGCGAGTGTGGTCATACACTCATACGTACGTGGCATGTCGTCAGTCCAACCGAGACTATCTCCAACAATCGTCACCCCAAATACAAGACCCATCCATTTGTTCTTTGGATAGCGCTACAGGTAAAAGGTTCCATACCTATTTTTAGTCTTCTCCAACGACAAGACCTAAAAGACAACACTCTCTGCAAATGGGTCTCGAGAAGAGAGGATACCCAAATTTGGGTTATGCCTCTTCTGATACCCAAAATAGGTCTTCTGTATGGGTACTCTGTTGGAGGCTATAGGTATTGTATTGTGTTGGAGACCCATTTTAGGTTTGGGTTGCCAAATGGGTCTCCATAGCCTAAGCGTGGAGTCTTCTGTTACTGCTCGTACTGCGTTGGTATGGTATCTGCCGTGATTGGCCGTGTATGCACCAGGTTGTTGAAAACTTGAGATTTTGAAACGCTTCATGGAGTTGCAGATATGCTGTCAGCCCTTTTTTATCTGCCGTTGGCAACTTGGCATGAGCCTGTGAACTGAGGCTGTTCTGCTCTGTTCAACTGTCATGGACTCATGGTCACAATAGCTGCAATCTTTGATTCAGTTTCAACGACTTTCGTGCAGAGCTGCCGAGTGTTTCACGTTCACTTGCCCTATTAGTGCATGACAGCATGAGAAGAGTCTAAGAATGTTCCGAGTATGCGTTGGTTAGATTTTTAGCTACCTGCTGCTCATCGCGCTGTTTCGTCGGCCGAAGCCGCTCGGATTTGCCACGATGCCGCTCAATGGCAACCGCCGGAAGTCTCATCGCCAGCGACCTGTGCACGTGTGATTTGTGAATGTGTCATGAGGTAGGCCCGGGGATCATCGTGTCAACGCCAGCGAGGGTCAGGAACCCGAACCGGCGCTGCACTGCTGGTCCCCTAACTGCCGGAGACGATGAGCACGTATGCACGAGTACGATAGCATGATCGCCGGCCGGTATCCGTTTGGCATGTTAGAATCTGTGTCTGGATCTCATGGCTTAAAGTTTAGCCACTAAACTTGAGATCATTTTAGCTCTTAAAGCTCGAAACAGGATATCTACTTGATTGAAAGTTTAGCCAACTTCACAAAAACTTTAGACCACACAAGTGAGCTAAAGTGTCTAAAGTTTTACTCCCAATTTTAGTCAACTAAAGTTTAGACTCGAGAATCCAAATAGGTCCCTAGCGTTGTTCTTTTGTGAACATACGGTCCTTTTTTTAATTAAGTTGATCTAATCAATGATACACACGATTTAAAACATTTTGTGGGAAACTATCTCGTAAAAACATCAACGTAGTTCGAAGTGCGGGTTGTTGAAAATGGGTCTAATGTCACATTCACAAGATTGTGAGCTCATGCCGCTAACCTCCATGTGAACCAACGTAACAATTCTGTGGCCCACGGTACTACATATTTTGTTAGCTCTTAAGTCATAAATGTTAGAAAATTCCAGCAGAAAAAAAATGCTGCACTTTTTGAACTATTGACTATGGTAAAAGATTCAGGGAGAAAGGAAGAACAAAGGACCTTTAGTTACTGCTGGGTTTATGAACTTCCCACCTATAATACCTTCATACACTGGGGAACAAGACCCTAAGGCTCACACTCTTACCTTGGCTGCGGCTTCCTTGATTTGTTCAATGGTGAACACCCCAAAGAAGCTGTCATCTACGACTCCGTTGATTACTGCATAGGCAACATCGTCCACGCTCACAGGGGGTGCAAGGATTAGGTCAGAGGCAGGCAGTGAGTTCAATGGTTTGGTGAAATTTTCAACAGAGGAGAGCAGCCTCTCCAATGGCTGTCCAACAGCGTCCAGCGGTACCTCAAAGCCATTTACTTTCCTTTTACCGTAAATGAAGCCTGGCCTCAACACAACACCTGTAAAAGAAAAGCAGGTCCAATATCACGAACATATAAATTCGAGAGAAAAACCTGACGATAAATGATGTGAAGTATTTCTAACCTGAGGCTGGGTATTTGGAAAGGACTTCAGATTCCGCCTTTCTCTTACCAGTGAAGTAACCCGATGTAAGAAGAAAGGATGGAAGATTGTAATCATGAACAGAGATTAAAATGAATTTCGGCACTCCTGTAAATGAATGCATGAATATATTAATTACATGCTCTTTTATTTATTTGAATCCAAAAGGAGAGGGTATGGTAAAACAACAATCCACCTCTCTCTTTGATGTCATTCCTTGAGAAGATTAAATCCAGAAAGCAAACAAAAAATTATACAACTAGGGCCTGTTTGGTACAGCTCACAACAGCTTCATGAGCTGTTTCTAAAACAGCTTCATGGGTGAAGCTGTTTTTCTTCTCCTCTCACAAAGACATAAGTTGAGATGAAGCTGAAAAAAGTAGCTTATTGTAGCGCTCTCCCTCATTTCTCTCTCTCATCTATGCATGAAGTAGTTGGTGAAGCTATTTTACCAAACACTTTTTTCTAAAACAGCTTAGCTTCATCTAGAAAGTTGCTCATGAAGCTATTTTCTAAAAAAAACAGCTTTACTAGTGAAGTTGAGCCGTGCCAAACAAGCCCTAAAGCTTTGTTGTTACAGTAGATGTACCTGACACTTGAGAAGTTACAAACTATTATAGTTTGATCTGATCATTTGAACAACCATAGTTCAGTCACATCAATCTCATGAAAATTTGAATGTAGAGCACAGTTGCATACAAATTGGCACATCAATGTTGTTGTGCACTACATAATACTTACCATATTCTTTTGCAGCGTTTACTGCTATGACATTTGCCTCACCATTTATCCTTTTCATTTGTTCTTCATTGCCAAATCCTCCAAGGGTAGACACAACAGCGGTAGACCCAACCAATACTTCATCCCATCTTGCATAGAAAACATCTCCTACATCATATTGAGGTGCTTAACTGATTGTTAGAGTGCCAGACAACATGTAAATCACAAAATCTTGAAAGTAGATTGCCTCAATGTGAGTCTGCCACGTATTTACAGGAACAAGATGGCAACAGAAAATCAAGTTTACTTTCTGTTGCACTTTGTTAAAGCAGGTTTTTCATGAATAAAGAGCCATGCAGTAAGCCAGTGAGCAAGGCTAACGTAAAGAAACAATCTTATGTAAAGGGTTAAATTATTTTGCAATAATCAATATATGTCTCGGAACTCAGAAGCAATAGGACATCAATCAAAGATTATATAAACTTAAAGAAATTACCTTGTAGGCTTGTACAGTTTATTTGAATATCACAAACAAAGCATGACAGAATGATGTCGATGCAAAATTTTGTTTGTTGAGTACAAGTACGACAGGGATCACACATAATGCATTTCTTACAGAACAGCTCTTACTCAATCTAATTATTGTAATTCTTTATTCAGCTGTATCCTCAATCACTTGATAAAGGTATAATTTGGGAGACAGACCATCAATATGAACACACTAGACACAACAGGTTGGGGAGTAAAGCAGTCAACTAACGTGAGGGAGCAAAATCTAATAATCAAGTTCGTATAACAACATATAATACCATAAGTGTACCTGCTAGCCAATTGACTTGATCAACCCAGGGATCAGAGTAAGCTGGTCTTCCTGACCTGCCCATCAACACACAATCAAGTAGAATGTGTAAATTTGTACATAATGCAGGTTTGGTACCCAGAAACACTGTATCCACCTTTCATTTTTCATTACCAAACAGAGATTACAATTTAGTAAAATAAAGGGGCTGCTAAAGAAATCAATAGATGAAGAATCCAAACTTAAAACATGCTGAAAAATAGTGAAGGTTGCAACTGCTGCATAGTGAATTGATTTATATATCACCTGTTTGCTTCTACAGGGTATACAGCACAGAAATGTTCGTCACAGAGAAGAGCAAAAGAAGTACCTGCTGAAGCTCACAACCTCAATGCCTGTCGCGACAGCAGCTTTGCAGATCGCAGAGCCAACGAATCCACTTCCTCCCAACACCACAATCTGCAACCGCCGACAAACAGTTCAGAATGGAGGGGGAAAATCGGCTTAATAGCCTAACAAAAGCTGAATGTTAGAGAACTTCAGATGCGGGAACCCATGCCTTCTCCGTCTTCACATCAGCGACAATATCTATCGGGGTGGAAGAGTAGTCTTCTCTCACATCCGATGCGGCGAACCTACACTTGGTACGGAGCCTGCGCGATCAAGAGAAACCATGTATGTCACCACGAAACTTTTGCAGAAAACGAGGAGAGCATGCGCCAGGTGAGGGGTCGGTCAGCAGGGGCCAGGGGGGCATAAGATAACCTAGAGAGTGGGGCCGCGGGAGCCGTCCGTACCGCCGGCGCCGCTGCCACCGCGGCCGCGCATCGGGGAGGCGGAAGGGGTGAATTCGCCATCGCCGGCGGCCGGACGAGCAGCGGGGAGGGCGCCATGGGTTCCTCCGCTCGATGGACCTGAGCTGGCGGAGGTGTGAGCGCGAGGGCGCAACGGCGGCGGCGAGCCGGGAACGGCCGGCTGGTGGTGGCGCAGAGCGCGTGGCCGCGTCCGCGTGCGTGGGCAGTGTGGGGCTGCTGCTTCCGGTGGCTGTGAGCTGGTGGAACTGGACTGGACTACTCCGTACTGGAGTGGGGCGTCCCGCTGGCGCTAGCCGCTGCCACGTCGCTCGCTTGCTTTCCTGCGGATTTTCTGCTCGGAAACCCGGAAACGACGAACCACGGGAAAAATATGACGTCTGGTCCACATCCGGTTGGACGGCTGGGATATTTGGATCATTGGATGCCGTTTATTTGCAACGAATGGGACTGGACAAAATATGTATATGTAAATAAAGTAATTATAAGTTTACTATAACTCAAAAAAGTTAGAATATACATACATAAGTAATAGAGATAGGAGGATGATAAGCTGCAAAATGAATATCACACATCTTCATTTCAGTATGTAATTATTCATTCAGCAGATCATGTATACATTTGTCTCTCATTAGGTGAAATGAGCAAGCCATATTTTCCAATACAAGAATGAATTCCTAAAAAATGAAATGATATCTACACACCATAAATGTAATCTGAAACATGAAAAATGGGACAATGAAGAATCGTGGCTCAGGCCGCCTCTCTTTCTGGTCATCAGACAACACAACAACAGTCCCTCACAAACTTCAGTTCACTTGAAATATGCGAATCCGAAGCTTCCAACAACAGCTTATTAAACATGTCTGTCATATCAACCTATGGTACTGTACTTTTTTTAGACCATCTCCAGCAGCGCCCCTATTCCCAACCCCTAGCCACTGAGCTATCAAGGCGAAATAGATCCATGGGACTGCATCAAGAAACTGGATGCGAGCTTCGCTTAATCCTTTTCCTGGCTCTGTGAAGAATCTACCTGCCCCCATAGCGTCTCTGCATAAATCTTCTCTTCTTCCTTCTCTTGTTGAGAACAATCAGATAGCTCAACCACCTGCTCATCATCTTCATCTGGCACATCTTCGTCAGTATCCTCTGACAAATCTTCAACATCGTTACCCTGCACAACACAAGCCTCAGCCACAGCCTCTCGCATGGCCAGCCGAGTCGCTGGCCTATCACTCCCCTTATATCGCGGTGGAGGGATGACAAATGGCAGGACAATGCCCTCGATCCTGTGCCTACTTTCACTTGCATGCTTTGACATGCCTGGTGGCGGAGCAATGAGTACGATGCCGAGCTCATAGTTGCAAATGTGCAGCCTTGGACCAGAAGGTGATGATCTGGCTTTGCTAGGATTTGCTTTCGAGGGAGGAGATAGAGGCTGTCCCCATGCAGCCGGACTGAAATTGTGAGACCCACAATAAGTCCAGCCGAATGAATGCTCACCAAAACAAGACTTGAAGCGTCTTTGAGCAACCTGGTACATAGATAAATTTGTCACTACCATAGCTGAATTTTATGCAAGAATATTGAACATTTCATCACTTTTTAATGTAGTATCTGTATCAGCCAACGATGACATAAGGTAAACAGAAACAAGTCATATAGGACATGTCTATCCAAGTTGATGGTAGACAGCTTATCCAAAAAGGATGAATATCAAGAGCATCAGCTAGCAGTTGAAGACATAGTAAGAAAGAGTAAATATCAAGGGTTTTTTTTGGTAAAGCTATAACTGGGCTTTTCTCGCTAACATCTTCACATAAACAACACACGTTGCATCAGCTGTTTCTAACCCATTGTCAATGTTTGCAACCATAATTGTCAGAGAAATGACGCTGTGTATGTCATGTCTGCCAAGACTGCCATTGTTTAACTTGAACCACCATTCAATATTTTATGAATAGCTAAGCAAGGCCAAGGAAGTTTAATTCTATGATATTCCCTGAGAAGATTATACCTTAACATGCATAGGATGCCCTATCCTGGCATATGGTTGTGGGATTGCATCATGAAATATACCGGTAGATCTCAGTCTTTGCCATGTTTTCTGCCAAAAGGAAGAATGTGAGATGGGCACAAAAAGTAATATCATACACCTAACTAGGGTAATCTCTAAATTTACACTATTTTTAGCACTTGCTTCTGTGACTAGAAAAACATGAATTTTCTATTACAATGTGCAGAACTTTCCATATTTAATATAGTGCAAATATATCACGAGCTCTTATTTGTAAATTGTTCGAAAGGTTTAGAGTTGTTAAAAGAAAATCCACCTCAGGTAGAGAAAGCAAATTCCTGCACAATTGAATTCCACAAGCCCCTTTTTTCACCCTGTCAATTGTTGGAAACAATAGACTGATTGATGGCTTCTTCAGCTCATGGTTTGTTGTCCAGCAACCCCACTACCAAAATTAAGGAACACTTAAGTGGGTATGTCCATCAAGAAAAGATATACATATTCCAGTAAGTTGCTAGAATACAGTAAGCTTCAGTAAACAGTTCAGAATTACCTCCGGATCAGATTCTTGAGAGTCAAAATCTTGATGGGGTCGTTTACCAGCGGCAGAAGCAAAGCTCGCAATGAACTGTGGATTGATTGAAGTCCCAATGGATGAAGCACCTATAAAATAATTAAACCTGACTAAGAAACACTTAATCTTATACTCTCGCCGTTCCAAATTATAAGTCTTTTTGGCTTTTCTAGATACATCGTAAAAGCTACATATCTAGACATAGTATATATATCTAGATGCATAACAAAAGCTATAAACCTGGAAAAGCCAAAATAACTTATAATTTGGAACGGACTAACTATTTCAATATAGCAAAATTGATTGTTTTCTCACTGTAGATGAAATCAGTCTCGAGTGTTTCAGGCCACTTAATGTTTGACAATACCTGCTTCAAATCAATGTTAACTACAATTAGAAAAACTTGGTTAATATCAGTAAAGGGTAAAGGCAACAGGTGGTATGGACAGAAGTGACACAAGCAACTAAATAGCCATGGAGCAACTTACAAAGTGCAAATCAAGAAACCAAACTGACCAAGCAACAAGAAATAAGTGTAAAAAGCTGAATTGATTCTGATGAATGTACAGTTCTTTTTCTGTTTTAGGCTCTGATTGGAAGGCAGAAAATTTCCCTGGTTCCTTTGTAAATTGAAGGTTACCTGTGAAACTCTTCCATTCCAAGCAGAACCTTAGAAACTACAAATACCAATTTTACATGTCCTTACAGAGCAGTGAGGGAAAAAACTGAATATGTAATATTTGTTGCTTGACTCCTTATGTTCAGATATCACAAATGCAAAAGGCAGTGCAAAGGTCTTCAAACTGAGAAAATTGGAAGTATTGCTCTAGATGGTGACCACTAAAAAGGTATTAAGTTATGTCAATCAGCTTCATACCACTATGACTTTTTAGAGTAAGTATACACTAATTTCACCAAATAATATGATCATCTTAAAAAAATGTTAATTTCGTTTATAAGTCGCATGATTTTATCAAAGATGCACATAATTTCATCATATAAAATTATAGACCTCTTCTAACCGCCAAAGTCCAAGGCACCGCTGCAAGGATGCTATTAGTGAGCAGAGTGGTGGAAAATGCTCATTGCTTATCAGCCCTGAAATTTGAGAAAACTCTGGACCCTGAATTTAATTGAAACAGTTTAGGATATGCATGGAGAAGTTTCACAATAGTAGTACAAACTTATGAGAAAGGTTTCTTAAAATCTTTCTGGTGTACCTTTGATATGTATAGAAGCAACTGCACTTTAGTATTAGTTACTCCATATGCAGCCTCCAGGGCTTCTCTAGGGTAGATAAATCCAGAGAAATTGAAGAATCCTGAGTCACTGAGGGGAGCTACCCACTTAGCAACCTCTCTAGGCAAGAAACCAAGTTGGACAGAATCTGAAAGGCATTGGGATATGGTGAATTAAAATATAAAGGTAGCAATTTGTTGTTTTGCACGTGAACCATGAAACACAGAACACCTTTGGGCACACATTCAGTAAAGGTGCACATACTGAACTGTGCATACCTTCCTCAGTAAATTGATCCAGATCAGCAACAAGGACACTCACAGCATTAGCATCTGCAGGTATATTGGTGTTCCTCTTCAAGATCACTTCTGTAGTCCCATGCATATTCTCACGGCATTTTCCAAAAAATGCAGATAAGGCTCTTAGTTGTTTGCCAGCATCTAATGGCATGTGAAACCGATGGGATAGGCCAACTACAGATGTTTGAACAGAGCCAATAAACATTCTATGTGCAGATTTTGCATGTACATTATGTTTAGCCTGAAAAAACCAATGGATACAGCTAGTTACGGAATAGGGCACCATAAAAATAGGCTATTATTTTTCCAGTAATGACAAAGCAATAGCTAGTTCTTAGCTTAGGGTTAAGTTCACTTACGCTAATCTTCCTCAGAAAGTATGCAAATTATAAGCAATATATTGTTTGGTGCAAAAGATATACTCACTTTGATTCCAAATGTAGGCCGTTAGGACTTAGGACAACGACTTGCAATTTTTGTTAAATATATAATTTTAAATGATGAAAGTTATATATTCTGAAAATATTTCCATGACGAACATAGTAACATCAACCATATGTTGTGAGTTCATGTAACTTGTTATGTACTGATGGTCTAAGTTAAGAAAGTTTGACCAAATAGGATCCTAAACGACCTACATTCAGAATCAGAGGTAGTATATGTTTGATATTCTTACTAGAAGGGCTAAACAACAAAATAGTGTGTCATATGCTAGCAAAATTGAACTTACTGAAAGGAAATAATTAGACTCCAAATAAGGAGGACTTTGTGCATGTATTCCAGGTACTGAAGCGATGAGGTAGCCACCAGCTCCTTCAAAATCATACTTAGCAATCTCATTTATCAAATATGCCTGGCTAGGGACTTCATTGACCATGGATGCTATGAATGATACTAATTGAGCAGCAAAATCAGATTTTTGTTTCTCAGCTGCACTAAAAAGTGCTGCATAGTCCAGGGATGTTCTACGAGGAAAGTCTTGCCACCACACTGTGTTTGTTATAAGATGCCACTGCATAAATTATGTAAACCTTCAGCAAGACCATAGAAGCAGATATTCACAAGAGAAAACACATTTTTTGTACAAAATGGAAGGATGCACAAAGTTCAAGCTAAGCCATTAGTGAGCAGAAAAACAAAAACTGACCTGCCTCGGTACTAAGTTAGCTGAAGTAACAATAACCCGCATGCTGTCTTCCCTCTGTAACACTATGAGCTTTGGATGGTGGCATGCAACTCCTTGCTTCTTCCTGTCCTGTCCAAATGCTATCTCTTCGGGGAATCGGGGGAAACTTGAAAAGAAATAAATGACAACATCAGTATTTAGTATCCCTCCTCAACAAAAACATCAATTTTGGCATACCATGAGCTCAGCAAATGCAAAACACCCATTTTGGCATACCATAGAGCTCAAGAAATGCAAAACACCCATTTTGGTAACCGTAGAGCTCAGCAAATACAAATACAAAACTAAGATACAGTATCTGATAGGCATGCACCTGATAGATTCGAAATACAAAAGCACAAGGCATTCCCTCAAACTGCAAAAAAAAAGGTACTCATGATTACTACTTACACTAATAGCAGCTTAGGGTGGCTTTCAAAAGGTGCCGCCGTTCTATTTTCACTGCTTGCACTCCAGCATCTGTCCTTGTTGTGGCATGCTATTGTCACTGGTAGATGCTGGGGAATCTTGCAATAATTGAGAAACCTGAGAACCATACAAACATTAGCATTTCTATGAAGAACTCAACCACATATCCCAATGTTATTGGTGAAGTTCAGAAAGGCAGCAGAGAGCAGGCACACCAGGAAATATCTGAGGTGAACGTTGCGATGAACACTCGCACCAAACTATCAACAGGATGGAGAAGCTGTGGAAGCGTCACACCACTCTGTGGTTCCGCTCGCGTGTCAGACCCAGTACCCACAAGGCGATTCAAGAAGAATGTGCTCCCATCTGAGTAGCAGGCCTCACTGTGATACTGCTCTTCATTGCCGCTGCCGCATCCTGGCTGCTCTGCATTGTCATCTCTGCATCCTTTACTCCCATGAAACGGCAGCTCGCCATCACCATCATTTGCAACATCAAGGTGATTTTCCAATTTGTCTTGGTCAAAATTGCAATCACCTTGCAGCACCTTCTCCTCAGAAGCGGGAGTGACTGGATTATCCAGGCACAATTCACCAGCACCATCCTGCCTCCATTTTTTAGGTCCAACATCCACATCCAAGCTACCAATTCCAGAACAATCCCTCAATAGCGAAAGGGGATCTTCGCTCTCAGAGATCGCCCTAAGCCGTTTCCGCAGCGACTCGGCCCTAAACACAAGTCCCTCGGCGCAGGACCCCGCCGTTGAAGCCGCACCAACCTCAACCCCTCGGCATGAGACGAACCTCTCCACGATGAATCCGTACCTGGTGCCGCAGCGCAGCACCGATACCTCGTCGCCAACGGCCAGCTCGGTGGGGGTCCCCGCGCGGAGGGGCCGACCATTGACGCTCGGGGAGCCGGTGCCAGAGCGGTGTCTGAGGCGAAGGTCGCAGCCGTAGGTGCTGAGGAGGAGGTCGCGGGCGCGCCGGCGGTGAGGACTGGCGAGGAGGCGGAGGCGGTAGCCCCGGCGGCGGGAGTGGGAGAGCGAGTAGAGGCGGTCTGTGCGCAGGAGGAGCAGGGTGGGGGCGGGGCCCACGAGACGGAGGTGGAAGTAGCCAAGGCTGCCGGAGGTGTAGGGGCGGTCTGGATGCTGCGGCAGCGGCACCGCCATGGGAGTGGAGGCGACGAGGTGATGGGGGCGGGAAGGAGCCCGGTACTTGTTCAATCGATCCCGCCAATTTATTTAGGTTTCTTCCGCAGGACGCCTTGTTTAAGTTCACGAAAAAGAATTATTTCAGGTGTTACAGATTACAGATACGCCGGCATACATTAAAGTGTTAAATATAGATTAATAGAAAAACAAATCATACTAGAAACTGCAAGATAAATTTATTAAACCTAATTTATCTATCATTAATACATGTGGATTACTATAGTAGTTATGGCTAATTATAAACTAATTAGCCTTAAAAGATTTGTTGTGATTTACCACTAAACCATACAGTTAGTTTTTATTTGCATCCATATTATTGCCCTATGCATGTGTCGATAGATTTAATAGAATAGGTGAAAAAAATTAGGTGGAGAAACTGAACCAGGCCTAGACAAGAGGAAGGGTTTTGGTGTAAAATAAAACTGTTGTGTAGAAAATTACCGAAAAGGAAGGTACTGCATAGCGAGAATGTCCTCCTCCTTGCGAGGGAAGGAGGCAGTCTTTAAATCTTTTTTTTTCCAACGAAGGCCTTGTTTAGTTTCAAAATTTTTTTAGAAATCGACACTGTAGCACTTTCGTTTGTATTTGACAAATATTGTTCAATCATAGATTAATTAAGTTCAAAAGATTCGTCTCGTCAATTTCGACTAAACTGTGTAATTAGTTTTTATTTTTATCTATATTTAATACTCCATGTATGCGTCTAAAGATTCGATGTGACGGGAAATCTGAAAAATTTTGCAAAATTTTTTGGAACTAAACAAGGCCGAAGATTGCCAGGTTTGTGAGCGTATACAGTATACTTCACCCATGGTCTTGTTTAGTTCATGATAAATTTTATATTTTTTTTAATTTCTGGTCACATCGAATCTTGCGACACATGCATGAAACATTAAATATAGATTAAAAATTAACTAATTGCACAATTTTTCTATAATTTGCGAGATGAACCTTTTGAGTCTAGTTAGTCCATGTTTGAATATATTTATCAAATATAAACGAAATTGCTAAGGTGTCCATTTTACAATTTTTTTGCAACTAAACAAGGCCATGTTTGATAGAGATTCCATCATACTGACTCCAAAACGAAAACGTAAAAACGAGACTTATTCGTGGTTTTGGGTCATGCACAACGAATAAAATAACACCCCAAAAACTCAACTTATCCAACGGTGAGCGCAGACGCAGCACCGGTAGCTGACGACACGGACCGGGTAAAGGAGAAGGAGAATCCCAAGGACGGCGTCGGCAGCAGCCAGAAAATAGGACGGTGCGGGCTCAGAGCTGAACATCAACATTTGGCCCTTCTCGTGGAGCTGCTTGGCGAGCGGCGGTCCGGTTCCGGCTTGTCCAAGCCGTAACAGCCGACGAGGAAGGTCAATAGTGTGGCATACTTGTGTAGCAACTCCCGTGGTGAGGCCGACGGTGGGAGGCGGCACTGGCTGAAGAGAGAGAAGGGAGAGAAGCAAGGGAGAGAGATGAAGGGAGAAGAGGGAGAGGGCGGAGCAAACGACGCCGGCGACGATGGACTCCGGCAGTGCTAGGCTTCAACGTGATCCTAGTGGGGGCGGTACTCGGCTCCAGCGCTTGGCAACTGTGGGGGTATAAACCCCTATACCCTTACGGATAGGCTTGGGCTAGAAGATTTGGCCCATCACGGGACAGTTCAAGGCTTGATCTAACTGCTCAGAGTTTCGCGCAAGGAAACAAGACGTGGAGATCAAGCAGGATTCTAGTCGGTTAGAATAGTAATTGATATCGCATTATCTATGACAATTGTAGCCGACTAGCCCTCTGGACTATATAAAAAGAGGCAAGGGACCCCCCCTTAGACAACTCAACACAATTCAACTCATCCCAGATCAATACAAACAGACGCAGGACGTAGGTATTACACCCACACGGCGGCCGAACCTGGATAAAAACCTTGTCTATGTCTTGCGTCACCATCAAGTTCGTAGCTTGCGCGCTTGTCTGCCGATAAACTACTACCGTGGGTATACCCCAAGGTAGACTGCCGACTAGCTTTCGTCGACAGCAACGATCCTAACATGGCTACGCGAGAAGACAGCGTGACCCGACGACGGTGGTGCTCGGCGTAGTGGCGCGATGCACTGGTGGCGCTGGAGGAGCCATCGTCGCAACGGCACTGGCTGGTGCATACATCGTCCACTAATGCCCATGGCAGCGGCAAACCTCCAAGCAGCGAACGCAAACAAGAAGGAAGACAATGCCACAGAGAATGGGTCTAGGAGAGAGAACGACATTTTTCTGCGTGTCGTTTGAGCTGCTACCCAAAATGCATCCGGTATTTGGGTCAGTCGTTGGCGTCCACTTTTGGTAGACGGAGTACCATGATGGAGGTATTTTTGGGTTTGTGTAGCATTGTTGGAGTCCGTTTCACAAAGTTATTTTTCAACTTCTTCTACTAATAGAGGCAAACAAAATAGCTTCAGACTTAAAGCCCCCCTAAGTCCCACTCTCACAAGCAAAAAAGAGATAGTGAAGCTAAAAATATTAGTTTTACCTAGCTTCCTTTAACACTAGTAGGGCCGAGCATGGCAATGGCCGCAATTGCCCTTAAATGCGGGCTCTCGTAGTGGAGAGGCAGGAGGAGAGGGGCGGTGGGTGGGACACGTGGGGCTAATTGCGCGGAGCTAGTGGTATGCGAGCGGCGGTGATGATGTGTGGGCCGAGCGAGTACTAGCCGGTGTGAAAGCCCTAGTTTGGTTTTGGATAATTGATGAAACACCAGTTCTAACCTCTATACTAAGTGTGTGTAGACTTAATAAGGTTGGTACATGCCAAGTGATGGAGCAAAGGATGATCATGGTGATGATGGTGATGACCACAAGATGATCAAGTGCTCAACTTGGAAAAGAAGAAAGAGAAAAACAAAACCTAATGGAGATCAAGCCAAAGGTGTTGCTTAGGATTTTAGTTTTGGTGATCAAGACACCATAGAGGGTGTGATCACACATTTAGGATAGATAGCCGTACTATAAAGAGGGGAATTCTATGGCTAAGCGGTTATCAAATGCCACTAGGTGTCATTGTTCATGTGCATGTATTTAAAACCTAGTGAGCTAACTTAACTCCTTCGTATAAAATGATAGTGAAAATGCTAACACACTTGCGCATCATGGTGTACACTTGGTGGTGTTGGCACACTTTGAGAAGGAGGTGGAGGTTGAAGAGTAGAGAGGGGTTTGCGTTTATCTCTCCCTCTTGCCGAGCTTGCTCGGCAGGATTCAGCTCTTTTGAGAAAATAAGATGTATATTTTCTATTACGCCAGGAAGTTTAGAGAAGTCGTGGCCAAACGCTGGCCGCGGTGGCACCGGACGCTGAGCCTGCGCGTCCGGTGTGCTGTCAGTGCCTAGCTCTATTAGGGTTAGGCACCGGATGCTCTGCACCGGACTTGGGTTAAACCCTGTTGGCGCGTCTGGTGCTGCCTGACCTCTGCAAGTGACTCTGACTGAGAGCACCGGACGCTCAGGGTGCGTCCGGTAGTTTGGGTCCGGTGCCCCTGAGCATTTGTAGTGCTCTCTAGGTAAGGGACCGGACGCTCAGAAGCACGTCCAGTGGTGTGGGTCCGGTGACCCCGTGCATTTGTAGACCTCTTTGCGCACATGATCGGTGTGCACCGGACGCGTCCGGTGCTAACTTGAGCGCCTCTGGTGGTTAAGTTTTGACCATTGAAGATCAACGCACCTGGTTCAAAAGGTTGACACGTGACTTCCTCTAGATCACCGGGCGGAGGGTCTGTGCGTCCGGTGGTCTCCTGCAGCGCGTCCGGTGGACTCGATTTCTGCGCAGTGAAAGAGCCAATGGCTTTATTTGTTTGAGGGGATTATAAATAGTTATTGGCCGGCTTAGGGCTCACTCTCTTGGCATTCTTGACAACTAGACATCCTTGTGAGCCTAAGCAAACACCTCCCACTCATCTCCTTCATAGATTAAACATCTTTGTGAGATTAGGAGTGATTCCAAGTGCATTTGCTTGAGTGATTGCATCTAGTGGCACTTGAGGATCGTTCTAGCTACGGTTTTCTTGTTACTCTTGGTGGTTGCCGCCACCTAGACGGCTTGGAGCAGCGGAGGAACATTGGCATAAATTGGTGATTGTTTGTGGCCATCTCCCGGTGATTGTGAGGGGTTTTGTGCCTACCCCAGTAGAGAGTCAAAGACAACTCTAGTGGATTGCGCGTGTCATTGAGCTACCTCACTTGTGGGTAGGTTCTTATCCTAGTGAGGATGAGGTTCATGCTACACCTCTTAGCCGCTGAACCACAAAGTGTTGGTCGACACAACGGGGACGTAGCGTGCCGGCAAGCACGTGAACCTCGGGAGAAAAATTGGTGTCTCAGTTGTGTTTGATTGGCATTCTCCCTGTGCTTGATTGTCTATATTGGTGATTGGTTCATCCCCTACACTGCGGTATAAATATCTCATCCTATCCTTTATTTACCGCAAAGTAGTGTAATTAGTTTAGTTGCTCACTTTACCTTGTGTAGTATAGCTTACTAGTGTAGCTTGTAGTGACATAGCTCTTGTGTGTCTAGTGATCATATCAACTAGAATTGTTGAATAGGTGGCTTGCAAACACCCCATTAGAGCTAGAGCAAAAAGCTTCAATTTGTTATTTACTAACATCTTGCTCTAGTGAGTTTGTAGATTTTTAAATAGGCTATTCACCCCCCCTCTAGCCATATTAGGACCTTTCACGGTGGCGTGCATGTAGAGGCGACATATGGTTCAAAGTAATCATGCACTTCTTTTCGTACTTCATCCTTTAATTCGGCATCACTTTTCTCGTAAGATAGTTTTTGGGAAATAACTAGATTAGTTTTTGGGAAATAACTAGATGAGCTTTGGCACATTTGATCTTCTATGTGAGTGCGTAGGGCAATGGTTTTGTTTGCAAGGTGGACCTCTTAGGAGTTAGCCTCCTTGGAGGCGGAGAAGACGATCTACACTTCCTTAGAGGCGGTGACTGTTGACACTTGCTAACACCACTTGAATACTAGGTTGTCATCCCCAGCATGGCACTAGAGTGTACTATGGTATTTATACGCACACAGATAATCCGCAAGCGCACGGATACCGTTGAAG
>Ga0182004_10000559_pt1 | contig 23391 bp, 10 predicted proteins | sample Sormic07211540_1_FD_120479 | JGI IMG/M metagenome (GOLD analysis project Ga0182004, IMG submission 120479) | Endophyte microbial communities from Sorghum bicolor roots, Mead, Nebraska, USA - 072115-40_1 MetaG | ecosystem: Host-associated > Plants > Roots > Unclassified | place: USA: Nebraska...
CCACCCTCCCACGGAAGCAAACGGCCAACCCTTCGTGGACCCACCTGTCATCCTCCCCAGCGAACTGTCGGTGTCCCCTACGGCCCCACCACAACACTCTCATCGTCGTCTCCCTTCACAAAAGCCCCCCTCGATCTCTGCTCCAAAGAAACTTCTCCTCCACCTCCTCCCACGCCGTTACCATCCTCCAAGATCCCACCCCACCTGCTGGACCCGAATTCCCGTCGCAGAACACCGCATTGGGCGCGCGCGTTGTGCCGCCGGGATATCATCCCGGATCTGACCGGCGAGTCGGCGGCGGGGCCCTGGGTGCGCTGAGAAGTGGCCGCGAATCTAAAGGAGAGCACAGAAGACGCGGCGGGGAAGGAGCCGGGAGGAATGGCGCCGACGCGGGGCGCCGGAGGCGGGGTGCGTCTGCCGCCGATGAACGCGATGGAGATCCTGCGGGAGACGGTGCGCGTGCTGCGCGGGGACCCGCACGCGTTCACGTCCATCCTCTTCCTGCTGCTCTGCCCGGCGTCCGGGTGCCTCCTCCTGTCCGCGGCCGCGCTGGACGGGACCGTCGTGGTGCCGCTCGCGCGGCGGCTCCTCGTCGCTGCGGCCACGTCGGGGCTCCCGCTCACGCATTTCGTCAGGCAGCTGGCGCACCACCTCGCCGCCACGCTCGTCTCCGCCGTCGTCTCGTTACCGGCGCTCCTCACACTCCTCCTCGCTGCCCGCGCCGCCGTGGCGTACACCGTTGCGGCCGTGTACGCCGGGAAGCCCCTCGCGGCCGGTGACATCATCCTCCTCGCGCGCCGCGCGTGGCCGCGCCTCGCCGCCACGTACGCGCTCGCGTGCGCCGCTGTCGCCGCCGGCCTCGTCGCCTTCCTCGCCCTCCTCGTCACGGCCTGCTCCACGCTCAGGGCCTTGCTCTACCCGCCCGACATTGTCGTCTGCGCGGGCCTCTTCACTGTTCTCGCCTACTCCGTGGTGTACGCGCACACCATCATCATCTGCAACCTCGGCGGCGTCATCGCTGTTCTCGAGGAAGTGGCCGGGGTCAATGCGCTGCGCCGGTCGGTGCAGCTGATGCGCGGGCAGACCCACGTCGGGCTGCTCATCTTCCTTGGATCCACCATTGGCCTAGCTTTCGTTGAAGGGCTGTTTGAGCACAGGGTGAAGACGCTGAGCTATGGCGATGGCTCGTCGCGGCTCTGGGAGGGGCCATTGTTGGTCCTCATGTACTCGTTCGTGATGCTGATTGATTCAATGATGAGTGCGGTGTTCTACTTCACTTGCCGGTCATCAAACTTGGACTTCTTGGACGAGGAGGGTGGCTCGGTTGAGGAACTTGAGATGATGAGAGCTGGCAATTTAGATGCAATTAGGTGATGAAGAAGATTGGTTTATTTCTCACATGTGTATCTGTTCATAGCATCACAGGAAAATAAGTGAGATGGGCATTTGCCAAGAGCCGAACAGATTGGCCAGTGGTATTGGTGGTTATGGCGCCATGGCTGATGTGTATGCTCAGGTTGATTAGCTGAAGTTGGTGTTGAAAGGAACATTTTTGCAGCCACTTGGCATATCCATGCTTAGTTAATAGCGGATTTGGATGGCAAGGCTTAGAGGGAGATCTGTCATGTGGTGTGTTCTCGATCAGATCTGAGTTTTGGCAGCGATTCAAGAGCTGGTGATATGTGTAGCATTCTTTCAAAATGATGTAACTAGCATATCGATTTAATTGTTGTGGAATTTTGTTCCTCACGGCATTCTGATTATACTGGATGAAACATTTGTTACTGGGGAAATACAAATCTTGATTCTTCAAGTATCACTCAAGCTAAATGTGTGTCTTCAGTGACTCTATTTTTGTGCTGTGGATGATGTTTGTTGCCAAACCCTGTCATCATTTTGAGTTTATGCTTATTTACCTGTATTCTGTTTGCTGAAGTCTGATTGCCCTAGATTTTCAGATTTCTGTTGATCTCTCTTCCTACTATTTGGAAAAAGTTCTTACAACCGACAAATCTGTATGTCGTATTCTTGTCTTTGCAGAAACATCCACAAGTTATCTTGGAGCTAAGCAACCTTCTTGAGAGTATTCTTTCTTTGTGTAATGTGTGCTGCTGAAGACATATCAACTCTGAAGCTTAGATTTTGCATCTGAAACATCTTTTTATTTCTTTATTATCTTTGAGCATTATGCTTTGTCGGCACAAAACACTGCTGAATGGCTGACAGATTCGGCTGGTAAGCTCAAGTGAAGAAGGCGTATGCATTTCATAGGCAGATGAATTCTTTTTTCTTCCTCAGATCAACAGTCCATTGACTTCCATTGATTATTGGCTGTACACTATGCCCAAGATCGAACCTATGAAATGTTCAATGAACAATTCGCGTATTTTACTGTTAATTGTCCACAGACAATTGACTGTTCAGTTTGTGTCCCTCACCGTCAGTGGTGCATGCCGCCAACATTAACGTCAGACACTTTTTGACATGATAACCCCTGACATTTTGCTTCAATTTGGTTGAATTTAATATAGCAAACGCTTCCACTCTTTAAAATAACATTGTTCGTTCTATCTCAAAATATCCGAGGCAAAAAAAATGTCATATAAGTAGTGTTCATGGTATTGCCGGTTTCTTTCAATTGGGCAACGAATCTAACCGATCGTCAAACTGATAAAAGTGTTACTCCTGCAGGTTTTATGCGTTATGTTTGGTACCAAAACCAGAACAGAAGTGACTAACCTTTATCACGTGACGTCTATGTAATTTAATCTCGGATTCAATGTTTGGTACATGTTTGACTTGGTTGTGTAGGTATGGCTTAATAAAAGTATACCTAGTACAGCCATTAGATACTTAACAGGGTGTTCCAGTCTTCAGATGACAGGATTTGCACAGGCCGATATTTATAGTCAGAGAAAATTACTTTCTGAATGCCCGTTGCCTATTGCAGCATATAGTACATGCCATTGTTTCCATCACAGCACATGGTCGGAGCCGACAAGTCAACCTCAAGAACAATCACCAACCAATCAAGCATTTGATCCAAGGTGCCAACCTCTAAACAAATCAGTTCATTGTCGTCTAACAGCAAAATTACAAGCACCTGAACCCCCACGGAAGAAATTCAGACACAGCCTACCTAGCGATTCAGAGACTAACAAAAAAATTAATGATTTGCGCAGTATCCAACCATCCCTGCGACAAGATTTGACATTGACAACAAAGAAGGTCAGATACTGGAATCTCTGGTTCTTGGCTGATCATTTACAGTCTTCATTCATCTGAAGTCAGGACAATCTATTCTTTGGCACAAGAATGCCAGATGACGACGCACTCTGGTCAGAGTTGAGGATGATATTTGCCCAGTTCGATGAGCGGTGCACTATCCGTGACGGAATGCGGTCGCTGTCTTCACCCCCTGAAGCTTCATACCCATCGCTAGTTGACCTCGACAGTTGAATTCCTTGCGGTGGAGTGCTTCCTGGAGCAGTTAGAGCTGTCAGTTGCAAGTCTTCAGCTCCAGACGAGGAGACAGCTGAGACTCGGTACAGATGGAGGTCAGGCGAATCCAAGCTACTATCTGGAGATGACCCACCAACATTCACAGAGGATGCAGCCCTACTGGGATGGAAGGCGCTCCGTGCCTCAAGTTGCAATGGTGCTAAATTGGACATTGCTTCAGGGGCCATGTCGCTGCTGGTAGAATCAATAGCATCTGTAGATATCTTTGCAACAGGTTTGAGAGAGAGATCACTGGGCTGTCTTCCTCTTCTGTTTGTTCTCTTGCTATCAGGGCCTAGATCAATCCTACCACTGCTCATGCCTCCATAGCTACTATCTGTTTCATGGCCTCGTGAATAGTCATCTTTTCTGATTGGTACTAAAACTTTGGATTTCTTCCGTGCCTCTGCAGCAACCCTCGAAACTTCTTCAGCATTAAGACGAGCTAATGCCCATGGGCTTATTTTCACAGCCCCTGAGCCCTTCTTCCTCTTTCCCTCATCTTCTTTTCTCTTCATAGAAGAATTATGCGAAGAAGCAGCCTCTGACGGAATAACATCAAACTAGAAGGAGGTTCATTAACTTCATGTCAGTAAGTGAGTTTACGGGCAGATGTGAAATGGAAAATAGTCACACATTTCTTTTTTTTATTTAATCATATGTACAGCTCATGATGAGGCCTACATGTGCAATTGCTATCAGTTTGCAAGACATTAATTGTTAGCTATCAGTTAGAAAGAAAAGTAACTTCCATTTCACCTGCTATACTACCATGTGCCATATAGATATAGGTAATAGATTCAACCTGGGAGTTACATTATCTGTTTAATAACTGATGAAGCCTAAGGATGTAAGGTTCACACCTGATCCTCAAGAAAAAGCCTTGGCGGAGTGCACCATGAACCACGACGAAGTGGACCAAAGGAACTAGTACTGCTGAGTCCAGTGTATGAGCTTACACGAGACATCTGTGGACTCTGCTGCCCACTCAAATCATCTTGTTCTTGCTCTCTCAGAGCAATGATGTAGTCATAGGTACTGATTCCCTGCATAAGGTTGTCATCATGATGCTTCAGTTTCACATAACCACAAAAGGCTATGATATCACACTCAAACTATTCATGGTGTCTGCATGTAGTGTGTGCTCAGTAGCAACAGTTTATTGTTTTAATCACTATTTTCAAACACAAAAGTTTCAAAGTAGTATTATAAAAAACTCCATGTTGATACTAATCCTGTTAGTGATATCAATATTTGGTTCAATACATAATCATGTCAGTATTCAGTATTCACATTCCATGCAAAGTATAGACACAGCGCATAGGACCTAAGTTTGCATTATCCAAAAGAAAAATTGTAAGGTGGGTTAGGAGTTTTTAATACGAGCTGATCGCCAATAAGGCATAAGCGCATAACTTTGACCAACAGCTTCTAATCCTTCCATAGTAATATATTCTTGAAACTTAACAAAATTATGTATGCCCATATGAATCACAAGGATATAATTTGTAGAAGCTAGAATAATTTGAGTTCATAGGCATGGACCTTTTTTTTTAACTAGAGTCAGTAAGCAATAGAATCAGAGAAAAGGGAAATGTATCAGAACTTGCCTTCTTGATCAGAAGAATGTGGAAAAAAAGAAGTTGGGCAATAGGCAGTGAAGCGACCATGGCTAGGATGGTACATGATGCCTGTGTCAACAAGTGTCAACGCTTTGAGCATCTCGATAAAGATTGGTGAATAGAACTGACCAATTCAATAATCTTTGAACCATTCAGTAGATATGAAAGAAGTAGGGTGACAGTACATACCACCACAATAACAAAAGGCACTACAGAGAAGCTGCTTCCAAGCTTTGAAACTATTTGCATAGAGAATTCCTTTCGCTCAACAAAGCATAGCACTAGCACCAATACTCCAATTGCTGATTGTAGGATAAGCTGGCCCAAATTGCACAAACCATGCAGACCTGTCAATGGTCAACTAGGATGAAAAGGACCAGGAATAAAATGCTCCCCACAATAATGGTGACCGATGCATATAAATGACTGATTCTAGAATCTAGCTGATATTGGGAACATGCTCTATATAATGACACAATGGTAGAAGTATTTTGTAGCATCTTTATCAGTACGATGGATAGTACTAGGATAGCATATCAGTACAATCTATCAGAGATGGATAGACTAGGAGAGCGTAAGCTTACCAAGATAAGGGCAGTTGACATTAGAATAAAAAATCTCCTATAATTTCTTCTTCCAATACAATTGTTGAGCCACTGTTGGGATTGAGGAAAACAGGGGGGTTATTATGTACACACTGATGGAAATAAGAAAATTGCTGAGTATGTTACCCTGCAGTGATGATCAAAACCATCAACACATTTGTCACAAACTCTGCAATGCTTACTATACTTCAACACCTACAAAGAAATAGTGGACTATTAATTGTGTGCAGAAAAAACATACCTCAATGCCAATAGGTACAAGAAACATACCTGAACTTCACATAGGCTGCAGAAGAACATCCCTTCCTCACTGCCTTGCTGCTCAGAGGACCATTCATGTGATTGGCAGCAGGAGAAAACAAAAGAGAGAGGGTAGAATAGAAGGAGAAATGCAGAGAAGGTTGAACTTAAGCAAGATGAATTCTTGTCCTTGTGCTGAGTCATTGACTTCTCGCCAGATGGTGCAACCTCATGCTCCTGCTTTTCTCCAGTTCCCACCAGCTGTAACCGAGCATCTGAAGAACCCTTTCTGGATTCGTTCAGATGCCTGTGTTTGCCGCTTCCGTACAAGCTCAGATACTTCTTAGATTTGAAGACACCTGGATCTGCTGGGTTTGCTGCAGCACACCAGATGTATAGAAAGAAGACACATAGAACCTGAAATGATCAGATCATTATTTGGTTATGACAAATTCTCTTACGATAGGCTTTGATTCTGAAGGAGACAAAAAAGGTGCAGTCATGAACTTGGAATAGAGTTTGCCTAAACATTAGCTTCATGATGAAATTATGCAAAGCAGAATGTGGCATTTTAGAGCAGGTAACATTTTATCCAGAAAGTTTGAAATCATTGTTTCTACAAATTCTCATGTTTTTCCATAGTTATGGCTCACGAATTCACGCATGTGAAGGCAAAACATAATTCAAAGCCAACAATAACTAGACATGGTCTGTCAGAGCATGCCACTACATGTCTGTCAGAAGAACAACAGGCACCATTTCACAGCATTGCCTACTCATTACATGGTTACAGCATAAACGCAACAATTTTTTTTTAAAAAAAAAAGCAAAGAAAACTTCAAAACGAGGTAGGTTTCATGACAACCGTGAAGCAAAGAATAATCCAGGACAGCAATTTGCAGGGACGATACAATCCATTTCACGGAACGGTCTTTCAGTAGTTGGCACCATCACAACAAGACAGCACCCAGAGTAATGACATGGTATCAGAAGGTTACGGCCATTACGAAATTGTCGAGGTTAGTATAATAAGTACTAATGACATGTCACTCTCCAGCAAACCGTGCTACAAAATCCAACCAAACACGTGTTCTGGCATACAACCCAAAGACAGTAGTGCTGAAGTGGACAGAAATGAAGAGGCACCAAGAGCCTGACGAACATGTAGCTCCCACTTGCTCTGAGATTACATTTCCCCATTGGTGTTATAGATAAACAACATATAAGCATGCACTGTTGTCCTTAACCGTGTGATACAAGCAAGAATTCCACCAACCATGGAGGCTGAAGCAAAGCTGTTGAAGTGAATGAACCAGACATTGCTTCCAGGGTAGGCACGCCACATGATGGCACAACAAGAATTGCCCTGACCAGTCAAACGATTTAAGATATGCCACCCTCAAACAAGCAAACAAAACGTAAAGAAATCCTACCAAACAAATACGCGAGACTGCCAAGCAACGCATTTCGTGATTAGGCCACAGTTAACTCGGCACCTTCCCTAGCTCCAGCAACCACTGCTCGGGGCCATCAGGCAGCAGCTAGATGGGGATCCAAAGGTCCCAGACAAGCAAAACACAAGGCGTTCACTCAACTCAGCATGGCATCGAACGAAAGGAGCCAAGCAGGAGCTCTCAAGTCTCACCAGCGGAGTGTAGAGCCCCATGACGACGTACTGGAACACCTTCCTCCCAACGAAGGGCGCGAAGAACACGTAGAACGCGAACGCGAGCGCCAAGAACACGGACACGGCCACCACCTGCGATGCGCGCGAGAGACATCGAATCTTCAGTAATCACGGGCGACAAAAAAAACCACGCCCAGCAAGAGAAAAAGGCGCAAAATTTCAGCCGGGACGAACCTGGAGAGGGTGGTACGGGAGCTGCCACCCATGCCGCCTCATTGCTACTCCCAAGAACCGCAGAATCGACAGAACGAAACACGAGAAAGAAAAGAACCCTCCTTTTCCCCTCTCTCTGCTAGTCTCCTCGCGTCGAGGGACGCGATCAATGCAAGGAGAAGGAACCGGGGATTCCCCCAAGGATCAAGGGCTCAAGCACCAAGCCCGCGGCTTCTGCTAGCTCTCGCCATGGATTCGACCTTGCCGCATCTGTGGGCTGGAGCGTTTGGGAGGGAGACCAAAGGTTGGAGAGCAATAAATGCAGCGCTGGCTGTGCAGATTTACGGGGGAGTTGCAAGAAGCGAGCGGGGAGGGAAGGAGAGGGGTGGTTTTGGTTTGGCGTGGTCCGTGTCTGCTTCGCTCTGGCCTTTTGGGCGCTCACGTGAACCTCCGTTGCCAGAGACTGGTCTCCCCTGTGTGGCAGTAGCAGCAGGGATGCCTCGCTGTCAGTGTGGGGCCCAGTGACAGCCGGTTTGTTTTAACCCCTTGTCATCCATGGTCGTCGGCTCCATAGTCCTTGAGGTTTTAGGCTGCTCTTTTCCTTTTTACTTTTGTACTCGTAGCTCTGGACTTTTCATGATAGGGACGTTTCTAAGTTCTAACAGAACACAGTAATTTTTTTCATGTGTTAATTTTGACGGTAATTCCAAAACAAGAACTGAGCTGTGAGATTGTATTTTGTGCAGTGTCTTCTACTGTGAGCCAGAAACTAATGTGCTAATCAATCACTTCCTGACAGTAAAAAAATCTGGAGTTATATGGTCCTAAATTTGCTTACATCTGAAACGGTTAGCACAATTGGCTGGCACCACAAGCACTTACAAAGAGCCATAGCTCTAACAATTAATGCTCTTCTCAGCTGGTGAAAAAAAAATCTTTTAATGCAGATACGAATTTGCAAACATTTATATTACTTTCATTAGTCATAAAGAAGTGGCATTCAAGGTAGCCACACAATAATGAAGATGCCATTTGACCACCCGTTACTTTGAAACTATTTTTTTTCAAGAGAAATCTAGTTTTATTGTTTCCCTCCATTTATGTTTACTTGACATTAAACTTTTACAATTGCATTTTCCGAGCATTTTTATAGAAAGGTTTATAGATATACTGTAACCTTTTATATCATATAGTTTTTCTTGTTATATACTTACAAAATGTCCAGAGAATCTAGGCCTTGTTTAGATGTGAAATTTTTTGGATTTCACTACTGTAGCACTTTTCGTTGGTTTGTGGTAAACATTGTCCAATCATAAACTAATTAGGGTCAAAAAATTTGTCTCGCGATTTACAGGCAAAGTGTGTAATTTGTTTTGTTTTCATCTATATTTAATGCTCCATGCATGTGCCGGAAGATTCAATGTGACGAGAAATCTTGAAAACTTTTTGGTTTTTAGTGTGAACTAAACAAGGCCTTAATTTAAAATATGTAAGAATATTTTTTAGAGAAAAATAAATGGTCAAAGTTGCTACAATACAACTCTATAAGTAGGGATGACAATAGGTAACTGCAAACGCGAAACCCATGAATATTTACTTCCTCTGTCTTTGAAAATTTCAACTCTTAGAATCTATGTCAGTCAAACTCTTTTTAACTTTGACCAAATTTATAGAGAAAAGCATCAATATCTATGACATGAAATGAGTATCTTATGAGAATATATTCTGTGATAAATCTAATAATATTAATTTGTTACTATAAATCATAGTGTTTTTTTTAAAAAAAATTGATCAAAGTTTTAAAAGTTTAATTTAAAACAACTCTAGAAGTTGCAGCTTCGAGGGACGGAGGGAGTACCTTACTAGTGCATATTGGTTGTGGGCTAATTTTCTTACCAATGATTATATTATTTTTCTTTTTCACTATGGACAACTTATGGTGGGCATAGGTATATAGGCACAAAATTATACCTCCTACATATATAGATATGAGTTTTTTTATGCAAACAGTTCTAATGGATATGAATATGGATAGGTATACCCATTGGGTATCTAATCCACATTTGCAGCTGACATAAACAAAAGAAATCCTCCAGTCCCAGCGTGTTAGTATCATGCAAAACGTAGTAAAGAATGCATCAAACACGAACCAAAAGTAGCACCCCCTTCCATGTGCATCAGTAAATCTTTACAATGACGGCGTCCAAGCGTACTGTACTTGCTTTCCTGCTAATCTGAACAGCATAGTATCAGCATCCATGACAGTGTCACGTCGTCCGTGCACAACAGTCTGTCAGGGATCAGCAGTTTAGCGACCTCGATTTACAAAACTATGCTGACACCATCACTTTGTTCACGATTTTGTCTGTCAAGTGTCAACAACTCGACATTGTTTGAATATTACAATGCTGTACTAGTACTACAAAACTAGCCTTGAGCTTATACTACCTTTTGGGGGTTAGAGAAAACAATTGTGGATTAGTACTGAGTTGTTGTGCCAGGTTTGTCCTTTGCTGTTGTTGTTCTCCTTGAAGCCATCGACAACCTCTCGATAAGCTTTATCAAGGAGGAGTATCTATCTACAAACGCAAGCAGATTGCAGATGGGTGAATCGCTGAAACTCGTGCAGCTGCAGCCTACTGCAAGTTCGTGAAGTTTCTGATCACATCACACAGTGTCAGTCTTTTTCCTTCTTGTATTGTTGTATTGTAAAGAAGGACGAGCGATGCTCAAGCAAAATGTCAAGAGTCAAGACCCCATGATTCAAATGATCATGAGCTAAAGTCATCATAAGGAAACAGGCCAAAAAAAAGAATAATAGTAATAATCAACTTTGGAAAAGCTGCAATGAGCCCGTGACCATGCATATGGATCGCCTCATTTCACGCACTCATTTTGCCTGCCCTTTTGGACAGTGCTAGCTCCTGCTGAGGTTTCTCATGATGCCGTCTCCAGGAACAGTTGACCCTTAACTTAAGCAAGGAATCATCCTAAGCTTATCCTATTTCCACGTGTCGACGATTCTGCATAGTTGCGTGCTTTTCTGGATCCTCAGTAACCAACTCTATATATAGGCATGGAAAGAATCATGTTTTATTCAGCACTGCTCCAATAATACATCACTCTACCCTTTCCAATCATCCGGGGAGGGATGAAGAAATTACTAATCTGAAGCAAAAGCTTGTATTGTATGTAACCCAAGAAGGTACTGCTCCATCGTATTGGAACATGCAGAATAGTACTTGACTTGTTTGTACTTTGTACCATGCTGACTCACACTATCACTGGGGGTTTTCAATGAACCAATCAGACGGGTACCATTTCCATGTACCACGGGCACATGCACTTGTAATTAACTTGACGCCCGTGTTCTCTACTGCTGCCTGGCATCTCCCCATGTCCTGTACGTGTTGTTGGCATTCGGCAAGATGCTCCCTTGTGACTTTTGAGTCCAGAGACTGATGATGGGTGTGCTGTCAAAGTCTCAAATCCAGTTTTTAAAAGATGGGTTCTGACTTTTTATGGCGAGCAAGTTCTTGGCTAGCTAGTACACCTGGCTAGGGCTAGTAGTCTACCAGTACTGGGTAGTTTGGTAGTACTAGCTTCTAATCACTTTGGACTTTGGAGTTTGGATGGTAGGAGTAATCGATGAGAGCGGCACACCTCAAGAATCAACATGATCTCCTTCCCGAAAAGAAAAGAAACAACGAGATGTCTTTGGAGTTTAGCCAGCATGTGATTCGGGCACCTTGGTTTGGCGCAACGCATGGGCAGACAGCACAGTGGGAGTGAAGTGGCCGAGTGGTAGCCTTGGCCCTTGGCTCGGAGACACACAGCACAGGGGCTGGCCTCACCTAAAGCCGTTGTCCTCACTTGACCTGTCAGTGTTAGCCGTGCTGCACAGGCCCATGGACACGGACAAGAGACCTTCTGACATCTCATGAGAGCTGAGACCACCGGGCCTGGGCCTGGGCCTGCACGCAGCACCTTTTGTTTTGGTTTGGTTTGTTGCCGAATGCCGATCTGATTTCAGCCACGAGGCCGCGTCATATTCCATGGTTTGTTGCCCACGGTCATTTTGTCGAGCACCATTTGAAATTTGATAGGTTTTCGAGGGTGGTTGAGGGTGCGGCGGAGGTAGAAATCGCCTCCCCTGGCCCTTCTCTGCCCCGCCGGCCGCCGCCTCGATCGTCATGCGGTGCCCCTACCACGCCCAATTACGTTTGGCTGCCTGGCCACATGCCCACATGGGCAAGGCCCCCCTGGTCCCTGCGGCAGACGGTAGACCTCGCTGCCGCCGCACGGCGACGCGGTGACGGCCGACGCCGACCAATGATACCTTTTGCTCGCTCCAGAAAATACAGCAGCGGCAGCGGCGGCCGGCAGCACACCAAGCCTGCAAAATCTCTTGCTGCCTTGCATGCCAATTGCCACATGTTAGTAGATTCCACACTTGAGCAACGAAAACCAAATATGCCGAAGAAATTTTGTACTCCTCTCTTGCAACTTGTAGTTTAACATTACGTGGTCTCCAACATTATATCATGATTGTTAATTACCTGTCTTATCTATTACTTCCTCTGTTCCAAATTATAGGTTGCTTTGACTTTTTTGATATATAAAATTAGTTCTATATTATCAAGATACAATTATCTAGATGCATATAGAAAAATAAATATACCAACAAAATTAAAGCGACTTATAATTTGAAACAAAGAAAATATTTTTATAATTGCATCATGGCAATCTAACGGTCTAGATTTACTTAAAATCATCGAGAAGGGCTAGAAATTGCGAGAATAATAAAAAAAAATGTGCACCGTTAGATTTTATGATGATATCATGGTCCAGATTTACTAGAAATACAATACAATATTAATAAAAAAAACAGCACTGATAATGGTCTACATTTAAAGAAAAGTTTATGCCATAACCTTGAATTTTATGACGATCTGACAATTTGGAATTATAAGATTAAATAGAAAAGGAAAAATAATGTTGGATTATATGATGATGTAATGGTCTAATTTTAATGAAAAAATTATGCCACATACAATTTTATATGCAAATAAGTTTCCTCGTGCATGTGATGCTGTAAATTAAACATTGTTGTGTCCATATACAAACATGAACAATAGACGTTTGAGTGGTAATCAAGTAGTATTACTGTAGCCACTATAAATTTGGAACTCTCCTACTATTTCAACAAACATGTCTTTGAGAAAATATGCAGAACACAGTCGAGACAAACAAAGTTCAACCAGAAAAACTACAATAAAAAATTACAACAGAAGCCATTAAACTATAATTTGAAGAATTATTTTGAGGTAATTCTCAATTAGTGCAATCCTTATTTCTGAAATTATTTGTTCTTTTCAAATTAATTCTATATTAAAAATGAAATTAAAAAGTATTGGTTTGATTTTCATACACATTACTACTATAAATGAAGTTAGAAAATGCTCTATTTTCCTCTCAAGGGGTAAAGACCACCCGTTGATCCTAGAAATCAAGATATAACAGCCCATATAGTAAAAATTAAATACAGAAGATAGGTAAAACAGGTAAAAATATTTTGTAAAATTCAATTAACGTTATAACTATGGGATATATTACACGTATGCACGGGAGTTGTTTAAGTTGGACACGAGTACCTCACTTTTGATCCACACGCCACTTCTTCTAGCGTGCTCTATAGTTGCATATGAAATATATTTGTATGTTATTGTTAGTCATATAAGGAAGATACTTATATGTTACATTTCTACTCTAAAGGAGCGAGTTGAAGATTATGCTATAAGTTGCAGAGTAGAAACATAGTATGGTGATCTATACAATCAATTTCTATCTCATACCTTATGAATTTGAGATAGATTTTTTTGTGAGCTATGGAATATCAAATTTCAAGCCAAATAGCCTAATTCATTAAGTAGAATCCAATTCCTCCGAAATGAAGTGATCCAAATGGTCCCTATGAGAAATCTGAATAAATAAAACTTGTTGTAGTTTTATTGAGGAATTTACTTCGCCAAGAGAAAATTAAACGCAAACTTAACTTCAGATCAACAAAAATTGCACGCTTAATCACTTATGGAATAGATGTGAGACAAAAGGTGGAGAAAAAGATAACAATACTTAAAGTATACTTGTTCGCTTGAGCTTATCAGCCGAATCTACCAGTCATTCAGCAGTGGTTTTCTCTCAACCAAACGAACAAGATTGTTCAAATAAAAACCCAAAAACTAAAAAAACTAGTTACTCGTACTATTTTAAAGGCCCATGGCTAGTTTCGTATACTATATTGTTTGTTATGAAACCCACTTTGGTACAGTCCCGCTTGTAAAGAGCTTGCCAAATGGCCATCAAAAAAATGGATTCTCAAGAGAAGTCTGAAGACGCTGAATCCGTTTTTGCACTAAACCGAAGCCAAAAAGCATGGCTTCTGCCAACTCCTCACAAGCTTGGTATAAATAATTACAAAAGTGTTACCAAAGCTATTTCTGTCCAACGCTTTCTAAAATGACATCAGGTCCACCAAAAAAAACTAATCCGCAAGAGAAGCAAGAGATGGAGTCCTTTTAGAAAGAAGCCGTAGCCTTAGCGAACTAGATCTAACTATGAAATTAACATTCTATGAAATATAGAAGTACTTTTAAATATGAATTCAGCAGTACTAAATTCGTATAACATGGATCACAAATTCTTAAGGTGTTTAGGTAATCGTTAGAAAATGAACACAATCTTAAATTTGGTTGTGTGCAAGCTGTTGAAGTTCCGGAAAACCTGTAGCCATCACATAGTCTTCATATTTGCATCTGTACAGCGCAAAACGCTTTTACTAAGGGATGTAGTTTATAATGTAGTTTCTCGCACAAGAAATCTCATCCTGCTATAATGCTTAATTTTATTGGGTGTGTTTGGTTGGTCTCCCAACCTGGCTTTTGGCTTGGTTGGGGTTGTTTGGTTCACAGGCCAGCCCCTGAAGCTAGGCTTCAACTGGCCATTCGTACTCCTAGAGACAGGTCCAGAAAAAAACACAGGGTTGGTCTTTCTTCTAGAGCCAGGCCAGAGCCAGCCCCGTTGCTCCCTTCTCGTTAGTGCCGATCTTTCACTCTGTCACCTTCGCCGAAACTCCGGGAGCCCCTCCCCGTCGAAACTTTGTTGCTCTTCCCCGCTAGACTTCGCGTACCGTGTCACCGCCTCTCTCTCCCTTCCTTCGCATGGGTCGCGCCGTCCGTTTGACCGCCGCCGGCCTCCCTCGTCACTCAGATCCGGCCATGGTGGAGCTTCTGGCGGATGAGAAGGTAGTGGTCCTATTCGGACTTGGGAGGCGTGCCGCGGTGCTCCCAAGTAGCGGTCCACGGTCCGGGCCGGCCGAAAAGAGCGCTTGCGCGGCTGCTCGAGGGGTGTCGTGCGCCTGTGCCTGGCGGGCGCTAGGCGTGGGCGATGCACGCGGGGCGGCATGGGGACGACGGCATATGGCGCGTGGCCTTGCTCGCTCTACAACCGCAGCCGGTGGTGCGAGGCGACGTAGAGCCACGTGAACACGGCAGCCGCGAGCGCAAGGGGGACCTAGACAGCGCCGACGCTACGGCAGCGCTTGGTGCTGGCGAGCTCTGCGTGTGTCCTGCTCGATGCCCATCGATTGTTTGACAAAATGCTTCAATAGAGGTAACCATACCATTTGAGAGAAGAGGTGACTGTATCAAAACAAACTAGCCAACCAAGCACATTCTGAGCCAACCAAGCACATTCTAGGACTAGCCAGGTTAGCGTAGTACATAGAACCAAACAAGTCTATCTTGGCTTAATAAGGCCAGGCTTAGGCTAGCCTGGCTTAGTTTTGCTAGCCAGACTTGGATTGAAAACGAACCAAACACACTCATTAAGGTTGAAGCATAATAACAATTGACAGCACACGTCTCACGTACACAGGCGACACACAGCAGACAAGAGACAACGGATCGTAAAGAAAACGACGCGTTCACTGCATCATGATCATAGAAAGTGGTGATACACTCACTACAAAACTTACAGCTAAACTACGGGCTGAGTTTACATCTCATATTTACTCCTGAAACTCTTTGCCCCCTAGATTATCTCCATACCCTTTTACCCTAATACCTAATCTTTACAATTTTCCACCTAAGGAGCGGGCTGTCTTTTCTCAAAGCCATGGCTGTACTTGGCCACCGTTGTTAGAAAGAATGGAAATGTACCATGAAAAAACAAAAGAAAGAATGGAGTTAGCATCAGTGTTAGCAACTCTTTACAGCAGTCAGAAGTTAGCACTGGACCCTGATGGCCGACATGTTTAAAAAAAGAAGTCGGCATTCTCCAGTGAGACCTGTAATAAGAAACTAGTTAGTAACTCGGAGAAAACGATTTCGATGTATTGGTAACGAGAAGAGATGTGAGCACAAAATACCGCAGAGGGTGTCCTGTAAAGTTTCTTTGATGCGATAGCGCTGCACCCGACGGATGCACGTCCATCCACGAAACTTCCCTTGCCCAGAAATGCATCTAACGGTCATCCATTTGCCTCACGAGCAGGTCAGAAGCACAGCACAATAGCTGGCCATTCGGGATATCACCCAACGTCTCTTCCTCGTCTGCTTGCAGATCTTGTCCTCTCTAATGTTTGTTTAGCTTGCCGGCTTGGATTTGATGGTTTAGAGTCCTGCGAACAGTATTTTAAAAAACATAAATATAATGAGCTTATGAAGTTTACCAAAACTGCAAAATATACTAAGGACAATACATTTTTGCTAGTCAATTGTGTGTTTTTGGCCTTCTCTGCTTCTGCCTCTTTTTCAGCCCTTTTCTTCTCAAGCTCAGCTTGCTTCAGGTTCTCCTCATGTGCTTTTCGAAATGTTGTTACAAATGTTAAGAGGGTAGAGATTACTGCAGAAAAATAGTCACAACGGGGTAAGGAGATGCAGCGATCAAATATTTACTTGAACCAGCTAAATAATTTAGGCCGAGCTTGTTCAAATACACAACACATCTGCTACCTTGTTCAAAGGGGCAACGAACAGGATCCTCACCAAAATACTTAATCAGTGCGTCGGCCTTTTTACCCTGGAACCAACTTTAAAATTCAACCAACTAGAAATGAATGGCATACTGCATGTGTACTATGAGCCCAAAAAAGAGAAACAGCATACCACTTCAGAAAACAATGAAGATAACAACTGCACATCAGCTCCAGCATTGTCGGTGAACTCTTTCAGTTTCTACACAGTGCAGATAATGCCAGTTTAGAAGCAATTGAGATACTGAGACACTTAATTAATGTCAGTTTCAGCATCTAAGATAGATTAAACTGCATATAGCTTTCTTTAGAACAAGCACACACAAAAAAAGGGTTATCTGCATGGAATAGTCACATGGATGAGAATGTATTTTAGCTTGTTTGTTGTGTTTTGAACTTGTTGGCTTGCCCAGTTAAAATTAGTGAAAGCCTATCTGAGGCTCTGAGCAGTCCATGCAGCAGAGGGAATTCTTCAAACAACTAGGTCAAAAAGGACACAATAGTCTAGAAAAAAGGCTTTCATTTGCGCAAATGCCAGGTTTTGTTTTTCACTAAAACTTACTAGGACTTTGAACAGACATCAATTCTTCTACAAAACTAGGAATTGAAAATCGAGATTATTGTGTCCTGACCTCACGAAAAATTTCGGATACTGGACCATCCCTTTCTGAAGCATCATACTCAAGCTGAACTTTTTCCAGCCCTTTACTAACTGCTTGCATTTCCTCAGCCAACATTTTTAGTTGTATCTGTTCAACATAAACAGTTAGAAGAAAGTACACATTGCAAAGACCTGTTACGTTTTACACGATCTAGTAGTATATGAAGGGGAAACTCAAACCTTTGATGCAGCATCTAAGCTAACAAGATCCACATAGAAGTTTAAAAGCTGTGGAGATCGTGCAGCAAGTACCTGATACCAAGAAATTGTCAGTGTATACGTGTGTGAAACGTAATGTGAAAATCACTTCATATTATAGTAAATCAGACACAATCAAATTGTAAGCTATACCAGTTCAAGAACATAGCAAGAACATCTAATTTGTCAAAGTTAAGAAATTCATGAAAACATAGTCAGTGTGTCAGACAGTACTTGTCAAAGTTATGCAATTTCCAATGCTGTTAAACTATTGGATGAATTCATGAATCTAATTCGATTCTGGAGTGGTAGAAATTGTTAAGCATTTTATGTGTATAACAATAAGGGATCAAACAGCAGTGCTTATTGCCAAGTTGCAGTTCCAGTCCTAATTCTCATACCAAATGTCACTAGCTGTTTTGCAATTTACCAACTTTTTTTTTCTTAAACATGCAGGAGAACTGCACGTCATTATATCAAGAAGAAGGGCGAAAGTCCAAGCGGACAAACAAAAAGTGCAAAACACACAAAAACAAAAAGGAAAGGCACACACCTGTGAACCACGGCAACGCACTCCACAATACACAACAACACACAGCCTCACGAAGCGACTACGACACTATGTTGGCGACTACCACACTATGTTGACGAAGACGTCAAGGCCATAAGTTGCTAAGCCCTTTCACTCCAGCCATACACCATAATTTGGATTCATCTTTAATGTTTCACAAAATGGAATGGGAGCCTGCAAAAGTGCCCTCAAACACGCACCCATTCCTTTGTTTTCAAATTTATTTACCAACAATCAACCATTTGGATTTCCACCTGTGACTCTAATGCCCAGTCTATCCCATCGAATCAATATGATCTTGTTTTACATCTGTGACTCTGTCCATCCAATGAGAAGGTTGGCATGCGATCAATACAGTATACTAGTATAGCACTATAAGATAACAGCAGGAACAGGCCAATGGAGGGAACTGTATGATTTCTTGGGCACGTGTACAATGGCCACTTGGGGGTTTGGGAATACACAACCCTAAAATTTCAGGTTGGGCCCTGTGAATCCATTGACTTTGGTTGGAAAAAAAACGAAGCCACTCGGTCTTGGTCTAGGCTGCCAATCTATGTCCCAAAGAATGCTCAAGTTCTGTTCAATATTGCTGTCAAGACAATCATCGGCAATAGTATGTCAACCAAATTCTGGGCTGATAGGTGGCTGCCAGACAAGAGAGTTGCTGAATTGGCGCCCAACTTATTTCAATTGATCCCTAAAAGAACTGTGAAGACGCACACAATAGGTCAAGCGCTGAATAAAAGCAGCTCGGTGGCTGATTAAAAGGTGCTCTTTCTGTCCAAGTGTTCACAGAATATCTACTCATTTGGGATCTGTTGGACGGGATGACCTTGCAACATGAGGTTGCTGATCAATATCTGTAGAAATCGACCACTTCGGGTTCCTATAGCAGCAAGTCAACTATGCTGTTTTTTTTCCCAGGGGATCATCAAGTTTGCTCCCTGAAGAAAAGTTTGGAAATGTTGGGTTCCTCTATAATGCAAATTTTTTTGTTTGGTGCTCTCAACAACAGATGATGGATAACACCTCGCCAAAAGAGGCCTCCCCCACCCGGCAACCTGCCCCTTCTGCGACCAGGCCGAAGAAAATAACCAACACATCCTCACCTCCTGTGTTTACGAGGCAGGTCTGGAACCTTGATCCTTCCAGAAATTAAAACTTTATGCAGTAAGGATCCAGAATCTACTAGTCGCTTCTATGGCTGGTGGTATCATACTTTAAGAAGTGTTCCGAAGGACTTAATTCCCCAATATCTTGTTGCTTGGGAGCTCTAGAAGCACAGGAACACTTGTGTTTTTGAGGGAGCTCGCCCAGATGTTCAGACCCTCTTATACAACGTGGCTGAGGAGGGCAGTTTGTGGTGCATGGCTGGTGCTACAGCCCTCCAGGAGCTCCTCATAAGGTCTCTCTCCCCTGGGTCCAGTTAGGTTGTGAAGATCGCACTCGTCTCCCTTGTTTAAAAGCTAGTAAGGCAGGGTGTGTGTTGGGTTTTTGTAGGGAGAGACCTCTTGACGCCTCCCCCGTTTTTTCATACATTTTGTACGGTTTATTTCTCATTCTTAATGAAATGACACAGTTCTCCTGTGTTGTTTGAGAAGAAAACAAAAGGCAGATATTCAGTGCAATTGTAAAACAGGCTCCAGCAGTGCACAAACACAGCATACACACAACCCCATAGTCTCACGGTCCTAATAAATAAAAAGGCTTTGTTTAAGATTAGAAAATTGTTTCCAACCCATCTTCTCATTAAGTTTTATCCACTCTGACAAGGATCCCACAGAACTAGTCAGGACACATGTTGCTTGCTGACCCACTAACTCGCCAAACGTTCACAAATTTCAATTTTGTGATCCTAATTGAACAAATAAAAGAATGCAGAACATGGGTTCCATTTAGAGTCAAACAAGTAACTGGGAACCGAATGACCATCATAACAAAATGTACTATATATACATGGACATGTGAGTACTCAAGTTTCAACAAAAGGTGAATCATACCTTACAGAGGTAGTGCATTAGTGTCATCTTATTATTTGTTGCCCGGGTATCTGTAAGTTTTAGAAGACTGTCCAACCGGAAGCCAACCGCAGCACCTGTAAGCAAATATAGCCACGAAGCTGAGAAGTAGCCTGACAACACAAATAGTATTTAATCATAGAAATTCAAAGGATTCTCTAACTAGCAAGAACCTAATATTTCAAACTTTTTGGTGTATTAAGCAGATTAAATGTCCAACTGCATTCCATAAGGCACTACAAAGAATTTGCTGGAACAACTACCTATCCAATATAGCACTCAGTGTTTGAGCCTAGACAGTGGTCTCAAGATTCTGTGTAAGACTCAAGGTTTGAAAAAATTAATAAGCATGGATTGAAATGTTGTTCAGTAATGAAATGCAATCTGATCACAGAACATCTGATGATCTTTATGCAAAATACAGTTCATCGCATATTGAGTTTCGAATCTATTCACTTTCAGACAAGAACATTGATTGTAGACAATGGTGACAATACAGGTTCAAACTGAAACATTGTACACCTACTGATCGAGTAGAAGATGGAGAATATGCGACTATGTAACATAACATTATGCCATGACATCTTAAGTTCAGAAGAGATAGAGCTATTGTTTTCAAACTACAGAACAATCCTACTTGAGTCTGGCATTTATCATGTCAAGTTAAAGTAGTACTCTGCTGTAAACAAATTTAATCAAAGCACATGCAACATAGAATTTTTGTTTTTCAAAAGAACATGCATAATAGAGATAAAGCGACAGTGTCAAACAACACTATTACTCAGGCCTTGTTTAGATCCAAAACATTTTTGGATTCTGACACTGTAGCACTTTCGTTTGTATTTGGCAATTATTGTCCAACCATGGACTAATTAGGCTCAAAAGATTACTCTCGCGATTTCCAACCTCACTGTGCAATTAGTTATTTTTTTAATTCATATTTAATGCTTCATGCATGTGCCGCAAGATTTGATATGACAGGGAATCTTGAAAAGTTTTTGAATTTTAGGGGAAACTAAACAAGGCCTCATTATAGTTTCTACCTAATCTTATCTGTACAAATAAAAACTTACATGATCTTATTATCAATCAAACTATTGACAAAATGGACGACAAACACAATAAGCAATTTATTGTTACCTCTAGCAGTTCCCTGATTCAGAGTATTCCCAAGGAGAAGGATTTTCTTCATTATTTCTTTCAACTTGAGAGAAGTTCGGATCTAATAAAGGAGAATTCTACTTAATACATAAAAATGCAAACCAATTGGAGTTTAATATGACTGAATGACTGATTATTAACATACCTCATTACAAGAAGAGTCTATAATATTTAAACTTCTTCTAAGATCAGCTACTTGTGAACCAAACTGAATTTTGAAAGAAAATACCCGCAGTTTCGACTCCATTCTAGGCACTTTCATCAATTCTAGGAAGAACTGCAAAAGAAGAACAATTGTCTCTTGTAAACACACCTAAACATGTACTCTTATCTAACTTGCATAAAGCTATGTATAACTTTACATTTTTCCAAAAAAAAAATATAGTCATTACCTGTTCACATTTCCCAAGATTTTGTTTGTCTCCTGTGTAATTCTGTTAAAAAAAGTAAGAAGGTAAATTTTACAAAATGACGTCACCATTCTAGTAAAACAACAATCTCGTATTGTGCACCTTGAGAAGTTCCATTTCTTCTTTCGTAGGACAGAACTTTATGAGATTCTCCACTTGATCAACATCCAAGGTGGATTGATCCAAGGCAAGAGCTGCACTCTGGAGAAATCAACCATTGGCAACATGTCAGAAATTATAAAATAATGAGAAACCTTATCTTATGTACCGTCCTCATTCTTACCACCAAATCCGAGAGTGGCATCTTAACTTTTGTCAGCATGATCTCTGTGTTGTTTGCCCTCCTCAACTCAATCTATTCACATTTTAAGTGTCAGAATAGACAAGATCTCAAAGAAAAATGGTGAAATTATTAAACAAATGAAACTTTGCACCATAGTTTTATAATTTAAAAAGGACAAAAACATTTTGGGTATAAGTAGAGTCACCAAAAACTCTGAATTAGAGATGTATTAGTAGTTCACCATGTTCAATTACAAGGCATCTAATTCGATGTTGAATATTAATGTTTATTAATGTTGTCTATGGATCTAAATAACAACCAAAGTTTGAGTTGTCAGAATTACAAATCATAGTAGAATATTTAGGACCAAAACTGAAAAAAATGTTGGCTCATGAAATAATAGAACACATTTAACATACTCATACTTCAAAAGAGTGAATTGTTAACAATACTTACTAGGTGCACTTTTTCTGGTTTTGATCCAAGCGATTTTCTACGTTCAGATTTTGAGCTGTCGTCAGACTTTGGAACAGCTGCAGGAAAAAGGCTCTCAAGTTCTGATATATCGAACTCTGAAACACTGCAGGAAAAAGTTAACACTGTTAAGTAATGTCGAAAGCAAAAATAAACAAACATCTGCATGAGTTAATTGCACTGATCATAAATGTTCTACACGACTATGCTTTGTATGATAAAGAAAAATACCTCTGCGAGTCATCGTTGCGCTGCAATTCTTCCCACAGACTACCTTGAAGGGCCCTTGTCACTTTGACCCAGTGCAATGGCTTCAACGTTGACTTGCGTGAGGCAGCAGCCCCATAAGCTGATCCCAGAGGGCGTACAGCCCCACGTCCTCTGCCTAAGGATGGATTACTTCCTGGTGGTGGCGGTACACCTGGTGCTCTAGGTGGAGCTGGCGCACCTGGTGCACGTCCACCAGGTGGTGGAGGTGGAGGAGGGCCACCAAGACGTCCTCCAGGTGCAGGAGGTGGTGGAGGTCCTCTTCCACCACCTCCAGGCGGGGGTGGGGGAGGTGGAGCTCCTGGTCGCGCTCCTGGAGGAGGCGGTGGTGGTGGAGCTCCTGGCCGTGAACCTGGAGGAGGAGGTGGTGGTGGAGCTCCTGGCCGTGCGCCTGGAGGAGGAGGTGGAGGTGGAGCACTTGCACCTGGAGGGGGTGGAGGAGGTGGAGGTCCAGAGCGAGCACCTGGAGGGGGCGGAGGTGGTGGTGGACCTGCACGTGAAAC
>Ga0182004_10000560_pt1 | contig 23388 bp, 19 predicted proteins | sample Sormic07211540_1_FD_120479 | JGI IMG/M metagenome (GOLD analysis project Ga0182004, IMG submission 120479) | Endophyte microbial communities from Sorghum bicolor roots, Mead, Nebraska, USA - 072115-40_1 MetaG | ecosystem: Host-associated > Plants > Roots > Unclassified | place: USA: Nebraska...
AAAAGAAACGCGTCCTATATATATATATATATCTTTTGGCAATATATATCATCATCAAAGTCATCGCTATCGATCGGCACGGCATCCCCTCGTGGGCACACCACCACCTACGTCGCGCCCACCACTGCACACACACATCGATCATAACAGCTTCTCTCAACAATCGCTAATGTTGCCATAATCTACCGTGCTACCGTACTGTCTCATAATTTAACAATCGCACATTATCAGTGTGCGATATGGTAAAACGTACACTTTGACATTAGTAAAAGTAATCGCCGTCGTACGTGTGTCGATGTGAAAAAATGTTTAGTGAATAAATGAATTATCTAAAATGAAAGCCAACATCTCAATCGACAAAAAAAAGACTTCTTTAGTTTAGTCTTTTTTTGTGGTTTATATACTTAACGAGAACTTTTACTATGATCGGTAAAAGTTGGACGGTTGATGAAGAACAGTCCAATGGCTAGAAAATACAGAGACACCAAAGAGAGAAATACCGAGAGGTACCAAGTGACAAAAGAAAAACGTCGCTTACTTCAGCCTATTAGTATAGTGACGGTGCTAATGTCACGGCTTTATTTCAAGGATGCGCATAAAAAGCAACCAAAAGATGATATTTTTTTGTCTATAGTTTAAGTTTTATGCAATTGTATATGACCATATACATAATCCAAAAAACACTTATACATAATAAAAACCTAATAATATATTGTTCGTGCTAACGCTATAGCTATATTTGTACATACACATGTTCCACCCAACGGCCAACACCACGGGATGGGAGACCAGCAACCGCCGCGGGCACCCCTGCTTAGCCTCACGAGAGCGGTGAAGCACCTCACTCCGCCATGGCAGCCGGTCGCTGGCTTACTGCACGACCGCGTCCTTCCTCGCCAGTAGCGAGTGGATCCCTTATAAAGCTACTGTCTGAAACCAAATTGCCAAAAAGGGATAGGAGCGAGATTAACCAGATCATATAACACATAAATTTCCCTATCCCTACCCCCAAATTGTATCCAAACGCCACCTAAGGACTCAGCCCAACTATGCTATATGGCAAACTCTTACGAACAATAATTTTGAAGAGTTGGGAACGAAGCTGACATTACATTTATTGTGAATCTTACAGATGAATGAAATTAGACATATTGAGTTCAGCAGGCTTGATTTTGAACCTAATTAAAGAAGATGCTATGACAAAAAGAAAAGCATCAATACCATGCAAATATTTTATCGAATAGGTTATGTGCATATATATGATAACAATGAGCCACACACAGAAAAATATCAACACCATGCAGACATTTCATCGAATATAGGTTAAACATATATGTGATAGCAGTAGGGATGAAAACGGTGAGATCGAATTCGTTTAAAAAGATTTGGATCTGTCCGTATTCGAGTTCGAATATTCAACATCCGATTTTGTATCCGTATTCGAATACTTAAATCGTATATTTATGATGTCGACATCCAATCCTATCTTATCTGACATGGTTGACGTTATCCGTATTCGAATTCGAATTCGACCAAAAATATAAAAACAAATATGATATCAGTGTTATGTGTCCGTATCCGATCCGTTTTGATCAGGCACCTGCAGTGGCCGTGTGGTTGCCAACGCCCACCACTCGGCTGCCGCGCCTGAGACGTTCACGTGATGGTGGAGCGGCTACCGAAGAAGACCGTTGTCTTGATGATCTCATCTGGTCGCAGGTAATCCGGTGTACTGGAGACCGACCCGATCACGAACACCACAATGCGATGGCACGGTCTCCAACAATCGTCACCTAAAATACAAGACCTATTTATCCTTTGGGTAGCGCTACAGGTAAAAGGTTCTATGCCTATTTTTAGTCTTCTCCAACAACAAGACCTAAAAGACAACACTCTCTGCAAATGGCTCTCGAGGAGAGAAGATACCTAAATTTGGGTTATGCCTCTCCTGATACCCAAAATGGATCTTCTGTATAGGTATTCTATTGGAGGTTATAGGTATTGTATTGAAAACCTATTTTGGGTTTGGGTTCCATATGGTTTTTTTATTGGAGACAGCCTCAGGTCCTAAGACAGGGACGGAGGTGCGACGCTGCAGATCCTGAAGTACTCTCAGAAATTACTGACAAGTAAAAGTACTCTCAGAAATTACTGACTATTTCAAGACAACCAAATCCAAAGAAATCTGATAATTGAAATATAACTTTGAATTTTCCATCATTGAATAACTCTGCATACAGAATTATGAACACTATTTTATCAATATCTAAAACAAAAACGATGGTGTGGAGTTCCAACAAGATTATTCTCTGACCGATGCAGCTCCAGAAACAGCAAACTGACTATAGAAACAAAGCCATTTTCAGTAACCACGACAGCACATGTTGCTAAACTGGACAGCGCATGCATTTTCAAGAACATACAAAAAAGTAGAATATAATAAGAAAACATAAACATGTATAAAATTTTTTGTTTCATTAAAAATTCTCATTGAGTGAAAAGCCTGAGATGCTTGAGCCTAACATAAAACCATAATAGATTGCGGACTCCAGAAGCTGCAACATAATGCCACTCCAAATGGATTATTCTGTAGCTTCAGTGGCTAGCGTAACTAAGTCATTAAAGCAAAGATAGCTAGAATCTCACCACTGATAAGCATGAAAGTATCTCACCACTAATAAGCATGAAAACATCTTCATCCAATGAAATCTAAAAGCATTTCGAAGCAGCTTCCAAGAGGTAATGCAAACAGGATATCTCCAAGAAGCATGTCTCTTGAAGCACTTCCATCAAATGGAATAGATAAGCCATTTATGTCAGACTTAAGTCACATTCATTGCAGCAACACTATCAAGATCAATTTTCTTTGGAAGGTTTCCTTGGAAAAATTCAAGCTTTAGTGCACCTTCCATTACTTTGTTCTTAATTGCATTTTCTATGGATGGTCTGATATGATTGCTGAAACCATTTATATATAAACCTACAAACAGTAAGCAGAAGTAACATCTCGCACATGTCTTCATCAGATTCAAGTAAGATACCTGCACAGATCCAGGGCGACGACGTCGGCGCAAGAGACCCTATGCATCTTGACGACCATGGTGTCGATGACCTGGCGCAGATGTCATGGTGGCATGCCGTAGCTGTCCTCGAACTCCCTGAGGCCTTGTTTAGTTCGTGAAATTTTTTTGTTTTTTCTACCACAGTACTTTCGTTTTTATTTGACAAATATTATCCAATCATAGATTAATTAGGCTCAAAAGAATCATCTCGTAAAATACAGGTAAATTGTGCAATTAGTTATCTTTTTTATATATATTTAATTTTTATATGCATGTGCCGCAAGATTTGATGTGACATAGAATTTTGAAAAATTTTGAAAACTAAACAAGGCCTGAGTAGCACGATCGCCTGCCGCCAGCGGGACTGCGATCTCGCACGTGGCGGCCGCACAGCCCGACGCCACGGCCAGCCTGACCTGCCCCATCCCCCGCCCCGGCCTAGGCTCCAGGCGCGGTGGTCGCTCGGTCCCTCCCTCCCTCGTGGCACCCTAGCACAACGAATCCCCCCGTGCCCGCACCGCACGCGTGTGTTCCCCTGACGGCGCACGATGGAGGCGATTTGACGACTGCTAGGGTTTGGGTGACACCCAAACTGGCCGTGCAGGAGCGAGGGAGTTGGGCCAACTCTAGGCTGCGGCACCAGCCACGAAGGGGGGAAAGAAGTGTCACCGACCACGAAGGGGAAGAAGAAGCACCCGCAGCAGTCCTTTTTCTCTCTACATGAATGCTGTATGTTTTTTCTTTTTTAAAAAAAACAACTTCACACGGGATCTAGCGATCGAACCCTGCCTACCGGGAGCGGCCGACGGGATCAAGGGTGTGCCCATTGGTTGATGTGTTTTATTAGCCCTTGATTTTAATAGTGTAGGATTTATGTGTATAATTTTCTGAATACATAGTGGTTGAAGGCTCTCAGCGGGAAATGATTTAGGCCTTGTTTAGTTTCTAAAAAAATTTACAAATTTTTTCAGATTCCCGTCACATCGAATCTGGTGGCACATGCATGGAACATTAAATATAGATAAAAACAATAACTAATTACACAATTTGACTGTAATTTGCGAGACGAATTTTTTGAGCCTAGTTAGTCCATGATTGGACAATATTTGTCAAATACAAACGAAATTGATACAGTGTTTGTTTTGCCAAAAATTTTGAAACTAAACAAGACCTTAGTGAGTAGACCAAGTATAATTTAAGAATTCTACTATAGTAGAGATTTTAGTTTCTGGTATATATATATATATATATTAACTTTCCTGAGTCGGTTGCGTTTATTAATTTGTTTGGTTTGGTTGTTCCGGCCGGTCCGGTGACATTTTGCCACTCGTCGATCCACTTCCCCAGCCGCCACTTTCTTGTAGTGAATATTCTCGAGAAACCATACACGTACCACCATGCATTAGGAAGTACTATATATATTTATAAAATAAAAGCTGCAGGTCTTGGGCGATCAGCTTGCTCCACCACCAACAAGCATCTAGTGGTAGAGTTAACAGACATACCGACGTGCACGCATGCCTCAACTTATCTTATCAACAATATATACTCCTTCGTCCCTAAATAACTAACGTGTTTAAGTTTCCTAAGAAATCACTTTAACTAATTTTATATAAAAATATTAATGTTTATGATATATAATTAATATCATTAGTTAAATCGTTAAATCTATTTTTATAATAATCATATTTGGAGATATAAATGTTGGATGTATTTTCTATAAATCTAGTTATCTTATGGTATGAAAAAAACACAACAGTTATTTAAAGATAGAGGAATGGATAAAATGGCAGTAGATAAATGAAGGAAAAGGACCGAGGCAACTATATCTACCTATCACATCCATCCATCCATCTTTGTTGTTTATCCCTAATTCCCTCTATCTATACATACATCGACATGCAACCATGGGATATGGATAAAAAGTTAAGTAAAAAGACCTCAAAGTATCATATTGTGTTGTAGTAGGACTCCATAGCAAAAAAAAAGGTTTTGGGGGGCGATTGTATTGCACCACGCAGGAAAGCTACTATGCGTAGCACCTTGGCCACTTGTTTCCCATCGAAACCGTCATCACGTACCGGTAGGTCCGGTACCATAAAAGTGTACATGTAGTGCGGTGCGGCTATAGAAAATGGAGTTTGATGAGCTCCTCGCGCTGGAAATGTTCGGCCAAGTTAGAACCAGAACACATCATGCGTACTGTATGATGACGTACTACGTATTATATGTTGGTCGCCATGGGTTCCACAACACTTTGTTGCTATATGAGTATATTCAATTTATTTGGAGCCTACTTAATTAATTAGGTCGATTGATAATATGTAGTGCTTATTATATTGAAATTCAATTTGTAAGTGTGATCTAGTATATTTAGAGCATAATATATGTTGACATGATTGGTTGCACAAATTTGGCTCGGATTGGTTGTTTTGAAGCGCTCCCAGCTGGCTGCCGTTTGGGGGAAAAAAGAAAATTTCAAAATTATAAACTAATAATACTCTTTTACCCGCGTATTGTATGCCAACATAAACCAATATAATAAAATAACAGAGCTGTTTTTGCCTTTTTGTTTTGTTTGGAGGACGTGAAAAACAAGCCTCGGCACTTTACTTTTGGATGCATGCATGCACGAAGGAAGCATCGAGAAGGCAGCAGCCGCTGTGTTTTTTGTTTGCGAGTAGAATAGCTAGAGCCTTGTTTAGTCGTGAAAATTGAAAACTTTTCGGTACTGTAGTACTTTCGTTTGTTTGTAATAAATATTATCTAATCACGAACTAACTAGAATTAAAAGATTTATCTTATGATTTATAGCTAAACTGTGTAATTAGTTTTTGTTTTCGTCTATATTTAAGCCTAGGTGGAGGGGTTGTGACAGCGACAAGGATCAATGTGATAAGCGAGAGAGAAGAAGCGAAGCGGACGGAGACAGATCACAGAGGGCCCCTCAGCTCTCTTTCTTTGGCACGTGGTGCACCTGTTGGCTGCTCCTCTGCTCTGGCGGCCAGTGGCCGGTATACGTGCGAATGCGACCACACACTACGTCCACGTAGACAGCCTTAGCCAGTTCGGCCGTTTTTTTTTTTTTCTTTTTTACTTTTTTTTGACAACAAGCGAGTTCGCTGGGGGCAGGGAATGCGCAGCCGGCCGGCCTGGGCCGGCCAAGATGCAGGCATGCAGCGCGCCGCGTGTCGGAAGCGGGATCGGAGGATCTCTGCCCTTTGCTGCTATACTCCGTATCAGAATAAACGACGTCCTGGCCTCTACCTTCGTTTGCGTTAAAAACGTCGTTTTGAAGCCACAGCCGCAATGTGACGTCCTTGCCCTTGCCTTTTCATTTGGCACGCCGTGCATTTATGCATACCAACGCTCCGCACTGCACCTGCATGTGTCTCGATTCCCATAGACACCACGCCTGCTCACCTCTCGTGCTTGCTATCTTTAGCCATTGTGTTGGCTGCTCGCACTCACCGCTTACCTCTCGCACTCGCTGCTCGCCTTGCTTCCTCACGTTCCACGGATGCGATGCCGGCGGACTGCTCGTCGGAGGAGTTAGCGCCGAACTCCATGGAGATGTCGGAGGAGGTGGCGCCGCTGGAGTCCGTTGAGTCGAGGTGGCGTGAATGCAAAAAAACGCACCAGCGGAAGGTGAATAAACGTGCCCAAACACGAGCAAACTGCAGAAAAATCACGGCCATGCAAAATGCCTAAACCATTAAAAAATAAGCGCACCCAAGGGCAATCGAACGCTAGACATCAAGTTTCATTTCAGACCGCTAAGAGCTTACCAATCTAGCTATGGAAGGATACATGTAGGGATGAAAACGGTACGGATATTTTCTAATCGTATTCGAGACCGAATTCGTTTAAAGGGGTTCAGATCTCTCCGTATTCGAGTCCGAATATTCACATCTGATACCATATCCGTATCCGAATACTAAATCATATATTTATGATGTCGACATCCAAACATATCTTATCCGACATGATTGATATTATCCGTATTCGAATCCGAATCCGAATCCGAATCCGACTAGAAATATGAAAACAAATATGATATCGGTAATATCCGTCCGTATCCGATCCGTTTTCATCCCTAGATACATGTAGAGGACACCCGTAGGCTCATTTAATAAGGGCAAACAGGGAAAGATACCCTCTAATTAATCACTTCTTGGTATGCTAAATGTTGTCCTAAACGTCATTTTTTCTGACACGGAGGGAGTATTGCCTTGGTTCAGCGGTTGTGGATTGCGTTGTGCCCGTTCATCTTGTCGTGTCCCGGTGCTTGTCGTTGCTGCATGCGACCACAGGGCGCACATGGTGGCGGAGTCAGGATTTAAAACCTTAGGTATTCTCATTTCCATAAAATCAAATTTATAGATTTAAAATATAATCAATCACATTACAAGTAAGTAACTTTAAACTAACATTTGTTTTCTAAAATATAGACTTTTAATTAAAATATCAGTTCTTTATATATTTTAAGGTCAAATGTACAAAAATACTATAAATTATAGCATTATAGATTTATATATATATAAATATATATATACATAAATTATATCAAAATAGTTGGAAATTACCGAAAATACAGGGAATACATCTAAATCCGCCCACGGGTGCACACCGCATCGCTTCACTGCTTGCCCTGCGCAACGGCCACCTTCTGTCACAAAAAAATGACAGCCGCCTTTTGGCCTTTTCTCCATTTTTTAATTTTTATTTATTTTACTATATATAAATTCTCCTTCTCATCATTCTTTTACGCTCCATCCATTCTAAATTGTAAGTCATTTTAAAAATTTTGGAAAGTCAAAACATCTCAAGTTTAACCAAAATTATAAAAAAAATTATAAAGTTTTGTGACATCAAATAGATTTACTATGAAAATATAATTAATGAAGAACCTAATGAAATTTAGTTAACATCATAAATGTTATTATCGTACCATATAAATTTGTTTAAACTTAAGATGCTTTGACTTTTCAAGATTTTTGGAATGACTTACAATTTAGAATGGGGAAGTATTAGCTTTTCTCGTCTGCAACTTTGTAAATTTTAAAAGAATTTCGAACGACTCAGCCACATACGTTTTCCCACCAAATAAAACAGCTCTTTGCCCTAAGTTAATTTTAGGAGGACTTAAAATATATAAGATTTGGTAGAAAATGTCGTTTGGGTAAGTTTTCTTAACAAGTTTTTCAAATAATTCTTCTCCGTGATATAACCAACCTAACTGTAGTTACAACACATGTCAGACAAATCAAACGGTTTGTAATCTGAGGACATCAGCTTCTCTGCATTACTACGCGACAACATATATATGCAACGAAACTTACGGCAACACATGCAGCCAGTAGAGATGTCCAAAAATAAAGGGAAGAAATGAAGAGGAAACAACGTGAGTCATTGTCAGTACCGGGAACGGAAGAAGACAAAATCGCATAACATTGGCGCTACCTATTCTTTGACTGCACTTGATACAATTTATTTTTTATATATTAGAGATTGACATAGTCAAACCATCGTTGCTCGAACTAATCACAAATTTTGCAGGTACTAATCACAGTGCTATGGACCAAAACTCCCCATTTTCTGTAAACAAGGAAAATATCCAACCAGCTGAGCAAAACTCACATTAAATTTTAGATTCAGTAAAAATTGTTTATGCTTACCATAGGTTAGCATTTTTAACCAAATGAACCCAAGAAATGTCAGTACAATATTGCTACGGTTTTCTAGATTGTTTATGCTTACCATAGGTTAGCATTTTTAACTAAAGGAACCAGTAAAAACTCAAAATTCCAGCCTGAGCACCTACTCAATGTCTACGCCCAAAGATACGCCTAATGTATTAAGGCCTTGTTTAGATACACCAAAAACCCAAAACTTTACAAGATTCCACGTCACATCGAATCTTTACGGCACATGCATAAAGTATTAAATATAGATAAAAAGAATAACTAATTGCACAGTTTACCTGTAAGCCACGAGACAAATCTTTTAAGCCTAGTTACTCCATAATTAGACAATGTTTGTCAAATAAAAACGAAAATGCTATAGTGTCAAAATCCAAAAACTTTTTGCATCTAAACAAGGTCTAAGTGATGTCACTAACATCGCAGGTATGATTTCAATCTGGATTTGTATAGTATGAAGTACTTTGAGGGTGTATTATTCATTTTCTATATAGATGACGTCTGACGGACGAGGGATGAACGAATCTTACGGCAACATGTGCAGCGAGCAGAGATGTCCGAAAAATAAAGAGAAGAAATGAGGAGAAAACAACGTGAGTACCATTGTCAGTACCGAGAACGGAAGATGGCAGAATCGCATTACATTGGCGCTACCTGTTCTTTGACTGCACCCGGTATAATTTATTTTTTATATTAGAGATTGACATAGTCAAACCATCGTTGCTGGAACTAATCACAAATTTTACAGATACTAATCACAGTGCTATGGACCAAAACTCTCTATTTTTTGTAAACAAAGAAAATATTCAACCAGCTGTAGATGGGGATCATAGCCATAGTGGTAGTATCACGACAACCATGATAGGAATTAGAATATCTATGTAAATATCAGCTACATAATCTGATTTTTATTTATGTGAAAGAGCCAATTTATCTTAATCTTTACTGTAACAAAAAAAGATAATGCAGATGGACCAAAAATCACAAATTATATTGAACGATGATAATACCGAAGCAATTGCAACTGCGGAGATCATAGCCATGGTGGCCTTGTCATAGAAACTACGACAGAAAGTAGACTACCTTTGTGCAGCAGTAAATGTCAAATATAGAACTTCATGCTTCTTATGTCACCAAGTTTCTTTTTTTTGTTAATATCTCTACTACTATTACTGACCTTATAAAAATGATACTCTACACAGATATTCTAACACTCGTTGGAGAAAATGAACATGCAAGAACGACGAGAAGAGCTGAAATGACCATAGAATAGTTAGAAACGAACATTCCTGATTGGAATTGATTGTGTTTAATAACATTTCCCAGAGATAGCCGTAGCGTTAGCACGGACATTATACTAATATACTTGGTTAGCAAGAAATTAACACTGTATGATACGTTCAATGCACACAGCATTGGTAATCGAACGTACTAGTCGTCTTTTTTTTGTTGTTGTGGTGCACCGTGCGTGTAGGCGCAGCCTTTCGGCTGGGAGCGGAGCATCACGGATGACGCACATACCCTATCTGCAAAGCAACCTCTTCGTTCTCGATCACAAGGAAAGACAGCTTTCCATGGACGGAACCTACCAGCTCCATGGATGGAATGGAGCCGAACAGGCAGTGCCTACTTGCCTACGCGTCGCCTTCTGTCATCAACCAGCGGTGACGGTGACGCCTCATCGACGAATCGCACGCGCACCGAGCCAATGGAATGTTCATCCTATCACCTTGCAAATGTCATGTACTCCTAATTTTTAATTAATACTTACCAGGATTAGTGGCTTCAACGATGTAAGCCCCCCGAGAGGATGATTAAGGCCTTGTTTAGTTCACTCCAAACACCAAAAACTTTTCAAGATTCTCCGTCACATCGAATCTTGCGGTATATATATAGAGCATTAAATATAGATAAAAACAAAAACTACTTAGGGCACTCACAATACAGACTCTATCATGGAGTCTAAAGTTATTTATTACCTCAAACAATGTGGACTTGGAGTCTAAATAAGACTTGGAGTCTTATTTTTTCTATCTCTTTCTTCAATAAATATGATGCCACATCAGCAAAATACCATAAATAATATGTAATTAATTGTCTTGGACTCTGTGATAGAGTCTTGCATTGGGAGTGCCCTTATACAATTTGTGTGTAAATCACGTGATGAATCTTTTAAACCTAATTACTCTATAATTGGACAATGTTTGTCAAACAAAAACGAAAATGCTACAATGCCAAAATCTAATTTTTTTTATCTAAACAAGGCCTGCTAATAGATCTAAATTTTTTTAACTAAAACAGATGGCAGAGATTCCCCACCTGATCCATTCAAATAGAGCAGCACTCTCCAGTTACCTGGAGAATAGATCTAAAATTATTTGACAAAAAAAGAGTGTCCCCTCCGTTTTTGTCAATAGATCTAAAATTATTTGACAAAAAAGTTGTCATCAACAATTCATACTTGACAAATATACCTCATAGGATAGGAGTACCACATAGTGAATAACCCGGACCCTAAACCCTAAACCCTAAACCCAAAACCTAAAAAAAGTCTAGGACATAAACAAAGTGTACAGATTTCAGTGAACCAAATCAACTGAGCTACCAGATATGAATTTAGGGTGAAATGGAAATTGTTAAAATGGCGGATTTGATCAAAATTCAATGATTCGTAAACATGAGTTGGTTAATGTTCATTAAATTTGTTGCTCTTTTTTAGGTTGCGCACTGTAAACAGATAAATTTAGAGGTTAGTTGTATCCATCAGAGGTTCATATTATGGTCACATCATACGGTTTTCTTTGGTACATATATGCATTAACCATTTTGGATTAGGTATCGCGAGCATCTATGACCGGATAACTTTGTAGTTTTATGTGTTAGAAATTATTTCGGGCTTGGTTAAGAAAGACCAAGTCTCTTTGCAGCTAACAACATTTAACCAGATCAAACTAGTGGACCTAATAGACATAGCGGTTTGGTCCCAAGCAGCTGACCTAAACTATAAGGTTGAGAGACCGACTTTCAACCAAGTGCCTCTTTGTTACTAAAATCCTAATAATCCAATCTAGTGCAACGAGTCCTTGTCATTGAAAGTATGAGTAGCCACCCTCCAGTGCCGCAATTCACCATCTCCTCACCACACCGTTGGAGGCAAGTTTACATGGACATCGGTGCAACATATACTGACATAGCCAAGTTTTGGACCTCCGTATTGGAAAAGGAGGTCGTTCTAGCACTGGGACTGTTTCGAGGAAAGGAAGCCGTTCTACTAACATAACCAAGTTTTAGATGTTGCTACCCCTGCCCCGCCCAAGTTTTGGACGTTACTACCCCTACCCCGTGCCTATTTGCTACCGCTAGGATTCAACCTCGAGTCTCAAGGCTCACGACATGCTACGCTAGCCACTTGAGTCATGGTTATTTCTCATATAGAATGCATCCACGGTCCTATTTAATAGGTGTAGACAGGGAAAAATATCTCCTAATTAATTATTCTTTGGTAAGCGTAATTATGTCCTAAATGACTTCTATTTCCTATATGGAGGGAGTATACCTGTATCTCAAGTAGGCAAGGGTACTGTCTTTGCCAGGATCTAGAAGGTTTCATTAAGGTTAGTTCAATTCGTCCTAATTTATTAGTCAGCTGGTGTTGATGCAATAAGGTTAATTAGGACTACCTATTTAAGATTTCACCGTATGAACCCCTGGTGGTCCTAATGATTTTGAAGACCAAAGAGGTCCGTAGAAATAAAAAAATATTGAGGAGATTACCATCTGCCTCATTTGTTTTTAACTTTTTATCAAAGCAAAAGAGAACGTGCACCTAGTGCAGTATAGGGAAAGCAGAAGTGTAACCTACATGTCATGAGAAATTCCCGTTCTCACAAAAAAAAGGCCACTTCTTGTGCTATTTTTAATGAAATACGTGGCGGTTGCAACGTAATACGCGATCGTAGGTGCGTCCTAGGCATTAGTGGCACGTCCTAAGTAGATAGAGTTTGTGGCCTTTTCTTGACCATGCGAAGAAAATCTTCTGCCTTTCAATCAATGCCTCGGTAGGAGTCTTATTACCTCCAGAGGTCAAGTTTATTTTTATCAAAGGGAAGAGATTTTCCTGATCTGGTTCAGTTGATGATGATGATTTATTATCAGCAAACAACAAATTTTAAGTAGCACGCGACGTCGACATATTGACGCCCAATCTGCCAGATTTATCCAATAGAACCAACCTGCGCAGCAGCCTCATGTTTTTTTTGTCCATTTTTATTTTAAATTTGCGCGTGCTACAATGAGTCCAGGTAGCAGAGAGTGGAGGGGAAAATGCCAAGCACGGAGCTAGCAAGGTTGACTAGAGAGCATGTCATGTGGGGACGATTATTTCAGTAGCTGCAAGAGTCAGCAAGGGCAAATCATCGGTTACGTTGAGTCGTTGACCTGTGGATTCGTTTTCTAGAATGTCTCCTCAATCCCGTCTTGTTACGATGTTGTGGGTGGTTGACTTGCTCCAATAATTAATCCACTTGCTTTTCATGTCATCATGTGGCTCTGGCTTTTGTTTCTTCTTAGTTTTTCTTCCCTAACAATAATGTAGATGGGGTTACTCCCAAGGTATGTTGGCCTTGGCACTACTTTAAAACAAAAGTAAATTTTGTGCGAGGGACATAGAAAGGTTATTAATCTTTTTCCTGAATTATCCCCATGCAAAACCTATTTCTTTGAGTTCATTCGAATGATTGAGCATAAGTTTATAAAGTCACTATGACACCTTGCTGTCGATTAGCACCTTATTATCATAATATTAAATTCTAAAATAAACCTTGGAAATTAATGATAGCATGGATGGGCAGTCGAGAATTTCAATCTGGGCATACAGGTTCCACATGAATCTGAAAAATCTGAAGCTAGTACCAATTTTCATATTTATATATTATTTTTGAATTTGTAGAGATGAAACCAGGTTTTTGTTGTTTCTAATAAAGAAAAGACGACTAGCGCTTTCACGTGTAAATCGTACGGGCAGATGGTTTAATTTTGCAACAAAAACATCGTCTACCTTTTCAATTTCGCTCCGTACTAGATAATCCCATCGATCACTTGGAGTTGGAGGCAGCAGCACCACATTGCGCGTCTGCAGTCCGCCGGCGTGGCGAGGTAGCCTTGCCCCACGTTTTGGCCGGACGAATCGATCACCCCGTGTGCGCGCGCGCGGAGGCGCACAAGTGGGGCGGCAACTTGTAGTTGCTGCTGGATCGGTCACTACCCACTACCCACTAGCTAGCTAGGTCGGGTCGCTCGCCAGTAGCTGCCACCCCACAAGTGCACCACACCAACAGGCAGCACTGCGCACAAACACTGCAGGTCGATCAGAGTTTTGGACACATTGTTCACGTGCTCGCCCTGTGCATGGCCAACGACCGTGGCTGTGGTGCTTTGCCTGCCCTAGTTGCCCAGCGCCCCAGCCTGAGTCCCTGTATACGCGCCGTGGTTTTTGTTTTGTGGATCTTGGTTCTCCACTGTATATATACTCGACTCGCCGTGGCTTTGTACTGAATTGAAAGCAACTATTGGCCCATAATTTAGTTTTGCTGACTAAAGAGATCATGATCAACATGTGTTTTGTAGAAACAAAGCTGAGTGGGATCATGACGAGTGCTTTAATGCATGATATCGTCGTCCCTCTTGGTTTTGTTGTAGAAACATGCGTTCATCTATTTCGCTGTCTGACATAGAACTTTATGTTCTCCTACCCACACAACACTAGCTTATTGATTGGCTATGCTCACACTTTATGTAACATTCTTTTTTTTTTACACTTTGTCCTTATCGTTTTCCTCTCTCTCATTGCCTCTTCTCTTTTCTCCATGGTAACCCATGGCGGAACCAGGGGGCTAGTAGGGGCAGTGCCCCCCCAGCCTAGTTATTCCTTTAAATACCTATATAAATATTAATATTTATAGTATAAGAAATATCAATTTCATCTATTTTTTATTTAAATATGATAATTTTAGTAAGAATTAGTGTAATATTTTTTTAAAAAAATTCATCCAACATATAATTATGTATATTTTATAACACAAAAAATACGATTATATTTGTTCAGCCCTCCTTAATTAAACTTGTTGGTTCCACCACTATGGTAACCCATCTTCCGATAAGCAGTCCGCGTTCTCCAGGAACCTACTCCACCTCTGAAAGCTTCTAGGTTTAATTTCTCATTGTAGTGTTTATGGGGTTTTAATGATTGACGAGCATAAGTATTGTGACTAACATGTGTTTTGTAGAGGTTAACATAATTGAGTTACTCACACTGAGAATAACCACAAATAACTTGACACCAAGACCAGGTGATTGTTCAAATATATGGCACAAACAATATTTGTGAAGGCTAAGCAAGTGGTAAGTGACAAGTCTTCCTGTACACTAACTGATATGGAGACATCCCAATTGGTGTCTTGTATGCTGTACGATATGCCCAGAGTGCATCAGGTTCTGTAGAATATTCTTGATTTGCTTATTTGAAGTTTCTGCTTGGCCACTTGTGTGAGGGTGATAAGGAGTAGCGACATTGTGACGTATTCCATGTTTCAACAAGTAGTGCACAAAGCACTTGTTGATGAAGTGTGATCCTCTATCACTTATCACTATCCTTGTGACTCCAAATCTTGGAAATATTATCCTTCATCCTCTTTGAGTTTATGTTGTTAGCATTCTTGCATGGCAGAGCTTCAACCCACTTGGAGACGTAGTCCACTACCACCAGAATGTATTCACACTTTTTCAATGGTGGGAATGGTCCCATATAGTCAATTCCCCAGACATCAAAGGGTTTGATCTGAAGATTGTTGGTGAGTGAGATGGCATCTCTTGAATCGATATTGCCGTGCCTCTGACATGGTCCACATCTTCAAATGAATTCTCTAGTATCTTCATACATTGTTGGCCAAAAGAATCCACACTGCCAAATCTTTGCATGTGTGCAAAATGCCCCAAAATGTCCTCCATATGGTGACGAGTGGCATCTCTCAATAATTTTTATTCCTTCTTCAGTAGATACACATCTCCTGAGTAGGCCATCATAGCATACTCGGAAGAGGTATGGCTCATCCCAAATGTGAGCACGACTCTCCTAGACAAGTTTCTTTTTGTTCCCTCGTGGAGGTACATATCCCGAAATCATAAAATTAACAATGTCTGCATACCAAGGGTCAGATCGGCTGATCTTGTAGAGCATGTTGTTGTCGGTATAAATTAAATGCACATGAGAAATAAAATATCCGCAAGTGCACAGATAGTATACCAATGTAGCACTTCACCCCGGAGTATTTCAGAGTATTGTTATTTATATTTTACCACAGGGAAGATGTGTGGTACTAACTAAGTCTATACTTAAGCCTTGAGATAGCAAAAAAGACAGAGATGATAGGGATAATAAAGGAGGTCACTAGGGTCATCTAGTTCTAACCTTATAAGCTATGTATATTACTACTCAGGCTAGGGAGTATACTCAAGCAGAAGTACCATATTAGATAACTTTAACTTGGCAACTGCGTCCTACATGCCACTACAGACGAGAGGTGGACTATATAAGAATCAACAGGGCTATAAAGTCACCCTCACAAAGTACCACTGATCTGGAATATAGGGTGCATCGATAGTCTAAGCACCACACTTACACCATGTATACTACCCTAATCTAGGAGTGTTGACACCAAAAATTGGCAAACAGTTATACCGCAAGCGTATGGCAGTCAATGTATCCTTCGCCAGGAGTATTCCAGGTATCATGTTTTCCATGGGGAATGTGAAGTGAACTAACTAGGTTCAAGATTGCTAGGATATGATCAAAGGGTAAAGGTTGGGTATAAAGAGTTCTGACTAGCACTAATATCTGGTCACGATACTCTATGTAAAATGAGGTTTACCACCTCCTCCCTTACTAGGGGCATTGTCTAACATGGTAGATTGAGTTAAAGAGGTTTTTCACCTCCTCCCCTACCGAGGTGGCACCCTACTTAGCCCAGCTTTCACCATAGTTAACTTGCCTAACACAAGAACAAGGAACTTTCTGCCTAGAGAGGACTGTCACTCTCACTCTAGGTGTCTAGCAGTGCGACAAGCAGCCCACATTGATAAGATGTAGTCTAGACAACACGTCTACACTATCTTATTACTCTAAGCGTGGCCAATGCTTCGAGTAGTTTACCAAAGTAAAACAGTGCGCACAGTCAGAAGATTTATACGCAAAGAACTAGACCAAAATATTAAATGCTATAGAAGACTCGAATGTAAGACTTACAAGAAGACTTGCATCCGCTAAGGCGCACCTTGGAGAAGAGTCCTTATAGGCTAGAACTCCTCCTTGGAACTCCTCACTCTCTTCCCTCTATTCTCACACTAAAGCTACAAGTGTAATCTTTCTTCCTAAGATACATGCTCTAATATGAATGACTAGGGGGTATTTATAGGTGGAGATGGAGTAGGGGCTACTCCATTGCCACATCATCGATCCAGGAGACCTCCATCATGCGCCGTAGGATCAAACCATCCTTCAAACCGCCATTGCATCAAGGTCTAATGAATTCCAACACATATTTGGTATGTTGGAGGTCGATGGGAGCAAACCAACCTTGGGGGCCCACATGTAGGGGTCGACCGACCCCTGGTTCTGACTAGTGGGCCCAACCAAGCCTTCTAGAAGGTTGTGTAGGTCGGTGGAGTGAAGTGGAGATGTGGGACCCATAATGTGGGGATCGGCCGGTCCCTCTATGTTGGGTTGGTCCCACCAGCTTGCTTCTCCTACTGTCCCCACTTGTCATCCAGAGTACCATCTGTTAATTTGCTTTGGTTACTGTGTTGTGGGCCCATTGATCCTTGTACTTTTCTCCTTGATTATTGATTTGAGTTGTACTTGTGATCTAAGGGTTGGGACTTAGCTTGTGGAGGTTGGCATGGATAGTGCCAGCTTGACACTGACTGGGCCCACAGGGTGAGGGTCGGGTGATCCCCTCATTGTGGGCCTAGGGTGTCAGCCTTGCTTCATTTCTCTTGCTCTGTGCTTCTATGATGTCAAAATTTGTGTAGCAAACTTGTAGTCTTGCTACTTCTTTCATTTTGAGCTCTAAGACCCTGAAAAGTACTTGATCGAGCACATGCATCCAAATAATGACATGTACATGTGGAACCATGTTATTTGTACCTATATCACTACTTGTCTAGTGGATTCTTCCCCAATATGAGTGAAATGTTGACGGTTATGATGGTGAAAAATAGGGCATAAATACTATGAACAAGGAGCTACCAAGACTAGAGCACTCAAAAGAGAGTCATAAACTAGATGAATAATAATAATAACGAACTTGCTTGAATTAGAAGTTGAATACCAAAAGACTCTCAGAAGGAAGCTCCAGGGTTAGTGGAACTTGATCCCACAGGTACAAGCCGAAGAGGAGCCACCGATAGGCCAAAGCTTCCCCCAACTCTTCCCCAACACTCTATCTCTCTAATTCTAAATAAGACAAGTCCTAATCTCTTGTGGACTATAAAACTAAATTTCTCTCAATGCTTCTCTTGATTCTATCTAGGAACTCTTGATGTAGAAGTGCAATTAGGGTTTCAAATTAGAGGAGAATGCTTTCATCTACGGGGAGAGGGTGTGCACGGTATTAATAGCCTCATGGAATGATCGTGGGCCATTAGATCAAACTAACTTAAACAAGGGTGGAGATTAAGCCTTGAGGTCGGTGGTGCAATGTGAGAGAAGGCCATTGCCCGGTGGGGCCAGGCTTGGTCAGCCGACCTGGCTCAATGCTAGGTGGGTCCCACCTTGTAGGGTCTCACTTCTAGTGTTCTCTAGAATCTTCTTATTTTGGAGTTGCATTGGAATATGCTTTTTACATCGACGTCCACCATATCTTCTCCTATTTTTCTCTTTATTCCCTAAAAACATAGATACACTAAGACTCGTGGAACTCTGTCAGTTTAACCCCTATCCTATTCATATATTTTATTATGAGAATCTATTCATGTTTAGTTGGCGGTTAAAAGTTACACTTAACAACCGTTAACAAGCTCCCCCACACTTAGTCTTTTACTCATTCTCGAAAAAAGTTGGATCACTGGAAACATAACTTTAGGACAAGTTATCAACATAAAACTATTCCTAGCCATACCTGATTTGAGGGATTCAATGTGTCTACCATGAAACTTTTGGCAGTTGAAAAATGGAACAACTTGAAACAGATTACCATTTTTCTTCAGCCATGTCAATTGGAGTTTTTGCATAAGTTTTGAAAATAAACATAGCTTAGCTTCTCCTCCATATAGTACTCTTAAATCACACATATATGTAGTATTTTTGGATCCTAACTAAAGCATTGAATGATTATGTATTCTTTTCATCATAACTCTAATAAGCTTATGTGGAGTTTATAGGTAATTCAAGGATGTAGCACACTTACGTTGCATATGTTGCTGAACCAAAACTTAGATCCGTGGAGGGGAATGTCATACTCTTAGATCAAGATGTGCATGTGTGTGTGTGTGTGTGTATATATATAGTAGCTATCCTAATTTTCTATTTTGCTCCTTCATAACTTGTCTTCCTACCTTGAAATATTAAAGAACTTTGCTTAGAGAGAATGGACTATCTTTTTCTTCTCTCTTTTTTTTCATTGCTTTTCTTTGGACACTTGTCCTTTTATTTTCAATGTTTTTATTTTTGCACAGCCATATGCCTCCTCTCTGTAGCTAGAACATTTTTGAGAGAGACAATTACAAGAACTTGGAGCATTTATTCCTAACTAATTTCTTTTTGTGTTTTCTCCTAGTGTAGGAGTAAAACATTAAGTGGGTGAAAAAACATGTTTTTGAGTACTCTTAGTGTAGTCAGATATATGAGGGTGTACATGATCTTGATCTTAGGAGCTTGATAAACCTCTCAATACAGTTCAACAAGGTTTGACAAAACTCAATACAAAGCAAGTAGCTTATGAGCTAGTTTTCAATATGAAAATTATATATGGCTCTAGTTGGATAAATTTTACTACAGAGGAGAAGCATAGCTATTAATTTTAAATTGTGAAATTAAATTCTCCATAAGACTACATCAAGAATCATATTCTCATTATTCTTGCTATCCCAAATTTTACAACAACTTAATTGACACGGGTCCATATAATAAGTTCCCTACAATAGCAAGGTTTCCAGTAAAAGTGTTATGTGAATCTATCCTCAAGTCATGACAACAACAATATTTAAAGTATTTTTATTAATGAATTTCCAATTTAATTCAAAATAGGGAGTGGCATATATATACAGAAATAGATAGTATAATAATGTAAACTTTATTTCATTGCTCTTGGGCACTTTATTACAATGATAAATATGCCCTAGGTGTGGAACTATTTCTTATTCTCTACTTTTTATCCTCGGCACAGACGTCACTAGAGAGGTTATCGACCTTGGATTCTAATTTCTTATGCTCTATCTTCTCTAGATCTATCCTATCGTTGGTGGTCGTCACTGACTTCCTAAGAAGCTTGTGATCCTATTCTATGGATTTTACAAGTAGGCTAAGGAATTTCACTTGCTCCTCAAGTGATGACACTATAGTCTGGTAGCACTTCCTCCTCTCTTGTGGTGGTGCCTTTTGTGGTGCCTCCTTAGGTGGCAGGAACTTGACTTTAGATGGGCTAGCGCGCACTCCTTCAATGACAGGACGAGATGAGTACATAGCATAGATAATTTGGCCAAGTCTATCTGTCTTCACTCTGGTTAGCACCTCGTTCCCCCTAGGTAGAAGCAGCTTGGTGTTGGCCAACACCTTGGTGACCGGCCCCTTCGGTGGAGCATCCTTGGGAAAGGGACGCTCCGACGGAGATGGAAGTGTTGGCTTGCATACTTGAGCAGTAGGCTCTCTCATAGCTTTGTGGCTTAGCAATGGCTAGAGGCTTAGGAGGAATGGTGGCTAGTGGCAGAGCATCAGGAACTAGGACGATGGTGAGGGAGTCATCTACTAGGATCTGGTAGAGGTTCATCCCGTGGACAATGATTTTCTTGTCGACCATGGGAGGGTTTTGGGAAGGAGAGCTTCTAATTTGAATGAGAACAGAGCTTTGAAGGAATGATATTGAAGGTGTCGAGGAAAGCTAGTCGGCAGTCTACCTTGGGGTATGCCCACGGTAGTAGTTTATCGGCAGACAGGTGCGCAAGCTACAAACTCGATGGCGACGCAAGACACAAACAAGGATTTTATCCAGGTTCGGCCTCCATGTGGGCGTAATACCTACATCCTATATCTGATTATATTGATTTGAGATGTGTTGAATTGTGTATATCTTGAGGGGGATCCCTTGCCTCTCCTTATATAGGCCAGAGGGCAAGGTTACAGATCTAGAAACTAATCCTTGCCGGTTACAATTGCCATAGATAATACGATATCAAACCCTATTCTAACCGACTAGAATCCTGCTTGATCTCCGTGTCTTGTTTCCTTGTACGAAACTCCAAGCAGTTGGATCAATTCTTGAGTTGTCTTGTATTGGGCCAAATCTCCTCGCCCAAGTCTAGCCATAAGGGTATATGGGTTTATACCCCCACAGCTAGTCCCCAAGCTCCATTTATTATGATGTAACACACTGTCTTGAGCTTTTTTGACCAGTGAGAGAGTCGCTTGAACAGTTACAATGATGTTTTAACCAAGACAGTTGATCAACATCGACACCGAAGAAGCAGGTAGTTTGAATAATGCATGGTGCTCTTAACAAAAAAGATTTCTTTTCTAGTGAAGTGTGCCCACTTTACTTTTTTGAAAAGTAAAAACTTGCAAAAAGCAAGCAAATTCACCACAAGGTGAAGTGTGCCCACTTAGTCCCCGAGCCTGGTAGTAGGTGACGTAGGCACGTGGTGCCAGGGTTTAAAAAGAAAATTCTTAATTGAAAATCTGATACTGAGATGCATCGCCAGATGCATCCTACCGATGTAGTCTCCGGGCTTGCTGGAAGGCGAAGTATTAGCCTTGTAGCAAGGTCTAAGAAATTAAACTTATCATGTCCAATTGAATGTATAGTCAACTCATAAGTAATCAACATAAATCCTTTGCTTCAAAATTGGATTAATCAACCAGTCCCTGAGCAGACTGTGCTCGGTAGTATGTGCATTCCCTAGATTCATTCAGTAGACTGGTCGACCAGTCCCCGAGCATACCATGCTCGGTGGTCAGTACAGTCCCCGGCTTCTTTGGGTAGACTGGTCGACCAGTCCCCGAGCATACCATGCTCGGTGGTCGGTACAGTCCCCAACTTCTTAACCTCAATAAAACCATTTATTTAAATTTAAAATCGTCATATCCCTTCATTAATTTATGACGTGACAAGGCGTCCGGCCATCTTGTCAGTTTGGCGCACGAAAAGGGGTGCCATCTGACAGCATAGCCGTTTATCACGCGGGCTGAAAGAAAAAGGAGCCCCATTAATCATTAAAAAATACGGCAAATTTATTGCAACATAAATTGGGAACCAAAATGCCATTTCCGCCGCATAAACCGCACATTTCCCTAGGAGTCGGGAAGTGGAAGAGGTGGTTCCACTGTTATAAAGACTCAAAAGGCGAAATGCTAAATCTTCACCCAGTAGTTGCATACTAGCCTCTTGCCTTTCTTCCTCGCTCTCTCCAAGTGCGCCAGATCCGGTTCAAGTTTTTCTTGCGCGAAATGGCCACGAGCGACTCCAAGAAGAGGGCCGAAATGATGGCAAAGGAATGGAAGAAGTCCTAGTGCACACCCAGATCCCTCAACGACCTTTTCGAGATGGGGTTGCTGCACAACCAAGAGCTCGGCGGCTGGAGGGCGCCAGAGGGAGAAAGCTATCCAGACCCCTAAGCCGGTGAGATCGTAGTTTTTGAAGATTTCTTTAAGAGGAGTTTTGGGGTGCCGGTGCACCCATTTCTTCACGGTCTGCTTCTCTACTACGAGATTGGGATTTGCAATCTGCACCCAAACTCGATTCTTCTAGTGGTGACTTTCATCCACCTTTGCGAGGCTTTTGTGGGGATTGAACCACACTTTGATTTCTTCTGATATTTGCTTTGCTTGAGGAAGAAAGGAGCGGTTGGAGGCTCCAAGATTGGAGGTGGAGTATACCTCAATCTTCGTGATGGGTGTTGACGGTCCTTAAGTATCAAATATAATCAACAAATAAATAAAGAAAGGGATCCAAATGCAACCGACACCCAGACTTAGGGTTTTATCTGATAGAATTCCACGAGTTTTGGTGTTTGTCTATTTCTGCAGGGGTGTTGGGTATTTTAAACGCAAACAGAAAAATCCACAAGCGCATGGATACCGATGTAGCTTTCACCCGAGAGTATTCCAGAGTATCGATTTTCTACAGGGAACGTGAGTGTACTAATTAAGATTTAAGATCGCCCAAGGATAACTATATAATTATTTTTGGTGGGAAGAGAGGAAGTTTTCTGAGAGTTCTCTAGTTGATCTAAGAATAAAGAATTACTTCAAGATTATTTATTTCGGGACATCAGAGCACTAACCACAGAAAGAGATGAGAAGGGGGCTAGGAAGGTCTGACTACGGTCCTACAAACACCGATCCGAACGAGGTGGAATAC
>Ga0182004_10000561_pt1 | contig 23387 bp, 28 predicted proteins | sample Sormic07211540_1_FD_120479 | JGI IMG/M metagenome (GOLD analysis project Ga0182004, IMG submission 120479) | Endophyte microbial communities from Sorghum bicolor roots, Mead, Nebraska, USA - 072115-40_1 MetaG | ecosystem: Host-associated > Plants > Roots > Unclassified | place: USA: Nebraska...
GTGTCCGCCTCTGCCGATGCAATAACATAGGAAGAATCTCCCGGGACAATCTCAATCTTGTCACCTACCCACTGGACTAAGCATTGGTGCATGGTTGACGGAATGCAACAATTGGCATGAATCCAGTCTCTCCCTAGCAGCAGATTATAAGCACATTTTGTCTTCACTCGCACATCGACAGCACCGCTACAGCGCAGCCCAGTGATCCCCACTTGGATGCTGCAGAGTGCTGCGTTCACAGCTAGATTGTCAACTCTGTCAACGACTCTGTCCTTGACATCGCAATGGACAAGGCCAGTCCCTCTACCCGTGATCTCTAGGTAGCAATCGAGGAGATCTTCCGCGCCAACAAGGAGTTGTTAGCCATCTTTATCCTTAACGTGTCCCACTCCATGGTGCAGGGCGACTCTACCATCTCAGCATACTGCCAGTGCCTGAAAACCAGGGCTGTTGCTCTCTGTGACATCATCCATCCTATGGAGCACTCACAGCTCATCCTCACCTTATTGTGTGGCCTCAACCCTCGCTTCTCCAACACTAACTTCATTGTTCCTCCATGTTTGCTAGAGTATATGACATGCTGGTCCTTAAGGAGCTATGGTTGGCAAACAAGAAGACTGTCACCAACACTACCCTCCTTGCCGTGGTCGGCTCTGGCTACATCAGCCCTAGCAGGTGCTGATCCACCACTGCTAGTGCCTCCTCTAGAGGCCACAATAGCCACTCCAGTACTATAGTAGTGCGAACAGTAGTGGGCACAAAAGCAGTGGTGGCAGCAAGGTCAAGGTCAAGGAGGGCTAGAATGGGAGTCCTGCCCAGCACCGTGGTGGCACTACTGGTTCTCCACGGTAGGTCAGCCCAATGGGGCCCTGGTTCTGCTACAACCATGGGTGCTCCAAGGCTCCTCCAGTCCAGTAGGGTTGGTATCCTGGAGTACTCAGCGTACCTCATTAGGCTCATGGGGCCTTCAAGCCGGTGCAGCCCCCTACGACATTCACGCTACCCCCACATGATTCGGTGGTTCTAAGCTTTGTAGCATCATGCTTCTGGCCCTTTCACTAGCTCGACATCAAGAATGCATTCCTCTATGGGCATCTGGCGAAGATGATGTACTGCTTGCTGCATCCTAGCTTCATCGACCCTGTGTGTCCAAATGTTGTTTGTCTTCTATAGCAGTCACTCAATGGCCTAAAACAGGCCCCTTGGGTGTGGTACTAGCGTTTTGCAGCACACCTTCAATAGTTCTACTTCATCGCCTCCACCTCCGATACATCTCTCCTTGTGCTCCAAGTTGGGGTCACCATAGTGTATCTACTCCTGTATGTCAATGACATCATCCTCACGCCATCTACACAAGATCTCCTATGGCGGATCATGGCCAACCTCCACTTTGAGGTCGCCATGATAGACCTTGGTGATTTGCACCACATCCACAACATCTTTGTCACACACTCACCAGAGGGTCTGTTTCTCTCCCAATGCCAATATAATCCTATAGCCACACCGGTTGACACTCGGGTCCAGCTCTCCGCCATTGATGGAGCTCTAGTCACCAACCCCCCAATACTAGTGTCTCGCCGGTGCTTGACACTCACTCGTCTTGACCTCGCCTATGCAAGGCAGTAGGTGTGCCTCTTCATGCATGATCCTTTGAGCCTCACCTCGTGTTGAACAAGTGCATACTCTACTATGTCAAGGGCACTCTCTCCTCCAACCTCCACCACAGCTCTACCCGAGTGGCACTACTACAAAAAAGATTTTCTGAGACCTTTTGAAAACACCCTCCGAGATGGGCAGGAACTTTAACCGTCTCAATTAATGTCTGGCATTAACTGAGGCGGTTATTTTTTATTAACTGAGGCGGTTACAGAAACCGCCTCATAAAATTGATTAACCGAGGCGGGCAACCTTAAAAATACCCGCCACAGTTAATACAGATTAACCGAGGCGGGCATCCTAGCGTAACCGCCTCGGTAAATAATTAACCGAGGCGGGCATTTTAACTCCAACCGCCTTGGTAAATCAAGTCCAACCCGCTAGCCCAATAGGCCCAGTTCTGAGGTCACATATATAACAAGAGACTAGGGTTTTCCCTCAATCGAACACTTCACCTCACCTCGCGTAGGCAGCAGAGCCCCACCTCCTCCTCCTCCACAACTAGCAGTGGCGCCCTCTCCCCTCCCACGGATGCGCTGCACCCTCTCACCTCTCTTGGAAGCGCCCACCACCTCCCACTTCTCTGCAGTAGGCAGCGGGCGCGGGGTGCCCTCTCCTCGCTCCCATAATGGCGGCGCCCCTCCTCCTTCTGGCTATGGCTGCGTAGCTCCAAAACGGCAGCGAGCGCGGCCCCCTCCTCACCGGTGATGTACTCGGCCCCAACCTCTTCCCCAGAAGCAAATCCGGCCCTAACCTCTTCCTCGATGGCTCCAACTCAGCGGCAAGCAGCGGATTCAAGCCCTACCTCGTCCCTGGCGGTGGATCCGGCCGCCACCTCATCCCCGAAGGCAAATCCGGCCGCCACCTTGTCCCTGGTCGCAGACCCGGCGCCCACCTCGTCACTGGCTACGAGGACAGCGAGGGCAACGGAGGCGGCGGCGCACCGGGCTCGGGGCGGCACCAATGGTGGATTGGGCTTGGCAGGGCCGTCGATGGGCTTAGCGGGCTTGTCGACAGGCTTTTTCACTTTTTTTATTTTTCTAAATTATTTACTGAGGCGGGCAAACAAACGCCTCTGTTAATGCTTGATTAACTGTGACCTTCTGTTAGAGACGTTTATCTTGCCCGTCGCGGAAAATTATTTTTGCCCGCCTCGGAAAATAAATTCTATAGTATTGTGGTCTCCCTCATCACATACTCTAACGCTGACTAGGCAGGCTGTGCAGACTCAAGGCACTCCGTGTCTGACTATTGTGTCTTTATCTGGCTATTATGTCTCCTTAGTGACAATTTGGTCTCTTGGTCATCTAAGCGCTAGAAGGATGTGTCTTGTTATAGTGCTGACCCAGAGTACCGAGTGGTCGCTCATGCTTTGGCCAAGTGCTGTTGGCTTCGCCAGCTTGTCCAAGAGCTTCACTCACCCAAGACCTCAGCAACCACTGTCTACTCTGACAATGTTTGTTTCATCTATATTACAGGTAACCATGTCCATCACCATCACATGAAGTATATAGACATTGACATTCAATTTGTCCGCAACTAGGTTGCTTCCGGATAGGTTCGTGTGCTCCATGTCATGTCGACTCACCAGTTGGCAGACATCATGACTAAAGGCTTACATGTTCACTGACTTTAGACCTAGTCTTTGCATCTGAGATTCTCCCACTGTGATACACCCAGCACATTGGGCTATGTATATGAAAGGTCCCCAACCCAAGAGGATGTGAGGTGTTTCCCTATCTGTCTAGAGGTTTGACGGAGCCTCTAGCCATTCAGCAAGCTCGGCTCCAGGTATCCTTCTATGCTGACGATGTGGTCTTATTCTTGAGACCCAACAATTTGCATTTGGTCACTGTTAGACACCTCCTTGATTTGTTTGGACATAGTGATGATATTTTTTGTTCAATTCCTCAAATTCAAAGGTTTGACTATATATCATGTATTCTATGGCCATCTAGATTCAAAATAAAGATTGTACTAATTTATGATATTATGAATGTATTGTGATATATGTGCTACTATAACTCACGATGATATCCACTATAACCTCATAGTAAATCACTAGGTAGAGTTGTAGTAAATCTCAAATTTGATTACATAGAACAACAAACAAATTATGTCAAGTTATTAAAATTGAACATTTGTTGTCGTCCAGCTGTCCAAAATAGATGTGTGAATTAGATTAATATTTTTAATGCTAGCCAGGTAGTTTCTCTCCAACAAACCTTTGCGCACTGGTTTCGAGACTTGTTCCAATCAATCGTATCGTATGGGTCTTCAAAGAGTTCATTTCTCAATTCCAAGACAAGTGGTGTCATACGACCAACAAACCTCTTTCCATAGATGTAAGACATGGGCAAATACACCGCTCGACAATGGCACCACATTCGACCTACAATATGAATTGCATATCAACGAGGAATAGCCTAAATGATACTACTTTTCTGCAGAATATTGTAAAAAAAAATATTGTACTAGATAAATATGTTCTGCACATATATAAAGAATTTTGGGTTTTTTAGATCCATCTAATGTCAATTAAGAAAAAATACGCTCTTATGAATAGTGTTCTAAAAGTAATTGCAGTGCCCCCTCATAAAAGGTATGCGTCAAATTACGTTGTTTTTCTGCAAGTTTTTCTCCTTTTGTTTGTTTATTTTAAATAAACACTACTAACATCTGACGCTTATGCCATGTTTTTTGTCGCGACAACAAAATTTGGTTTGGTTGGTATAGATGGCATTTTTGCCGTGCAAATTGTTTCATGACCAAAAGTATACAGATCATTGTTAAAAGTAAGTGTAATCACAACTAATTGTAGGATGGTTGCAATAAGTGATCACAGTTGCCACAATTTTATTTGTGTTGCCGGTAGTTTTATTAGCGTTGCAATACTAAGATAAAGTTGCAAATCTTTAGTTAATAGTTGTGATGGTGCATCTTTGTTGCAACGAATGTATTTCCTTGTATATCATAGTCACTTGCATTGCAAAAAGCTCTACATATAGCAATGAATAAAATAAATCATTGCAATCGCTAAGGTTGTCATAGATTTCTCTCCATTCGAACAAATCATGTGCAATGCCTATATGATATTTTGAAGAACTCCATGGAGGGGTGGATCCATAAAATAAATACTATTTTATTTTAATTTAAGTGTTATGTATATGAATATTTGATTAAGTGTCTATTAATATATATATATATAAATATACTTTTAGGCTAATGGATTAAGGGTTTAGGCTAATGGGTTTAGGGTTTAGGGGGTTTAGAGTTTAGGTTATCTCTTTTATATTTTTATGATGTATATGAAAAGTGATTTAGGGTTTAGGATTTAAGGTTTAGGGTTTTTGCTTGGTTTAGACTTTACGCTTTAGGATTGTGGCTAATATATATAGCATTTCTTATATACTTTTATCTTCATAATATAATATATAGCATTTCTTATAAATAAAGCACTAGTGTCCTTTAGATTATCGCAATGACTTCTCCAACCCCAAACCAAGCGTCACGGTTTGACCGCATCAAGAATGAACTGGTTTCTGACCCTATGGTGCAAGAAAAAGGTTCAAAGCACACAGAGAAGGTACAAGGGTCACATAACACTGAGCAAGCACATGAAACAGGCAAAGGAGTGTAATCAAGTCCTTTGTATGCGACCTCCCATAGCGACATTCTCGATCCTCGCATAGAGAGGAACACCCGTCATGAATTAGAACGTGACCCCGATTACAATCAAGTAGGGGATGATGTGAATTAGTCATCTATAATTCAACATTTCTAACTTTTATGACCCTTGATATATATAGTAGAATGATTTATATGTTTAACTTTTGACATGAATAGGAGGAGCTATCTAAGTTGAATGAACTAAAAGAAATCCTATCCCAAAAAGAATTCACAAATGAAGGTGCACCCGAGTCGACGACGGAGACGACCACCGAGAAGATCACCAAGAAGGAAAGGAAACGAGGTGAAAGAGGACTGAATCAGTTTCCAAAAGTAACGTTTAGAGTTACGGATGTGAGCGTGATAGGACAACCCCTAGCTCCTCCAGAGGCCTTACCTAAGTGGCATAATGCACTCAAATTCTTAGTTAGGGACCATCTTGACATCATAGTTAGGGAGTGGGAAAAAGTGGACCAAAATGAAATCACAAGAATGTGGGACAAGCTGCTTATGAGGTTTGTTTTACCTTAGGGTTTAGAAAACCTCATAAAGGAGTATACATTGAAGTAGTGGCGATCATATTTAGGAATTAGAATTCTGAGTTGAATTTGAAGTGGGCAAAGAAAGGGTTGGACCCAACAAAGAGGTATAGAATCTCGACTGGTCAGTGGGTAGTGTTTCTAGAGAAGAGGAGTACTGAGGAGTTCAAAGCTGTGAGTGAAGCCAAGTCTGAGCTTGCAAAAAGGAACAAGTACCACCACCACCTAGGCATTGGTGGTTACTAGCACAAGCTTCCATAATGGGAGCAAGAGGATGAAGAACAGAGGGGTTTGCCAGTGCTCCCTGACCAACTTGGTCGCAAGGGCTCGTGGTGGGTTTGTTCTTGGGTACAGGCAAAGAAAGCCAAGTATGGCTTATCATTTGCTGACCCAATGGTCGAAGAGGCTGCAAAAAGTGTTTTCACAGTGGCAGCTAAATAGCAAGCATGTGAATTTAACCCTCAAAGGGAAAGGGATGTCCTTACTATTGCTCTGGGTAACCTAGAGCATCCTGGTTGTGTCCAAGGCATCTCATCCAAAGAAGGGTAGAAAGAAGGATTCGGACCGGAGTGGGAAGCAATGTATAGGAAACATGATTGCTATAAGAAAGAAATGTCTAATTATTTTAAGGAGGAGGGTAAGAGAGAAGATGAAGAGGTGATGTCTAAAATCCTCTCCAATCCTCCTCCTGAGTTGATGCAGCGATTGGGGACTGTGATGTGTAGCCAATTGAGTGGTCAGTCTCCTTAGATGTAGCTAGTCATCGCCTTGACAAAAACAGAACAAGCTCTCATCGTCCCAAGCAATGTTGCGTCTACCAAAGACAAGGTCCACTATCTAGTTGACGAGATCGATAGTCCAGTTCCTTGCTCCCTAGTCATAAGGTACAATTTTAATAATAACCATACAAGGGAAGTAGCAACAAGACTTGCGATCCCGAGGCTTTGCCGTCATCAGCACCACCATAATCTTCCACACCACCACCACCCAAAACTGACAATAATACACCACCACCGCCACCCAAAGATGACGAGACGACACCACCACCACAAAAGGAATCAAAATTTTTGGTGCCCAAATTGGTTTTCCTGTACGAGCCAAAGAAAAAGAAGACTAGTGGTATCTATTTTTGTCATGAATTGGAAGGAGCCGCACATTAAAACTCATTCACTTGGCAGAGTACGAGAAGGAGGCAAAAAGGTCCAAAACACCTATTGTAAATATCAGGTCACCAATGAAACAAGATTACAAATTTGTCCCTACTAAATATGAGCCAGGCAGGCCTATACTCAGTTGGGATAAACTGAGAAAGGTCCCAGCTGGTATAAAAAAGATTCATGATTGGTATATGAGAACAGCTTCTATTGGCATCAACACGATCAATCTGAATATACCACCAAAAGCATTCAATAGTGACCATGAACGACAATCGTTACCTTTGAGGACATGTGGCTAATGATGAACTACTAGAGACTAGACTGCAGCTGGTAACCATGTTTGTATTGTAAGTGTCACTCGTACTAGGTTGTGTTATTATTCATGAGCTGCATCAATTTTCAACATCTAACATACAAGTGCACCTTGCACAATGAATTTTGAACAATAAGAGATGCAATATGGTTTGATCCGGATTGAAATGCCAGCAAAAGTGTTGCGTTTCTGAGCCCTATGAAGATATGCAAGGAGCAGTACACATTCAGAATCAGAGACGATCATGACTCCTTACAAGTTTTGGATCCCACTAAGTGTGCGAAGGTAATAGCTAAAAAGCAAACAAAATTATGAATGTCTATACAACCTCTACATAGCCTTGGCACTGCTCAAGTTTCAAGATCGGGAATGTGTTGTGGCCTATACAAGTTTGGATGAGTGTCAGTTTGTATGCATCATTGTATTAGTAATTCCAATGGGCACTTGCATCATAAATTTGATTCGTTTAGGGACACCTGGATATGCATCCTCATTAATCCCAGGCTAGGATGTGTGCTAGTCCTAGACTCCGTAGACTACGATCCTTCAAGTTATGCAAAATTCATTACATACTTAGAGCGATTTGCATACATACTTTTATAAGAGTTTCAGGATAACTTGAGGAATGTATTCGATACCATAGGGCCTATATGTATTATCAGATTAAAGGTGGAAGGTGCGAGTCATCAGAAGCAGGGCAGCCATTGAGAATATTTTATAAATAGCCGGTACGTATCAAAATTTACCAAGTTATCTTTGTTTTATACATACAATACGCATAGGACGATATTGCAACTAATAAATATCCACTTTTCCATTATACAATGCCCCAAGCAACCAGTTGGATCGGTCCACCGTGAATTCTACGTCTACAAGTTCATGAAAGAGACCGGAAGATATGTCTCTAACCGTTCAAAGATAATGCTCTAATAGACGTTTATATAGTTGTGTCATTTGTGGTTGCTAAGCATGTGTTATGAACTATAAATATATAATTTTATAAAGTGTGACTCATGGTGTTCTATACAACATAGTTCAGAACCTCTACACTTTCCTCTTCAAAGAAGTGAATCCCACTGAAGGGAAGTATCCCGATCGGACCAGCACCCTAGGAAAGCTTGAGTATAGAGTGCTAAGAGATATTAGTAGGCTAAAGCTAACTCGATCGGGTTATTAGAGCAGAGGTTTTAGATGTGAAACATCTAATGTATGTAAATAGAAAAAACTTGAAGTGCGATGTTTGTAATTTAATGTAAATTTATGTACAAAGTAATGGTATATATAAATGAATTGCATGCTGCATTGGTTGACATGATGGACTACGCTTTAGTAGTTTCAATATTATGTATATATATATATGTATGTTGTATGTATATATTAATATATTAATATATATATTAAAAACAAGGTTTGGTAGGAACACATTTCCACAAGCGGTTACATAACTGAATCGTTTGTATAAATGCGTTTGGATTCTCAGTTAACCACTAGTGGAAACATATATTTGCAGAGGCCACCAGCGCAGGTGGTTTGCCAAACCGCCTAAAGAAAGGGGTTGTGAACCGCCTGTATAGTACCTCAGTGTACTAGTGCACTAATGTTAAAGCCATTCGTGACCCCTTGTTGAGCCCGACGTCAAGGAAACCATCTATTTCGCCGCCATCCGAGCTCCACGGGGCTGTCCATGGTGATTATCCTAGGTGAGACCTTCGTGGAGTTCTATGTCTCTTAGTGCTCTCTTTTTGGTCAATGAGACACCCATACCCTCTTCTACGTTTCGCTAGCATGCTCTTCTTCGTAGTCCATGGCAGCCACCATGGCTTTCCATCACGCCAGCCCTTCTCCTCTAGTGGCACCATGCCCATGTCACCGATGAGATGAGCACTACTATAGAACACTCCATCACTGCCGGCGACATCACTGCTGAAAATCACTGAACCGATAGTGATGAATCTACACTACCGGTTCAGAGCTCTAAGAGTCTTTGAATAATCGAGGAAGGGAAGGCCCAACAGTGATGGACAACATCACCTGTTGGGTTGTTACTAGGACCGGTTGTGTTGCCTCCTGCACATTTCATTGCCGGTCCGGCACTTGAGCCGGCAGTGATATTGGGATATCACTAGCAGCTCATGTCGCCAACTGCTACAGATTATAGTTGGGTAATCATCTAGATACCATAGTGAAGGGAGCTTCGAGTACATTTGTGATGTATGAGGGGTACGAGATCAATGGATTCACATTTTTCATAAAAAAAAGATACAAAGAGCGCAAACTAGAACAGTGGTGTTCGTTTCGATGCTCATGACAAAGAAGGCAACGTGCTTGATTGTTGTTTTCCTTGACAAAAACAAACCTCCAATTACAATGCAAATACATATAAACATACAATCATCCTAAGCCGTCCGATCTCAAATCTAGGGACCACATTAGAACTCACCCCTTGATTGATGTTTTCCTAAAGAGGCCTTGAATTTCTTGCAAATTATGTAAGCCATCCCTAACCAGATTTTAATTTCTCATTTGGAATTAATTTAATTCGAAAATAAGTTCAGATTATTCACAAAACTGCCACCAGTCTTGTTTGAGTCACAAAATGCTCGTTTTAACTCCGATTTGACATGTTCAAATTGCGTTAGGTTTGTTTTCACATAAAATACAAGTTAGTAACTTTATTTCATCAGTTTGCAAATTTTTAATTTCATGACTCTATTTAATTAATTAATTTTGCATATGAAATCTTAGAAAATTCCTATTTTCTCCATTCTAGCTCTGATTTTGTGATCTTTGTGTCTGTGTGATCGTAGTGATGCGTAGAATAATTTTATAAACTTTTCACATTATTTTGCTACTATTGGTGTATTGTTCTAATTATAGTTTGTTTGCTTCGTGTATGTTTGGCTCTGATTGCTTGTGTGTGTTAATGATTGGTGATCGAGTATAGACGGTGAGTAGTACTTTGGTGATCAAGATCAGTACCTTAACAACTAGTAGAATTTGAAAGAGCATTAGAGAAACGTGGATCAAGGCAAGTACAATATTTGGGTTTTCTTTTTGTGATCGTGATCTTGTGACTTGATTAATGTTTAAGCAACAAATGATAAAAATGTCTTTTTAGCAACTTGACAATTTGTGTTTAGGTGATCACCCAGGATTAATAGTGCAACCATGAGGGATATATGTCTCTAGCTTTAGCTCAGTAGGAGAACATTTTATAGCTTGTTAGCGGTTATCTTAAATGGTGTAAGAATGCCTAGACACGTTGGGTATAATGCTGCCTCTATCCTTGTGTATAGGTTCCATGTTATGTGCCATGGAAGGGGGCGCTATATCTGCTTGTCGAGTGAATCTAATGACCTGAACTTGTTATTCGAACGTTTGAAAGACTTCATAGTGAACCTTGCTGGCTTTCATTGGTAGACGGGCCTCGGGTGAAAAGAAAAATCATGACTCATGGGTAAAGATGTACAACCTTTGCAAAGTGTTTAAACTGGTATAGTAGCCATGCTCATGGACACGAGTGGAATTGGGAACATTTAAATTAAAGGTGATGATTTTTGTTACATTAAGATACTCATTGTTTATTGTTTTATGCTATACATTATTTATGTCACATTGATCATAAAACTGTGGGATCTATACAACCTTGTTGCTATATTTGCAGAGTTCGACATGGACTCACTCTTGCCATTTTCCTCACACCTCATGAGAGGATTAGGCTTGTGATCAAACAATCAGTTTGGATCCTGTAGACTAGAGTTAATACCCAAAGTTTGGAGTTATCTTGTGTTGTTTGCTGCCTAAGGTTATCTCTTAATTTTTAAGTACGTTAGATAATTTATGCATTGTCTTTTGATATTACCCCTCATTTGTAGCTATATGTGGGTTTTGGCTTCTAAAAGTCACATAAGATATATATCTGGTTTTGTCCTTAATGTCAGGTATTATATCTCTTTGCTACTGGTTTATAGTGCTTCACATTATTGTAACACCCAAAAATTAAGTTTCAATTAAATAGGGTTAAATTTGATTTATCTAAGTATTTTTGTGAGCATTTAATTTAGCATATAAACAATTTTTGTTGAAATAAAAATTTCGTCATAAGTATAGGAACTTGTTTATGCATTCATGCTAGAGCATATTTAATTTTATGCTGTGGGTTTTTGTTTAAGTTTTAATGGAACTCAAATCTCTTTTGAAAATGGCTTCGAAATAAGAAAAATATAAAAAAGAAGGAAACTCCCCAGCCCAGTGCAGCAACAGCTCAGCCCAGTGTCTCTGTGCGCCACCCCAAAGCCCAGCTCAGCGCCCCTCTAGCTCGGCCCAGCTACCGAAGCAACGGCCCAACCAGCAAGCAGCCGGCCAGAACCACGCGCACCCTCCCCTTTTTCCCTTTCAATTCACTGACCACCAGGGCCCGCACTACAGCGTCTTCCTTCCCTCTTCCTCCAAACGTATTCAAGCCGGACTCGACCCCAGTGGCATCCAATCCTGATTTCTCAGGGATTCAATCTCCCTGAATCCTTTTTAAAAGCACCGTGGAGACACCCGCGACTCCCTTTTCCATTTACTGCACCCTGGGCTTCATCCTAGGTTTAGCTTCACAAGTTTCGGATCTCGCCAAACTTGGGATCCAACTGCCGCTACAATACCCGCTCTTCGATCCTCCTCGGCACGAACTAAGGGCATTGGTGAGCTCGTGACCTTCTTCGCCTTCTCCCGGTGTAATTCTTTTGTTCCTAGATGCTCTAAAACGAGTAAACCATGAACTCTGGCAAGCTTCCAGGCCACAGCCATGGCGGCGTCGCGCCAGCGCTCTATTCCAGCGGCCGGAATCCGCCCCGATCACTCCCAGCTATCCATCAGAAGATCAACGGCTAAAATTCGTGGATGCTGATTCAGATGGTGGTTTTGCTAAAGAGATCCTAGAACATTTAAGTTTATAACCCATCGTCCCTTGATGTATTCCTAAAATACGTCTTCCATTTTTTAAATCGTAAATAGCTCGAAATGCCACTAAAATTGATTTGTTTATAAAATACTCATTTTAACTCCAATTTGTCCTGTTCAATTTGCGTTAGACTCATCTTTTCGAGATCTACGTGTTAGTATCACTGTATTCTCAGATCCTAACTTTTTATTTTCGTGACCCTATTTAATTAATTATTATTCTATAGGAAATCTTAGAAAAATCATAACTTCTCCGTTCTAGCTCCGATTTTCGCGATCTTTACGTTTGTGTGATCGTAGCGCTGCGTAGAACATTTTTATAAACTTTTACATTTGTTTTATCACTGTTGGTGTATTGTTCTAATTATAGCTTGTTTGCCTTGTGTTGTTGAAATGTGTGTTGTTGATTGATGATCAAGTTTAGACGGTGAGCAGTACGTTGGTGAACAAGGTCAAGTCTTTGACCACCAACGGGAACAATAATAAAGCTTTGATCAAGGCAAGTATAACTTGGCACCATCCTTGTTACCTACGCACTTTTAATACATATATCATATGCATGTGTCCACCTTGACAACCCTAGTAAAATTATAGATGATTGTTATCTTGAGTTCCTTGATACCTATTTGGATATGTATTTGGGTAGTTCTTGCTAGTGCTTGATTATAATCTATGATCTTGTAATATGAATATTTGGATATACAATAAACAACAAAATAAGCTTTCTAGCAACTTGAACATAAAGGATGGAAAGAACTCTAGCTTTTGCTAGATTTATTTTGACCCTCGATATGGACTTATCCCTTGGCAAAAGCTGGGACAACTCATACAACCATGAGGGCTATATGGCTCTGTCTTTAGCTCAGTATGAAGACCGTATCTAGCGTGTTAGAGATTACCCGAAAGGGCGCTAGAGGGGCTTGTCGTTTTCGGTATAGTGCGGCCTCTGTCCTTATGTGTATAGGTTGTGCGTCATTATGCCATTTGGAAGGGGGGCTCTATATCTGTGTGCCCAGGAAACCTTGCAGCCCTAACTTGTTGGATGAACTTTGAAAGGCTTCATAGTGATCCTTGCCACCTCCCTAGGAAGGGGGTTAAGAGACTCATGACCTCGGGCGAAAGGGTAAATCATGACTCATGGGTAAAGATGTACAACCTCTGCAGAGTGTTAAATCCGGTATACTCGCCGTGACCATGGATACAGATGGCTCGAAAAATAGTGGAATAGATGGACACTGATGAACATGATGGTTTATTGTGTTGTTTATATGTGTTATTCTTAATTCTTGTATACATTGATCATGTGGTTACGTGATTTAATATGCTACCTTGAAATTTTCTATCTAATGATAAATATGATACATACATATCAAAGCTGAATGCAGCAAAACCAGTGTCAGCTAATTGAGCCTCATGAACCCCTGGTTATACTTGTTGAGTACGATATGTGCTCACTCGTGCTATTTCACAACACCTCAGGGTATTCTAATGAAGATGACTAGATTGAGGACTACCGTTATAAGTACTAGGCTTGTTGTCAATCAGTTGACAGCATCCCTGTGTGGTGTTTCTGTCAAGAGTATCTTTATTTGTTTAAGACTATGTAATGATTATTATTCCACTATGTAACAAACATTGTGATGGTACTATTTGAGATTTATCAACTTATGTGTGCAACTGTTTCTGGGGCGCACATAAGCCTTTTATGCACTCTATTTCGTTCTTGAAATTTGGGTGTGACAAATTGGTATCAAAGCTTTGTTTGACTGTCGGACGCAAGCCTAGTTAGAAGTTGGCCGTCTTAAGGTTTTATAATTTCTATAAAATCTTTGTTCTATAAACCTTGATACTTTCCTCTACACTATATCCTTTCCATTGCTATCCATCTTTAACCTTGTTGCTTATTTTAAAGACTTGTTCTCACCCTCACTCCTTGCTTTGATATGCTTTTAGAACTTTCTCTTACCGCTTTCTGGCGTCATTGAAATAAGAGTTTTAGGATCTTTACCCTTAATATGATGAGAACGATAGTACCGCAAGTTGAGTCAATGCTGGAAGTGTGAATCTTTAGTGCTTCGTTTGGTTTGTCATTATGCTTATGCTTTATTTGGATCTTTGTAATGAGTGTAATGATCTTGTTGATTTTCTCCACAATTTTATTTAGTTCATAGGCCTAAGGCATAAGGATCAATGAACTAAATAGTTGGGTTTTGTTAAATTCTGTTTGTCTATTGCTGATTTCTGGAGCAATCTGCAATAATTATGGTATATCTCAAATTATGTTCGTGCAAAGTTTATCAAAATTTTTGAGGAACAACTAGGCTTCTTTATCTTTCCAATGCCCAGTTTTGAGGAAATCTAGAACAGTTTCGATTATGCCCAGTTTTGACAAATTTAACGACAGAATCTGTTAATATGATCAAAATAAAAGCTGTAGATAAATTCTTTATATTTCCAACGGTGCAAAGAATGTCTCCTTTTGAGTTTCGGAACTCGATATGGCTGATTTTCTGAACTGCTGATGTTGGATATCGCCCAGAAAAAATCAGATTCAATTATCTCTTGTATTTATCATGTTGGATATTACTGAGATCCATTTTTGTACCTTGGAATACAGATGGCAGCAAGGGGAAGAAGCGGAGACAGAGGCTGTGGCACGGGTGCTAATGCCCCAATTTTTGTGGAAGAGCTCATCCAGACTCAGAACGAGATGATGCATGCCTTTATACAACACCTTCAGCATCAACCTGCACCACCACCACCACCACTAGTCCATTGTGAGGGATAAGCGTGGAGAAGTTATGAATGGAAGACCTCTGGTATTTACTCACTCTGCTGACCCTATGGAGGCGGATGATTGGCTACGTGCTGTGGAGAGACAACTGAACATAGCACAGTGCAACGATAGGGAAAAGGTGTTGTTTGCTTATGGACAGCTTCAGGGACAAGCACAGACTTGGTGGGAGTCATATCAAGCTGCTCGTCCCAATAATGCTCCTGCTATCACTTGGCAGGAATTTTGCAGAGATTTTAGAGCCCGACATATCAATGAATGAATGATGGAGCTTAAGCAGGAGGAATTTAGATCTCTCGGAATGGGCTCTTTGACTGTGGTTGAGTATCATGATACATTTGAGCAGTTGGCTCGGTATGCTCTAGATGTTGTTAAGGAAGATGCTGATTAGCTGCGTCTGTTCATGAAAGGTCTCTACTATGAACTTAGGTTGCAGTGGGCTAGAAATACCTATCCTACCTTCCATGCTCTTATGAATCGTGCTATTGTTCTGGATAATATGCGCAAAGGTCAGGATAACAAGACGAGGATGCTAGCACAAGATTCTCGTAGTAATAACCACCAGTGTTTCAATTCTCAGCAAGACTTTCAACAAAGGTTCTAGGGGCCAGTTAGTCTATGGAACCGTAGCCAGCAGCCTCAGCATTTCCAGAACTAACAACAAAATGGGAATCAACGCCCTCCATTCCAATAACCTAATCCTAAGCAAGAGGAGAATGGTTAGAAGACACCCCATTTAGGAAATTCAAAGGCCATCCATATGAAGAGTAGTGCTCCCAATACTCCTAGTAGGTGTTTTCGCTGTGGGAAGGAAGGACATCTGTCATATAAATGCCCGGAAAAGTTCAACGAGCAGAACAACAATCAGACATCTACTTCTTATGTGGGAAAGGTGAACCATGTCTCTATAGAGACAGTTCAGGAGGGACCATAAATTATGATGGGTACGTTCAGCATCAACTATATCCCTGCTACAGTTTTGTTTGTTTCTGGAGCTTTGCATACATTTAATTCACAGGCATTTGTTAGAGTTTGTAGCATTCCACTAGTTCCATGAAAACCCCTATGCTAGTATACTCAGTGGGAGGGACTATACCAGTTTCTTATTGTTGCCCCTCAGCAAGTCTTTCTTTAAGGGGGTAGATTTCCCTATCAGTCCTATGGTTATGAGAACTTCAGGCATAGATGTCATCTTGGGTTTGGATTGGATGAAGAAATATACCATGGAAATTAAGTGCTGAGAGAAAGTGGTAGTTGTGACAACACCAAAAGGGGAGTAGATTAGTCTTGATGTAGTGGTGTAGGCTCCACCCATAGCTATAGTAAATGAGCTAGATGATGATGCTGATCCTTAGGACCGAGTAGTGAATGAATTCCCTAATGTTTTTCCAGATGAATTACCAGGTATGCCACCTGACCGAGACATTGAATTTATTATTGAATTACTACCTGGTACTGCACCTATAGCTAAAAGACCATATAGAATAGGGGTTAATGAATTAGAAAAACTTAATAAACAAATAAAGGAATTGCAAGGTAAAGGGTTCATTCGTCCTAGTTCTTCACCATGGGGTGCACCAATTATCTTTGTTGATAAGAAAGATGGTAGTCCGAGGATGTGTATTGATTATCAGTCACTTAATGAGTTTACCATCAAGAATAAGTATCCATTGCCTAGAATTGATGACTTATTTGACCAGTTAAGAGGCGCTTCTTTGCTCTCTAAGATTGAACTACGATCTAGTTATCATCAGTTGAAGATCCACAATTCAGATATACCAAATACAGCTTTCACAACAAAGTATGGGTTGTATGAGTATATAGTTATGTCTTCTAGTTTAACCAATGCACCAGCCTACTTCATGTACATGATGAATAAAGTATTTATGGAGTACCATGATAAGTCTGTAGTGGTGTTTATTGATGATATACTAGTGTTCTCTAAAACAAAAGAAGAACATATTGAACATCTGAAGCTTAGAGAGCATAAGTTGTATGCTTAGCGTAGTAAGTGTGAGTTTTGGTTGGAAGAAGTTTCTTTTCTTGGTCATGTTGTCTCTAATGGTGGAATTGCAGTGGATCCTAGTAAGGTGAAAGATGTGCTGAACTGGAAGCTACCTATAGATGTATGTGAAATTTGTAGCTTTCTTAGTTTAGCTTGTTATTATCATAGATTCATTGAAGGATTCTCAAAACTTGCAAAGCCTATGAGTGCTCTATTTAGAGAAGAATGCTAAGTTTGTGTGGTCTCATAAGTGTCAAGCTAGCTGTAAGGAATTTATTAAGTGGTTGACTACTGCACCTGTGCTGGTATTGCCAGATCCGAGTAAGAGTTTTTCCATTTATTTTGATGCTACTTGTGTCGGATTGGGTTGTATTCTTATGCAAGAGGGTATAGTTGTAGGTTATGCATCTAGATAGTTGAGAAAACATGAACTGAATTATCCTACTCATGATTTGGAGTTAGCAGCTATGGTTCATGCATTAAAAATCTAGAGACACTATTTGATTGGGCATAAGAGTGACATATATACTCATCATAATAGTTTGAAATATATCTTTACCTAGACAGATCTGAAATTGACACAACATCGATGGTTGGAATTGATAAAGGATTATGATATAGAGGTGCACTTCCATCTTGGAAAGGTGAACGCCGTGGCTGATGCACTTAGTAGGAAGAAATATGCTAATGAGCTTTAGGCGACACTAGAGTCTAAGGAGTTGTGTGCTGAATTTGCACATTTGAATCTAGGAATTGTAGTTAATGCTATGGAAATAGAGGTGACTCCTACCATAGAGAAGGACATATTGAAAGGTCAGTTAGATGATGAGAAACTGAAGGAGATAGCTCAGAATGTGGTGTTAGGAAAGTCACCTGGATTCAAAATAGATGACAATGGTACACTCTGGTTTGGGAAAAGGATGTGTTTCTGAAGTGAAGGCTATTCATGTTCTGCGAGAGGCCCATGAATCAGCTTACTCTATTCACCCTAGTAGTACTGAGATGTATCTAGATCTTAAGGAGAAGTATTGGTGGTATGGATTAAAGACAGATGTAGCTGAATATGTAGCCTTGTGTGATACTTGACAGTGAGTGAAAGCTGAACACTAGAGGCCAGCTGGACTGTTGCAACCAATGAAGATTCCTGAGTGGAAGTGGGAAGAAGTAGGAATGGATTTCATAGTTGGTTTGCCTCGTACTCAGAGAGGTTATGATTCAATATGGGTAATAGTCGATCGATTGACTAAAGTTGCTCACTTCTTGCCAGTCAAGACCACTGATTCAGGAGCTCGATTAGCAGAATTGTATATGGAGAGCATAGTTTGTTTGCATGGAGTCCCTAAGAATATTGTATCTGATAGAGGAACCCGGTTCACCTCCACTTATTGGAAGAAACTGCATGATTCCTTGGGTACAAAACTGAATTTTAGTACAGCTTATGATCCTTAGACAGATGGACAGACAGAGAGGATCAATTAGATACTAGAAGATATGTTGAGAGCATGTGCTTTGCAATAGGGAACTAGTTTGGATAAGAGTTTGCCATATGCAGAGTTTTCCTGTAATAATAGTCATCAGCAAAGTCTTAAAATGGCATAGTTTGAGGCATTATATGGCCGTAAGTGACGAACACCTTTGTTTTGGAATCAAACCGGAGGGGCTCATGTGTTTGGTCCAGATGTGCTTAGGCAAGCAGAACAGCAAGTACAGATCATTATGGCTAATCTGAGAATTGCTCAATCTCGTCAGAAAAGCTAAGCAGATACACGTAGAAGAGGATTGATTATTGAAGAAGATGATTATGTCTATCTAAAAGTGTCATCTATGAGGAGCATAAAAAGGTTCAATATAAAGGAAAGCTAGCTCCGTTTAAAGTTTTGCAAAAGTATGGAGAAGTGGCTTATTAGCTAGAGTTGCTTGAAAGTTTATCTCGTGTGCATGATGTGTTCCATCTATCACAACTTAATAATTGTTTGCGGGCACCTAAAGAACAAATACCATTAAAAAGGATCTCACATATAAGAAATATTTGGTTATGATTTTGGAAATGATAGAGAGAGTTACCAGGAGTTGGATTATTAAAATGTGCAAAGTTCAATGGAATCGGTATTCAGAAGCAGAAGCAACTTGGGAAAGAGAGGATGATATGAGAAAATCATATCCACAGTTGTTGGAGTAACCATTGTTCAATCTTGAGGACGAGATTCTTTTAAGGGGGTAGAATTTGTAACACCCAAAATTCGATTTTCATCTAAATAGGGTTAAACTTGATTTATCTAAGTATTTTTGTGCGCATTTAATTTAGCATATAAACATATTTTGTTGAAATTAAAATTTCCTCGTAAGGATAGGAACTTGTTTATGCATTCATGTTGGAGCATATTTGTCGACGAAAGCTAGTCGGCAGTCTACCTTGGGGTATACCCACGGTAGTAGTTTATCGGTAGACGGTGTGCAAGCTATGAACTTGATGGTGACGCAAGACACGGACAAGGTTTTTATCTAGGTTCGGCCGCCGTGTGGGCGTAATACCTACATCCTGCGTCTGATTGTATTGCTGTGGATTGTGTTGAGTTGAGATGAGATGTCCTAGGGGGGTCCCTTGCCTCTCCTTATATAGTCTAGAGGGCAGGGTTACAGATCTGGAAACTAATCCTAGTCGGTTACAATTGCCATAGATAACATGATATCAATTCCTATTATAACCGACTAGAATCTGGCTTGATCTCCACGCCTTGTTTCCTTACGTGAAACTCCGAGCAGTTGAATCAAGCCTCGAACTGTCTTGTGATTGGCCAAACCTCCTAGCCCAAGTCTAGCCGTAAGGGTATAGGGGTTTATACCCCCACAGCTAGTCCCCGAGCTCCGTGTATTATGATGCAACACACCGTCATGAGCTTCTTCGACAAGCGAGGCTTCACATCTTCGATAAGCAGGAAAATCACCCAAACAGTTGTAATGGTATTTTTACCAACTTGAAAGACAATTGATCAATATCGACATCGAAGAAGCAGGTTGTTCGAAGAATGCATGGTGCTCTTTGAGAAAAAAGATCTCTTTCCTGATGAAGTGTGCCCACTCAGTCCCCGAGCCTAGTAGTAGGTGACGTAGTCACGTGGTGCCAGGGTCTTAAAAAGAAAAATCCACATAGAAATTTTGATACTAAAATGCATCGCCAGATGCATCGTACCATTGTAGTACCCGAGCTTGCTAGAAGACAAAGTATGAGCCTTTTAGCAAGGTCAAAAAATTAAAATTATCCAATTAGACTTTATACAATTGAATTTACTAGTCCCCAAGCGTATCTTGCTCAACAGACGGTACAATCCACGATCTGCGAATGAGTAGGCTGGGGGACTAGTCCCCGAGTGTATCATGCTTAGTGGTCGGATCAGTCAACCGTGATGTCGAATGGGCGGACTGGTCGACCAGTCCCCGTGCATGTCGTGCTCGGTGATCGGTTCAGTCAACCGAGATGTCGAATAGGCGGACTGGTCAACCAGTCCCGGAGCATGTCGTGCTCGGTGGTCGGTACAGTCCCCAAGTATATCATGTCCGTCTCACCAATAGTCTTACTTCTCTTTTTGAAAAAACAGTATCGCCGTACTAATGCGCGATGTGACAGAGCATCCTGCCACATTGTCAGGCTGTTGCGTAAAATAAGTGCGCCTGCAGCTGCTCTTTTGCACAGATCAAGAAAAGGAAACCACTAGTTTATGTAGGAAAGCAACCAAATTAACTGCAATAATTATTGGAAACCGAAACGCCGCGGCTGCCGTAAAATCTGCCCACTTCCCTAGAATGCAAGAAGTGGTAGAGGTGGGGCTGTTGTTATAAAAAGCCCAAAGTCGCACCCTTGTTCTTTACCCAGCAGGCACATACTATTGCCCAACCTTCATCTTCCTTAGCACCTTAAAACCCCAAATCTGAGCTCGAAGCTTTCCACAAGAAGGAAATGGCAAAGAGCGACGCCAAGAAGAGGGCGAAGATGATTGCCAAGGAATGGAAGAAGTCCCGAAGTAGCACAAGATCTCTCAACGACCTCGTCGAAATGGGACTCCTGCACAATCAGGAGCTCAACGGCTGGAGAGAACCAGAAGGGGAAAGTTACCCCGATCCTCGCGCTGGTGAGATTGTAGTTTTTGATGATTTTTTCAAGAGGGGGTTTGGGATTCCAGTTCATCCTTTCCTTCAAGGCCTTCTTTTATATTATGAGATCGGGATCTACAACTTGCACCCAAACTCTATTCTCCTTATCTCCACCTTTATCCATCTGTGCGAGGCCTATGTTGGAATAGAGCCGCATTTCGACCTCTTCCGTCATCTTTTTTGTTTAAGAAAAAAGGGAGCAGTTGGAGGCTCCAAGATTCCAGGTGGAGTATACCTAAATCTTCATGACGGCATGAAGACCCGCTACCTCAGCTGCCCATGGAACACCTCCCTCACCGAGTGGTACAAGAGGTATTTCTACATCAGGGAAGAGCCGGGCAGCGCCATGTTCTGCGACATGGGCTACATCCCCGAGAAGAGGGTCAGCTGGACAGATTGGCCCGAGTACACAGGTCAGGTGTCAGAGTTGATGAACCTGATCGACTGGTCCCGACAAGACAGACCAGGAGTGGTCGGGAACTTCCTCGTGCGACGAGTAATGCCCTGCCAGAGGAGGGTGCACTCGACATATGAGTACGCAGGAAGCCAAGACCCGACCAGGATGCACTGGGACGGCTTGGATAAAGCGGAGGTCCAGCGGCTGATGAACGAGTTATTCTACCTGACTGATGATAACTTCATTCGTAGTGATTACTGGATGCACGCCTTCAAGTTGGGCCGACCAGCCCCTAAGGTGAATGAATACCATTTGTTTATTTGTATTGCTACGTAAATACTGTAGCCTGATGACTTGTCGTTATTGTATTGCAGATAGGAGATATTGACCGGTGCTCGGTGTATGTATCGCTGGCACCTGGTATGGACCATCCCGCTGGGGTGGACCGCCCAGAGGACGATGTTGCTCGGTGTCTCCAATACACTAGTAGCGAAGAAGGCCAGACCCGACCAGCATCGACCGCTGAAGACAGGATGGCGGGGAAAAGGCCGATGGCTGTGGAGCCATCCCCCATGGAGGTAATGCCAGCGGAGACCAGCCAAGCCCCAAAGCGCTGACGGCTCGTGAGGATTGCCGACGATGAGGATGAAGAGGACGAGGCTGCTCCATCTTTGGTCCGGAGACCGTGCAGCCGTCCTATCGTCGCGCCACTCGGCACTGGTCAGGTAACCAGCGATCCTCCTGTCCCGCACACCAAGCCAGTACGACTTGGAGAGGCAGAAGCGGCAGCGGAAGCTGAGAGGACCAGGAGAAGTTTCTTCACGGCGACACACAGGAGCACCGACCTGTGAGTTCTAAAACATGTCTGCTGCACTATCTCTTTTTCTCTCTCTTATTATTTTTTATTTGCGTTATCTCCTCTTTGTTAGTGCGACCTCGGACGTCGATCCGAGCAATGTTGTTGGCTTGGGAATAACTGAGCCGGCCGTTGTCGACAAGGATGTCGCCGGCAGACTGGTCGTGACCAACCCGTGGAGCAGCCCGCGGTTGCGTCCGTGGCGGAGACCACCGAGGAGGACCCGGCTCGAGATAAGGCCGGGGCGAGTACCCCGACAAGGGTTGATGAGACGGTGAGGACGCCTCCCCCGAGCAGCGTTGCAATGGAGGGAAACAAAATCTTGACCCCCCTCCAGCTGAAGAAGAGAGGGATCCAACTCCGGCCCCGGCAAAGACTTCCACTCCGGAGGGCTCCCCTATCCGAGGTAGGAGTCCAATGATACCCATTACCGTGGCTGGGGGTAGCGAGGGGGTGCCAAGGCCCAAGCGGCCTCAGATGACGAGGTGGAGGAGATCCAGGGGCGTCCCCACGATGGTCGCCAACATGTTTACGTGTGGCGCCAGCGTGGGGACCACTGGGCCGGTAAAGAAGAGCTCGCCGAGACCGAGGAGGCGGGAAGGGTAGAGCGTGCTGCTAAGCGGCTCGTTGAAGAAGTTAAGGTGAGTGGTCTAGTGTTCTGCCAGAATGTGTATATATTGTTGCTTGTTCGCTGTGCAATATGTATAATTATTGCAGGGGGCAATGAAACCGGCGAAGTACCGAAAAAGGTGTTTCGACCAAATTGAGGGCATAGTCGCCGAGAACAAGGCTCTGACCGCGGAGGTGGACCGCCTACGGTTCGAGGCCGAGAAGGAGGTGGCCGAAAAGGCGGCTCAAGAGGAGCACCTGCTGGATCTGAATTGGCAACTAGCCGATAAGGA